>Ga0351925_1128_pt1 | contig 12433 bp, 12 predicted proteins | sample BONcelHT113001D9_FD_206870 | JGI IMG/M metagenome (GOLD analysis project Ga0351925, IMG submission 206870) | Enriched cells from coal bed in the Powder River Basin, Montana, United States - BONCAT cells T11 rep2 HSBNCT.T11.300.1.D9 ... | reverse complement strand
GAACGAAAATCCGTTCATCGCGTCGGTGATACCCGTCTTCATCCTCGGTATCCCCATATTCGATATCATCTATGTCGTGGTATGGCGCCACGCCAACAAGGTCACGCGCACCTTTTCCGAGGCGCTGAGCCACTGCGCGAAAGACCATCTTTCACACCGGCTTGTCGCGCTCGGTTTCTCGCAGAGAAGGGCGGTCCTGCTTATATACCTGCTGGCCATCTGCACGGGCATCTGCGCCATCGTCCTGCGCAACAGCACCAGCGGGTTCGATTCGATACTGCTCATGATTCAGGGACTGGTGGTCCTGCTGATCATTATGGAAGTCATGATCATCGGGACCAGGCATATTCAGGAAAAATACGCGCTGGGAGAGACCATCAGATCGCTCAAATCGAAAATGGGAATCGCCGCTGATAAGACGCGCATCCTGGTTGTTGATGACGATGAAAACGTTAGAAATCTGATCACTGAATTCCTTGCGTCCAAGCATTATGAGGTATTGGCCGCCAACGACGGACAATCGGCGATCGCATTGCTAGAAAACAATCCGGTGCGTCTTGTCCTGCTCGATGTCGTATTCCCTGGGGCCTATTCGGGGATCGATATCCTGCGGCACATTAAAAAGCAGCATGCAGACATACCGGTCATTATGATTACCGGATACAATGATGCGCGGACGGAAATAGCGGAGCTGAGTTACGACGCGTTTGGCGAGATCAAAAAGCCTTTCAAGCTCGAAGATCTCGAAGCGCTGATAGAGAAAGCACTCAAGGACTCCAGGAGCGCCGACGTAAATGTCATTTTGGGCAACACAAACGGGGAGAATCGCATCAATGAATGACCAGACTCATAACATAGACAGCGGCGTGCGCGGCATTTTCATGGCCGTGAGGGCTTTTTTTAACAAACACCCCGTTATCAAGGAATACACCGAGGCGTTCCTGTACGCCTTCATTATCGCTTTGTTTGTGAGGACATTTATCGTGCAGGCATTCAAGATCCCGACCGGTTCCATGGAACCGACGCTCCACGGCGCGCAGAGCGGCGGAGACCGCATCCTCGTAAACAAGTTCATCTATTTTTTTAAAGAACCTGTGCGGGGAGACATTATCGTGTTCAAAACAAAAAAGATAGAGGGGCTGGATCAAAACAAGGATTATATCAAACGGCTTGTCGGCCTCCCTGGTGATACCGTTGAAATACGCAACGGACATCTCTACGTGAACGACAAACTGCTTGTTTACCCCGAATTATTCAGGACAAATCACTATTACAATATCGAGGACGCCACAGACGGGTACGGCAAGCCGGACCAGAAGATCGTGGTCCCGCCCGGCGCATATTACGCGCTGGGAGATAATAGCGCGAATAGCCGCGACAGCCGTTATTGGGGGTTCATCCCGAAAAGAAATCTAAAAGGCAAGGCGCTGCTCATCTATTGGCCGCTGTCACGCATACAATTGCTTAAATGACACGTCGAATCAGCGCTCAACACGTCATATGTTATCATTTGCCGATTTTCAGACCAAAGTTAAGAACTATACCCCAACGGTCTACGACGCTGTGGACAACCCGGCCGTATTGCCGCGCTATTCCCACCGGGCGCACACAAACAGCGAACTGTATTACGAATGCTATAAGCTGATCGACGCGGATGTCCGCGCGGGAAGCCGGATCCTGGACATCGGCGCCCACCCGGGGACATTTCTCAGGCTATGCAAGGATGTCTTTTTCCCCAACCGGAAACCTGACCTTGCTGGAACGGGGCTGATTTTGGAGGAAGACGAAGAAAATTTCAAGAATAAGGCAAAAAAACTGGCAGGGATCATCGACTTTGTATCGTCTTCACTCTGCTTTAAGGATTATTTTCAGTCAACCGGCATATCTTTTACCGCCCTTGACCTTGATTACTGTTTTCATCCGAGCCTTGATGATTGTCCCGAAGGATCGTACGATGTCATCACCTGCATTGAGGTCATCGAACACCTGCACACACCCTACAAGCTGATCAATACGATCCGGAAATGCCTGAACCCGGGGGGAGTGTGCGTTATCGAGACAAACAACGTCCATAATATTAACGGGATACTGAAATTGCTTTTAACCCAAGGATCGAACCTCGACTTTGAGCTTATCGATCGATACCAGACCGAGGGGTATACGACAAAGAGACCGCATCTCCGGTTTTATTCGATCAAAGAAATCAGCTGCTTATTGCAGAAGGCCGGCTTGCTGATAGAGGCTTCTTATAGTTTTGATTGGGACATCCCGCGCGCGATGATGCGCGACAAGAGCTTATTCGCGGAAGGGAAGTATATTATTGCCGGAAAGATCCTTCCCGCGCTCTTTCCCCGGAAAAAATCACATCTGATCGTGAAGGCGAGAAAACCGCTGTAGAATTATTTCTTTTCCCAAACCGCGTGCCCGTCCACATACAAGACATTGACCCCGTGAGAGTGCGGATAATATCCGCTTGCCTGACCGCCCGTATAACCGCTCCGGCAGGTAAAGACGAAGACCTTTGACGCCGGCGTCCCCGAAGATTCCGAGACCGCATCAGCCGTGGTAGGGAAGTTATCGTTGAAAAGACCGTTATAATAATAATACGCGTCTGTCGGCGCCGAAGACGCCGGGCTTGTGCATTTAAATATATCGTCCTTGTTTACTTCAAGATATTTGCCCAATTGTGCCTGAAAGCCGACATACTGATTGTCCGGCTGATTGTTATCGATATACGGAAAGTAATTGTGGTAGTCGTTCGCGTACAGGCCGACCGCTAGGAATACCTGTTTCATCTGAGCGATACATTTCAGTTGTTTGCCTTTGCTCATCGCGCTTTTGATCCCAGGCAGCGTTAATGCGACCAGGATCATAATTATTCCCACCACGACGATCAATTCAACTAAAGTAAATGCCTTGCTCGATTTCATACAAATATTATATACAACCATACCAATTAACCGCAATAAAATTTAATAGGGCAAAACGACGTTGTCCGGAATGGCACAATACAGGCTTGATCCATACCAAGGGCTAAACCCACCGGCAACGTCGTATAATATATCTTATGTCAAGTTCACCCATAGGGCGTGTTCCAATATAGCGCATTGTGGCGCAATAGCTTATAATTATTCTCGCCGGGCCTGTGGATAACATGCGGATAATCGAATGTTTCAAACGGTTTACTTCCCTGTGTGGATCTCATGTGTGTGCGGTTTAATATTGTTCGAGCGAGCGCAGCGAGTCGAGAACTTCTTTCAAATAAGCTGTCATTGCGAGGATGGCGGATACGCCTTCCGAAGCATCTCAATGAGGTGCCGCAATGACAGTTATTATATGGCTTCTGATTAGCTCCATTTCGAAGCCCCTGAACAGCCAACCAAGCCACAACCATTAGAAACCCCTGAATCATTAGATAATGGTGCAGGCATTTAATCAAATCAGCCGGCTTTTCCGGACCCCGGCCGCCTTTTGCAAAAAACACCACATTACAGGCCGTTTGCCGCTTTGGTCTCAACAAACACTCATGGCCTTAAACGAATTGATAAGGATTTGCCGAACAAGGACTGATCTTTGAAATAATAACGATTTATACGAGGTTCCAGAGGCCTAGAAATCGGTCATTGCGAGGCAGCCGGCGGCTGCCGAAGCAATCTCAAAGAAAAAAGGCAGGCAGGCGAGTCAAAAAAATATAAACCGATGGGGGAATCATTCCCCTATTCACAGTCAATTTTGACGTATGTCGAAAGGGATGTTAACTCCCCTTTTTGTTAATACGGTGTGGAAATTGCCAAATATCTTTAAACGCGGGCTATCCAAGGGATTCTAGATTCTTTCTAGCATCATTTAACCAAAAAGCACTACTTTGATCACCTTTCTTGGCAAGTGGTTCTAGGATATCTATCGCTTTCTTATAACACGTTCTTGCATTATCTTTTTCACCATTTGACTTATAATCATGTCCAAGAAAAATACTGAGTTTACCTTCTATCTCAGTTCCCAACAAACCTTTCTTCTTAATCAATTTCTCTGCATTCAAGTATATAGGAAGGCTATCTTTTGACCCCTTCAAATGATTTGTATACACTGCCAGGTTAAAAAGTGCAGATACATTATCAGGATCTTTTTTAAGCACTTCGGTGCAATGGAACACTGCCTTTTCTTTATCACCTATTCGCTCACCATATATAATAGCCAGTTGAAGACGCAGATCAAGATCATCAGGGTTAAACTGTAGTGCTTCCTCAATAAAATATGTTGCACCCACCCATTCTTTTACCATAATAAATTTTGCAGCCTGTCCAAGTGCATCTGCATAATTATCGGCTTTTAACATTGCTGTTTGAAGTGACGCATTTAAAGATACAGAGGCTTCTGTTTTCAATTGTTTATCTTCAGCAGTATCATACTCACCTATGACTGGTATCTTCCCTCTTATGGATCGTTCAAATTTATCAATTGTTATCAAAGCATACTTATTAATCTTTTTGACCCCCAGAAATGCTACAACCATAAAAGCAATAGCAAGAATTTGTTGCGGAGATTCACGGTAAACAATATAAAAAACAATTAGAGAAGCAATAATGCGAACCGATAAGTCGAGCATGTTTACGTTTTCCTTTAGGAGACGATCTATTTTTCCTTTCCAATCTTCCATTGTAGGTTTCCTTCGGAACCTGGGTGCAGCAATTAGAAGAGCGCTGGGTTCTTATTGTTTACAAGCATTATGCCACAGCCCACTTCCGATCTAATTTCTATATCCGCTTCGCACACCACATCGTGTGTTCACGCGAGATTGCATTTTCTGAATTCACCACGTATTCCATAAGGTCAGTCTCTGTATGAACATGCTCGGCCAAACTCTCAGTTGACGATAATTCCTGCTCAGCCAGAGCATAAGATTGAGAAAGTTCACGGTGCTTTTTTATTTGTACCCACGCACAGAAAACAGCAGTTAAAGTTGTCATTACTCCGATCGGGTTTAAAAAAGCTCCCGGCAAAAAGATAAGTCCGACTGCAACGCAAACACCGAGAGCTTCGCATATTATTATCCGAAAAAACCAAAGCAGGTCGCGGTCCCCATTAAACTTTGCCTTTGCCTTATACCAGTTTTTCTGGGCTTGAACCCTTTGTTTAACGTAGATTGTTTTTCTGTCATTAACTGATAATTTTCTGATTTCCTTCATGCGTTCTGTTATTTGCTTATCTACCGAAGCAAGGGAAGAGGCCGTTGCTAAATGCGCCTCTGGGCGCATTTTAAAAATTTCATTTAGATCGTTAACAAATTTCTTGTCGGCTTGCTTATCAGAATCAGACACCTGGTATGGATCCACAGCCATAACATACCGCCAAGTTGCTGTTTTAGCAGATTCAGCGATTGCACGAGTATCAAACCATTTCCGATCCCATCTATTCAGCTGAATAACAATCCTTATAATGAAAGCAATAAAAAGTGCTATAGCGGTCAATATTAAACAGGCTACACTGGCTTTTATGTTGCCACAGATTATTAACCCACCCAAAATTGCAGATAATAAAACAAAAGTAAACTCTGTTTTGCTTGCTATAAGGTAATAACTTTGCTGTTTGATTGAAGCAGTATCGCTTTTTTGAAAAAGACATGGGTAATCTTCGTGCTTCATCTTGCCCCTCTTATTTATCATACCCTAAATTTTTATAAACCTCTGGCTTATAATAGTAATTTCCCGAATCGTGCATCTTATAATTTTCAATCGCATACTTGATAATCTGCGGCGAATAATGAACAAATATTGCTCCGATGTCACGAATAATGGGAGGACATGTATTTTCATCCATTTGGCGAGAACCGTCGAGATTCACTCCAATAATTGTGCATCCTTTTTCGATTGCAACTTCAGCTTCCCATCGCACATATTTATGTTTGCTTTTTGTGTCTTCGCCGATAAGCATTACATATTTTCCTGCCATATTGATACGCTCTCGACATTTTCTTTTAATATAATCTTCATCGTCTGAATTAATTTCATCAGTTATTTGGCAGTCATAAAAATCAAAATCAATATGTTCATTCTCCTTCCAAGCTTTCATTAACTGGTAACAATGAATATCCGTACTACTAAAACCCACGAAAGTCCTAGGTAGCCCCATTAAATCCTCCTTTATGAATTTCAGGGACAGTATGCTTAATTATCACTCCCCTTTTGCACGAAACTTCTTCCCGCACTTTGGGCACTCGATCTCTTCGTCGAGCAGTACGCTGTATGGTCCCTTAGCCCCGCACTCGGGGCATTCCGCCTCTCCCGCACCCATCCCAGGAATTCGTTGAGCAAATCTCCAGCCACTAAGCACCTATTTAACAAATAAACCAGTCCCGTTTTACACTGTTTTCCTAATTAAGTATACTGTCCCCAGAATCCTTACAGAATCTTATCAACGAACTTCCTTTTTATTCAACATCCTTGTTGTAATGCCCAAATATCCTATCTCGATCCTCATTCTCTTGCTCTCCTTTATGGTAAATCTCTATCAGATCTATAATATCTTCTTTATCAAAATAGGCGTAAATAACACGAATACCGCTCTTACTCCCGGTCCCCTTTAAAGCCCTGCATGCGAACTTCTTTGCTTTATATATCTTAGGATAGGATATTCCCAAATTTGCGATCTGAAAGATTCCGTTATTGTCGATCTTCAGCTTATGGTAAAGCTGAAGCTGTTTATCAATAAATATTTCTACGTCTTCTTCTAGAGTGCGATATTTCTTAGCAAGCTTTTTCAAGTCCCTTTCATATTCAGGAAGGCACCTGATTTCATTGAATACGGTCTTCATTATCCTGTCTCACTGAATAAGCTGGTGTGCGGTAGAAAACGGACTCATACTTTATCACGTCCCCATTCCGCGTAGTGATCCACGGCACATCATTGTGTGAGTAATCACTAATTTTATTTGCATTCATATCGGACAGCCTTTCAAGGACCTCATCTATCATCTTGATCTCTTGGGCTTGCAATACCGATAAGTCCGGCGATCTTAACGGCAGATATTTCCGCTGCGGATACTGGAAATACTTATCCTCTACCTTCATCAGTTCCTGTCTCTTCTCCATGTCGGAAACGATTTTTATGAATTCCTTCGGCGTCGGCCCGTAGGTGTTCTTAATATACGTCGCCCCAACCAACTGCTCCTCGTATTTTTCATAATAATTAAAATCGATAAAATATAAGAGTTTATAAAGAACTGCTTCTCCAACATTCGGCTTTGATCCAACTTTTGTCAGTATATAGAGAAGGACTTCTCGAAATTTCTTTATGTTCTTCTGCGGGACACTGATCCTGATATCCATTTTTGTCTCATAGCCGGTTGTTTTCTTCTCTTCTTCGAACACGATCTCAATATCCTTCTTCAGGTCAAGCAACACGTCAGACGTAACACCAAATGTTCTGGAAAGGCTGGCGATCTCTTCAGCGCTGATTTTCCTGTCGCCAGTCTCTACCTGTGACAGCGACACCCTGCTGATACCCATTAATGCTGCAAGTTTTTCTTGAGATAGGCCTCGATGCTCTCGAAGATTTTTGATCCTCGTCCCCAATTTTTTATAAAATTGATCAATCATTGTGTCTTTCCTCCATTAAATCGTGACATCATCACTTTAGCGCATGTAATATAATCTGTCAATACAATGTTGTATTATATTACATAGTAACCTTTCAGTGCAGGGGGAGGTCTGTCATTCCCGCGAAAGCGGGAATCTAGACCATAATTCTTTTTCGAGCGAGCGCAGCGAGTCGAGAACTTCTGTCATCCTGGGCGAAGCGAAGGATCCCCCAAACAGAATCGCAGTCAAAAGGTGGGGCAAAAAAACAAAACTGATGGGGGAATCACTCCCCTTTCACTAGATGTTTTCAACAGACGTTCGATAGGGGGCTCAGTCCCCTCCCGAGACTACTTCCCGCACTTCGGGCATACCATGATCATGGTCATAATATATACATCAACAATATCGCTTCAACGGGAATTCTGCGGGTCAGATTGCGCAGACAGTGTCTGCGCAATGATGTCATGGCGTAACTTTAGAAATGAATTCTCACTCCCCTTTTACACGAAACTTCTTCCCGCACTTCGGACACTCGACCTCATCATCAAGAAGGACGCTGTATGGCACCTTTGCTCCGCACGCGGGACACTCCGCCGCTCCCCCGCCAATCCCGACATCGTACTCAAGGAATTCATCTAACATATCGCCGCTAGCCATCGTTCCTATTCTATTTTATTCTTTTCCACATCAGTATAATTAATTTTGAATCGGAGAGTGTCAACATTCGCCTTTCGTAATCGTACATGTGATAATTCTTTGCGCGATAAACTACTTGCTACTTGAAGGACAAATTTGTCTTTCGCGTACACCCCGGCATCAACTGCGATGATTGCTTGAGCGGGCAAGGGAACATAATTAGATTCTATGCATCTATGCGGACTTACAATCCATCGATACTCTTCCTCGTATTGCCAGGAAGTGCTTTTGGTTGTTATAGACTTCCTTATCTGAGCAATCATCTCATCATCCTCACCTTGCGGGTGTAGCCATGGATTAATAGATATGCGTTCGTCAGCATATTCTATCTTTATTAATTCAGTAGGAGATAGATTCAAAGCCGCTGAATCAAACGTAATTCTGAGTCCTGTGTTATCTTCTGCATAATGTGCCCACATTAATACATCATCTTTCTCTTTAATATCTGCTGAACAGAAGCTGGCAACTAGCAGCGTCTGCCCGGACTTCTCACGAACAGTCTCAATTGCCTGCAGAAAACCCTTGTCTGTCTCTTTCGGATCAAGTTTTATCGTTTTTGCCTTGGCTCTAAAATCCCCAATGCTGCCTTTGTATCCCTGCGAACAACTACGTTTATAGAGATACTGAAGATATTCTTCGGGAAAAGACGCTGCTCTCAGAGCTTCATCCGAGCATGCTTTGAGAGCTGGCCTATACTCAAATGGATCATTAAGATCACTTACAGCCGTAAAAAGAAGCCTTAGATTATCCAACAGATCGATGCCATTCTGGCGGATGTATTTATATAGCAACATGTTCTCGGTCCATTATTTAGTTATTTTTGATTCCGGGTCCGGTATACTTATCTTTTGGGATTAAGTTCTGTGTCCCTGGAATGACTCATGGAATTCTCTTATTCCTCAACGACCTGTTCAAATACCCCGATAACCGAAAATTGTTCGCCTCCTGTCAGAACAATGTCCTCATACTTTTCATTCAGAGATGAGAGGACAATGGCCTTGGCTTCACCGACGCTTTCAGAGCCTGTCGTTCTTGCGCTTCGATATCGTTTGATCAATCCAATTGGGGCCTCGCCGGCGAATCCACCCACCCGACAGAGTACGATCTTCCCGTTTCTACTACCTCCCGGATCTCTCCTGAAAAGACACAACTGCCCGTCTTCGATGTTTGGCTCCATCGAGTCGCCCTCGGCACGGACTAAGAATCTGTCTTTTGGAAAAGGTCCGCCTTTAACCCGTTGCCATATGAAGTTGTCATCATTGGCAAAATACCCATCGAGCTTCTCGTATGAAGCGTTGGCTACTGCTCGAAGGTTTAGGAGCGGTAAAGCGTTTTCATAAGGAACAAGATCCTGCACAGCAGAACGCATCTTACTCTCGAAGAAACGCCTTGTTTCTTCATTAACAAAGTACACATAACAGCCTTTTTGCCCGCGTGTCATGAGTGTGCGGTAGGTGTTTTTGATAATAGCATCGAGACGAGATTTTGTAGCTTCCGGATCTTCTTTAATCAGCGATCTCCATCCGTGGATCGATTTATCTGTAGTCGCGCGCTCATTTGGTTGTGTAATGATGTTTCGGTCGCAAACTATCAAGTCAGGGCCGATTATCACGCCAACGTAATCTAATTCCAAGCCCTGACAGGTATGTATACAGCCGACTTCGTTGACTGAATCCGGTTTAATAATCCAGGCCTGCCCGTCGGTGTCGAGATTCCAAGTCGCTTTGTAACTACCGATAACAATATCTTTGAGTTTCGGCAGTTTCTTGCTGACCCATTTCCAGCAGTAGCCCGCCACCATACGGGCTTTGTTTTTTTCCTGGTTCTTCTCGCGAATCAGAGCGTGGAGTTCAGCCGGGCTGTCAACTATGCGGAAATCGTAGTCAATAGCTTCAAGCGTATCATTTGCCGTCTCTCGAATCTGCAGCGTATTGTCGAGCCAGGCAAGATACCCATTTGAGCCATTGCAGCGAAATTGTGACTCCAGTGTGAGTTCGGTAACGTTTGCGTTTAACTTTTTCGCCCAACGACGGATTTCTTCTTTATCGCCGATGTCTTTTAGCGTCACTTTTTGGTCTTCGTCTATGAAGAATACGCTAAATTTACTGGCTCTGATTATCTCCATGATCTGGTTTTCGCCAAGATGATTAAACATACCCGATTTTTCATTGAGCCTGTGGGCTTCATCAACAATCAAGCAATCGAAACTATTTGCCTTAACTGTATGGTAAGCGCCTGATCCGCTGAACATATTTGATATATGAGATTTCTTGAATGAGCTAGTCAGCTTGGCTTCGTAGACTACGCGTGGTGCGGAGTTGCGCGTGACATATTGTGAGACAAGCTCGCGGTTCGTTAGCGCAACAAGTAGATTTATTGCTACAACTGACTTCCCGGTGCCGGGACCACCCTCAACGATCAATACATTTTTGTTCTCTGCTGAAGATTCCAAAGCCTGCGCTATGGCCGTTTCGTAGACGATTTTCTGGTCGTCTATCATTACGAACTCGTCGTTCCCTTGGAGCATAGACGCAAGTTGATCAGCAAGGTTCTTAGATGGTTTTATCTTGCCGTGATCAATACGGTACATAATTTGATCTTTATCACCGTATTTGACGTTGGCTCTTATGAACTCTCGCAACTTTAACGCGTCACTCTTGAGAAAAACAGGGGCTTTTTGTGTGTATTCGCGATAACAATCGTTGGTGATAACATCGTCTTGCTCATAATTATGAAGATATGCACAAGGATAAAGCTGAATGTCATTTTCTTGCACGGTCTGGTTGAAGTCTTCCAGAAGCCGTTTGTATGACCACGCTTGGTAGGATGGGTGTGGCGTTTCTGTTTCTCCGTGTTTGAACCGCGTGATGATAATTGCATCTTTGCTTGTTAATGTCGCATGTTGCCACTGCTTGAGTTCTATAAGAATCGCCGTTTCTCTATCTTGGTTATCTTTGCCAGTCAATATAAAGTCTATACGTTTGGATGATTGTGGAATGTGATACTCGATCGCAACGCCCGCGTCATCCGGAATATCGCCACCGGTTAAAACGCGATCCATGTATTGTAATGAGTTGATCCAGGAATCTATCTCTGGCTTTCCTGTCCTTCGGCCCGTTGCAGTTTTATAGGCAGTATAAATGATATTTCCAATATCATTTGTCATGACGTCTTTTTGAAATTGCGCTTTTGTGGAAGAGTAAACAATCACTCGCTTAACTCCGTGTATTTCTTGTGGTTGCCCCTGGCCTTTTCCACCGGATATTTCTTCGCATTGTTTTTCAGCTTGCGTCTCACCACGGCGTCAATATCGACGCCGAGCCGATCGGCAAGGAGCAGTGTGAAGATGAGGACGTCGGCCAGTTCCTCGTTCACCTTGTCCCGCTTCTCTGGATTTCGCAGTACGGCGAGCACCTCGGTGTCTGACTTCCACAGGAAGTGCTCCTGAAGTTCCGCTGCCTCAATAGCGATAGCCGCAGCTAAATTCTTGGGTGTGTGGAATTGCTTCCAGTCCCGCTGGTCGCGAAACTTGAGAATCTCTTGAAGTAGCGCATTCCATCCGCGTTTCATATTCCTCCAATCTCTTTTATGTCGGAATTCCTTAATCTTCTCCGTAATTTTTTCATCTCATCCATTTTCGTCATCCTCGAGTATCTTTAAATATCATCAAACCCCATCTGTTTAAGATATTCATACGTCGCATCATAGTAGCTAGGGCTGCGCGTCTGATCTTCTATATCCCCTGGTGGGACAACTATCACCATGCCTTGTCTGGCGCGGGTCAGGAGGACACGGTATGCATTCTTAAGATATTGCTTCCTTTCTTCTTTACGAATATGACGCCACTGCTCTCCACAAAATGACCAATGCTCCCATCCTTCTTTAGTATATCTAAAATCAGCATCCCACATCACACATGCCCAATCAAGCTCCAACCCCTGCACATGGAACTCTGTTGCAACATCTTCAAGATAATATGACGAGCGCACGTCCTCTTTGCCATCTAGAAACCAATGAATCGGGTCTATGGGGGATCTTACATCTACCGCATATGGCTTGAGACGTTCCGCTTGCGAGGAAACAACGATTCCATATCGTTCTGAACCTCTCGCTTTTGCCTTAAGCCACTGTTTTGCTTTTACAAGATCGCGGGTAATGAC
>Ga0351925_1126_pt1 | contig 12632 bp, 9 predicted proteins | sample BONcelHT113001D9_FD_206870 | JGI IMG/M metagenome (GOLD analysis project Ga0351925, IMG submission 206870) | Enriched cells from coal bed in the Powder River Basin, Montana, United States - BONCAT cells T11 rep2 HSBNCT.T11.300.1.D9 ... | reverse complement strand
ACAACACCATGGAACCTGCGCCCATTGCAAGTATTGCCAGCGTTTTGCCCCATTCGTCCGACAGCCCGAGGCTATCCAAAAGCGGGGCAACAATGGAAGCTGCGGTAATTATTGCAATGGTTGATGAACCCTGTGAGGTTTTCAGTAAAACGGCAATGATGTACGGAATAAAAAGTCCCAATCCGAGTGTTGCCACCAGTTGACCAAGGTTGTTTACAATTCCTGATTCTTTAATAACCGCGCCAAAAGTTCCACCTGCAGCAGTTACTATCAGTATTGGCCCTGCCTTTTCGATGGCTGTATCGAGCAGCTTGTTCCACTGACTAATATTAAAATTCCGGAGCAATGGAAAAGCCACAAAACAGCCGGACAAAAGTGCAATAACCGGATCGCCTGCAAAACCAATTACAATTTTCAGGAACGAATCTTCGGGCAAGCCTGAAACCATGAAAAAAACCGACTTTAGCGTAATGAGGGCGAGCGGAACCAGGATCGGCAAGAATGCCAGAGATGCTGCCGGCATTGGAACTGATGGCTGGTCATGAGAATCATCTGCTGTGGCAGTAAAGGAAACTTTCCGGGAGCGAAAGCGGATAAAATAATAAGCAGCAATAATTCCGGGAATAGCGACCAGTGTTCCCAGTAGAATCACATTTCCGATGGGTGCGCCAATGATACTGGTTGCTGCAGTTGCGCCGGGGTGCGGCGGAACGAGGCAATGCACCCCATACAACGAGACAGCTAGAACCGGTGCCATTACAGTTATTGCGGTTTTCGAACTATGAGCCAGTGAACGGCAGATTCCGCTTAAAACAATAAATCCGGAGTCACAAAAGATGGGCAATCCTGTCATAAAACCAGTGATCGCCATTGCAGCCGGCGCTTTCTTTTCTCCGGTTCGTTTCAGGAAAAACCGGGCAATACTTAGTGCAGCCCCACTTTGATCGAGAATAATGCCGATGATGGTTCCGAGAATAATAATCAGTCCGATGGATTCGAGCGTGCCACCAAAACCTTTCTTTAAAACAGGTACAATGGAAGCTGTCGGAAGTGTTGCCAAGGCCATCAACAAGCTCACCATCAACAGCGAAAGGAATGTATTGAATTTAAAAACCGAGGTCAGGAGAATTATTGCAAGGATTCCGCCCGAGAGAATTAAAATATCAGAAATTAAATCCATTTTTGCTTTAAAAGTATCTAATTTTTCAATGCTCTGTTACCTTAGTCATCCGATGAATTCTCAATTAACTGATTGACTGATAATGAACATCTAAGTTCTTTGCGAAAACCTTCATCGGATGACTTTCGGATAAGCATCAGGTTCCAACACGTCCCCGCTCTTCTTCCGAGCCGGTTTTCCTAACTCTGGCAGATTTTATTTTAGTACTTCCAAAATTGTGCGTGAAACTGACCCTGAAAACCCGGGGTTCAAAATCCAAGGACCACCTGTTATTTTGAATTCAGAACTGAAATCCAATATTTATTCGCGGATTCAAAACCATATAGTCTGTTATCTAACCAACATTAAACCAAATTGTTTGTGAATGCAATTATTTTTTTCTGTTGAAGAGGCAGAAGTTAAAGCAAAGTGCATCGTCTTTTTTCCTATCTTCCACATTGTAAAACCTTCTTTAAATTTGCAATAATTTACAACGAACCATGCACTATACATTTTAAAGGAATAACTGATTTTAATACACAGGAGGCTTAAAAAATGGGATTAAGTTTTCATTACAGCGGCAGGATTGCCAATCCGGCAAGACTGCCAGATTTGATTGAAGAAATTGAAGACATTGCAAAAGTACATGACTGGAAGTACTTTGTTTTCGATCGGCTGTTTCCTGAAGATGTGATTGGAAAACAGGCTTACAATCAGCGTATCTATGGAATATGCTTTACACCGCCCAATTGCGAAACTGTTGACATTTGCTTCCTCTCGAACGGAAGAATGAGCAGCGCTGCACATCTTCAGTTTTGGGGAAAAACAGAGGTGCAGGAAGAACGAGAATATTTATACATGCTTTCGGTTAAAACCCAATATGCCGGTATTGAAATCCATCAATTTCTGATTCAGCTTTTCAGGTACCTGAACGCTAAATATTTTGCCGATTTTACAATGAGCGATGAAGGAGAATATTGGGAAACGAACGATCTGACATTGCTGAAAACGAATTTCAAAAGATATACTGAATTAATTGATGGTTTTGTTTCTGCAATCGAAAGCATTCCGATCAAAGCTGGCGAAGATATTGAATCCTATTTTTTAAGGCTGATGAAAGAAATCAATGATAAAAAGAATAGGGAAGAATGATGTGTCTGCATACTCAGCGGGTGACTAAAAGAAGTCACCCGCTGAGTACAAATATTTCGTTTGAACAACTTCTGTACTCATTCGTTTTGAAGGGTATGAGAAAATATACATTATCAGGAATGGTTCTGCTTGCAATGATAGCTTGCAACCGACCATTATCGCAAAAACAAAACAATAAGTCAGGAGATGAAAAGTCAGCCACAGATACCACCCTTTTATGTTGTTCCAATATCCCTTCACGTTTTGCCTCCGGAAATGCTTCTGGCGTTGATTCTCTAAATTCTGCCACTGCCGATCTTTCAGGAATGGTACTGATAAAAGGTTCTCGTTTTTGGATGGGTGGCGACAGCATTTGGGGACGTCCCGATGAGTTTCCGCGTCATCAGGTAGAAGTTTCATCGTTTTACATCGATGTCCAGGAAGTAACAAACAAACAATTTAAAGCCTTTGTGGATGCGACCGGATACATTACCACTGCGGAAAAAAAGCCCGACTGGGAAGAGTTGAAATTACAGGTTCCGCCCGGAACACCGAAACCGTCTGACGATATGCTGGTAGCTGCTTCGCTGGTTTTCACACCTCCCAACCGCCCGGTTTCGCTCGACAATGCATCGGCATGGTGGGCATGGGTTCCGGGGGCGAATTGGAAACATCCGGAGGGTCCAAAAAGTAATTTGACAAGAAAAGACGATTATCCGGTGGTGCATGTTTCGTGGGAAGATGCGATGGCATACTGCCGGTGGGCTGGAAAACGGTTACCTACCGAAGCTGAATGGGAATTTGCTGCACGTGGCGGACAATTGGATGCCATTTATCCATGGGGAAATGAACTGATTACAAAAGGAAAGAAAAAAGCGAATACCTGGGACGGAAATTTTCCGAATAGAAATACAGGGCTGGATGAATATGTGGGTGCAGCACCGGTCAGGCAGTTTGCGCCAAATCAGTTTGGTTTGTACGATATGGCCGGAAACGTATGGGAATGGGTTTCAGATTGGTACACAGCCGATTATTATCAGGAATGTATGAAAAAAGGTGTAGTTATGAACCCTCAGGGACCATCGAAATCACTCGATCCGGATGAGCCTTATGGCCAGAAAAAAGTTACCAGGGGTGGTTCTTTTTTATGCAACGATCAGTATTGCTCCGGATTCAGGATTGGCGCACGCATGAAAACAAGCTGGGACACTGGGCTGAACCATACCGGTTTCAGATGTGCGGTGACGGCTGCGGAGAAATAGGCGAGAGGGCGAGAGGGCGAGTGGGAGAAAGGGAGAAAGGGCGAGTGGGCGAGAGGGAGAAAATGAGAGAGGGAGAAAATGAGATGTTTGGTTTGAATGATAATTTTGTCAATATCCTATGCCGTCTGGCTTTAGCCGACGGATATTAATAAAAAATCCCGCTTTTCAGCAGGATTTTCAGTATAAGATTTTCAGCAGCAATTTACATGATCAGTTTGTAGCCTTTGCCATGAACGTTGATGATTTCCACCTTCGGGTCGTCTTTCAAATGTTTCCGGAGTTTGGTAATGTAAACGTCCATGCTTCTGGCATTGAAATAATTGTCGTCAATCCAGATGGTTTTCAGGGCAAAATTACGTTCGAGCACTTTGTTCGCATTGTTGCAAAGCAAACGCAGCAATTCGGCTTCCTTGGTGGTCAGTTTTACTTCTGCCTCACCTCCTGAAAGGGTTTGCTTGCGCGAATCGAAGGTGTAAATGCCAAGTTTATAAATAGCATCTTCATGCGAATTGGTATCCTGCATCACGCGGCGCATGATCGCTTCAATGCGGAAGATCAGCTCTTCCATGCTGAAAGGTTTGGTAATGTAATCATCGGCTCCGATTTTGAAACCTTCAAGCACATCTTCTTTCATGTTCTTTGCGGTGAGAAAGATAATCGGGATGTCCATATTCAGCACCCTGATATCTTTGGCCAGCGAAATACCGTCTTTTTTCGGCATCATGATATCCAATATACAAAGGTTGTAAGGCTGATTTTTTGTATAACCTTTGTAAGCTGCTTCACCATCTGGATATAAATCGGTTTCATATCCTTTGGCGATGAGATATTCTTTTAGCAACAATCCAAGGTTTTCATCATCCTCGGCCAATAGCAATTTTACTTTTTTTTCCATGTTCTTGTATGTTTATCGGAAAATATATCATGAATTTTGTTCCTTTATTTAAGTCACTTTCCACCTTTATTTTACCATGGTGAGCGTCAATAATTTTTTTTACATAGCTTAATCCAAGCCCGAAACCTTTTACATCGTGCACATTTCCGGTAGGAACGCGGTAGAACCGCTCAAAAATCTGGCCAACATATTCTTTCTGAATCCCAATACCGTTGTCTTTTACTGAAATAACAAGAAAATCGTCTGTTACTTCGGTTGAAATATGAATCTTAGGTTCGTCTTTACTGTATTTTACTGCGTTGTCGAGCAAGTTAAACAAAACATTGGTAATATGCACATCATCACCTTTAATGATTGAAGGTTCAGCCGCTAAATCGCAGGTTAACTCACCGTTTTTTGATTTTACCCGAAGTTCGAAGTTTAAAACCACAGATGTAATCAAGGCATTTAAATTTACTTCCTTGAACTTAAGTTTTAATTTCCCTTCGTTAAAAACAGCCATTTGCAGTACTTTTTCAACCTGGGTTGTCAACCGTTTGCTTTCCTGATAGATAATTCCAGAGATATGTTCGATGGTTTTAGGTGTATTGGCTACAGTATTGTCACGCAGCATCTGACTGGCAAGTGAAATGGTTGAAATGGGCGTTTTCAGCTCGTGCGTCATGTTATTGATGAAATCGTTTTTGATGATCGATAATTTTTTCTGTCTAAGGATGATCAGTATTGTGAAAATAAAAATACCAATCAGCATTGTGGTAAGCACAATGGTGGGGATAACCAGGATGCCGGTTTGTTTAAGCAGGTAACCATCCCTTTTCGGGAAATATAAATATAGATAATTTGGTTTTTTTAAATCGGCTAAGTCGTTGGGAAATAACAGTGCAGGATATTCTTTCTGTTGGCGGGGAGTGTAATTTTTCACTCCAAAAATACCCTTTTCTTCTCCTCTGTAAAATGTTTTTACTGCGTATTTAAAATCAAGGCTTACTCCTGAATTTTTCAACTCTGTTTTAATCAGGCGTCCCAGTGTTTGCGCTTCAATTCGTTCTTCAATCGGCAGACTTGAGAGCATTACCGCAATTTGAGTCACCTGGAGCATTTGCGCCCATCGGTTCATCCTGTTTTCGTATTGCTGGCTGACATAGCCGTCATAGTCATGAATGATGTCAAATGCATTCGGGAAATCGCCCGGTTTACCTCTTTCAATCGGTTTTTCTATTGGTGGTTCTTCATAACCAATCGTAAGTTCTTCACTGATGGTATTGCCTGAAGCACGTTGTGAATACTGAAAGGAGAGCTGAATATTTTGCTGGTTAATAACACCTGGATTGGTGCGTTGCAGATTGTTGTTTGGGAATACTCCTGTATTGCGTGGCGCAAATAATTTTTTTGAATGCTCGTTCAACTTCAAAGACTCTTCCATTTCAAGTCTGATGATGACTTGATTTAATGCGCTCTTAACGGCAGCATCAAATTGTTCTTCTTTTATTTCAAGAGCTTTCAAAATTGAGTTGGTCTGAACCAGGATTAAACTGGTCATCACCAAAGCCATTAGAACTATCAATGTTAGTATAACCCTTCTGCTCATAATATTGCAAATATAACCTTTTGAAACACTGTCAATAAACACTTAACAATATTTAACACTGGATATTTTTGAGGTCACTGGCTAATCCGAACCATCATCAGCAGGAAAATTTTTATTGATTTTGTCGATGGCTACTTTAGATGCATTTTGCTGGGCTTCTTTTTTTGATGTTCCGGAACCTTTGCCCCAAAGTTCATCGTTCACTTCAATGCTTGCAACAAACCAGGGTTGCTTTCCGTCGTTTTTGCTTTCATCAACAGTATCGAACGAAACTGCCCTTTTATTTTTTTGCGACCATTCGATCAGCTGGCTTTTGTAATTTGTATTGGTGTTCTGAACTTCAGACAAATTCACATAATTGTTCAGTAATTTGCGGGTAATAAATTTTTTTGTTTCATGAAAACCCTTGTCAAGATAAATGGCACCGATTAGCGCTTCGAGGGTATCGCCATAAATATGACTTGATTCGATTGTTGAGGTGGTATTCGATTGGATGTAATGGTTCAGGCCGATCTGGTAGGTAAGCTGGGTTAAAAAGCTGCGGTTTACAAGTTTCGAACGCATTTGTGTGAGGTAGCCTTCGTCCTGATTTGGAAACCTGTTGTATAAAAAATCGGCAATAGCGGCTCCCAGAATTGCATCTCCAAGGTATTCAAGCCGCTCATTGTTAATATAATTACCTTGCGAGTCAACCTTTGATGCTGACTTATGAATGACTGCGATGTCGTATATCCGCAGATTGGTTGGATAGAATCCGAGCAACGATCTTAAAAACAAATAAAACTCTTTTCTAGGAGAAGAAAAGAGTTTTATTCTTTGAACGATGGTTCGTATCACTTGTATTAAATTTTCTTGAAGATAACAGTCGCATTATGCCCACCAAAACCAAACGTGTTACTTAAAGCAGTTTTGATTTTGCGTTCCTTTGCAACATTGAAAGTGAAATCGAGTTTTGGGTCAATTTCAGGATCATTGGTAAAGTGGTTGATTGTAGGCGGAATGATTCCATTCTGAATTGCAAGGATGCTTGCAATCGCTTCAACAGCTCCGGTGGCTCCCAGTAAGTGTCCAGTCATTGATTTGCTTGAACTAATGCTTATGTTGTAAGCATGTTCTTTAAATAATTTCTGGATAGCTTGTGGTTCAGCAATGTCTCCCAAAGGAGTCGAAGTTCCGTGAACATTGATGTAATCGATGTCTTCAGTATTCAAGCCTGCATCTTCCAAAGCCCATTTCATGCACAAGGTTGCACCACCTGATTCAGGGTCGGGGGCAGTCATGTGATATGCATCAGCTGACATTCCTCCACCAACCATTTCTGCATAAATTTTTGCACCACGTTTTACTGCATGCTCATATTCCTCCAGAATGAGGGCTCCGGATCCTTCGCCCATCACAAACCCATCGCGGTCTAAATCAAACGGACGTGATGCCGTCATCGGATCGCTGTTTCGGGTTGATAGGGCCCGCATGGAATTAAATCCAGCCAAACCTGCAGGATTTATTGCTGCCTCTGAACCTCCTGTGATAAAGACATCCACCTTACCCAGACGAATATAATTCATCGCTTCGATAAGGGCTGTAGAGGAAGATGCACATGCTGTTACCGTTGTGAAATTTGGTCCCCTGAATCCATAACGGATTGAAAGCAGACCACTCGCAATGTTGGCAATCATTTTCGGAATGAAGTACGGAGAATAACGAGGCATCTCGTTTTTGTAATTCAGCGTTTCTTCAAAGAAGGTTTGTAAACCTCCGATTCCGGCACCCCACACAACACCTGCCCGATCTTTGTCGATCTTTTCGAGATCAAGACCAGAATCCTCTATTGCCTGCGCTGCTGCTGCATACGCATACAAGGTAAAAGGATCGTGTTTCCTGATTTCTTTTTTCTCTACGTAAATAGCCGGATCGAAATCTTTCAGCTCGCAGGCAAAAGTTGTTTTGTGTGTTGAAGCATCAAAATGGGTGATGGGGGCTGCGCCGCTTCTCCCATTTTTTAAGCCATCCCAGAATTCCTCAATAGAATTACCAAGCGGGTTTACAGTTCCAAGTCCGGTAACAACTACCCGTTTAAATTCCATAAATGTCGTTTTGTTATTATTACTTCAAATTTGCTTCAATGTGCGAGATCGCTTCGCCAACTGTTGAAATCTTTTCAGCCTGGTCATCCGGAATGGCCAAATCGAATTCTTTTTCGAATTCCATAATCAATTCTACGGTGTCAAGTGAATCAGCACCAAGGTCATTGGTGAATGATGCTTCATTGGTTACTTCACTTTCGTCAACACCTAATTTGTCAACAATAATTGCTTTTACTTTTGCTGCAACGTCAGACATAACTCTAATTTTTGGTTAATATTAAAATAGTTTCAAAAAATTCGATGCAAAGTAATAAATTTACCCCTGATATTTCAAACAAATTTTGAATTAAATAGATGAATAAAGCTTGAATGATATTGTAGTCGGATCTATATTTGAACTTTTCATTCTAAAATTCCATTAAGCATAAAACTAAAAAAAACAGTACATTAAATGAAACGAATTGCCATTTTCGCCTCTGGTTCCGGTACAAATGCACAAAAGATAATTGAGCATTTTTTAAATAGTAAAGAGATTGTTGTTGATTCTCTTTGGTCGAATGATGAAAATGCCTACGCATTAATCAGGGCCGAAAAACTCGGGATTGAGACTTTTACTTTTGACAGAGATGAGTTTTACCGGTCGAATGAAATTCTGGACAGACTCTACGATCATCGAATTGATATGATTGTGCTTGCCGGATTTCTATGGTTGGTACCACGTAACCTGACCGAATTGTTTACAGTTATAAATATACATCCGGCTTTACTGCCAAAATACGGTGGAAAGGGAATGTATGGTACGAATGTTCACAAAGCTGTACTGGCATCAAAGGACAAAGAATCAGGAATAACAATCCATCGGGTCAATCAGGATTACGATAAGGGTAAGATTATCTTTCAGGCAACCTGTCCGATATTGCCAAAGGATACTCCTGAAACACTTGCTGCCAGGATTCATGAATTGGAACATCAACACTACCCAAGAGTAATAGAAGAAGTCCTCCTTAATGAAGAAGATGAAAATGCCTAAGGACTAATTTGTACCACAAATCATTCATATCTATAACAAAAGCGATGGCAGTTGATTTCTGCCATCGCTTTTTTTTACATTTAACAAACCAAACTTTCGATTATCATGGCAAAAAAATGTAAAAACTATTATATTTCAGGAATAATCTATTTCCTGCACTGCTTTATGGCTTTCCAGAGCAATGCTTCAGAGTTAATTACCTACGAAGCCCCAAAGATTACCTACGAAGCCCCAAAGAATGCCGAGGCTGCTTCCGAATTTGAACTAGAAATGAACGGGCAGCCGGTTTTCATGTACAATATCCGTTGCGCAGCATTTGCTTATTTTTCGTTCGAGGGAAAGTCGATATAAAAGTCACCAGCACATACAACGGGATAATTACCTCAGTCCATTCGGATGAAATAATTTTCAAATAGATCAAACCTACAAACAAAACTAAACCGAAATAAAATGAAACGTGAATACCAATTTTGGGGAAGAAAGCAACTTTGGTTGAGCATGTTTGTTTTTGCCTTACTGCATGTCAATGTGATTTTTGCTCAGGTGAAACTTACTGAAGAAAGTTGGGAACTTCCTACCTACCCGGTCAATCCACCCGATAAAAATCCGATGTTTTTTAAAGGTGAATCCTATCAGGGGGCATCCAAAATGATTTATCCGTATGCGCTGAATGACATGATTTCCAACGAAAAAGCGAATCATACATGGAAAACAATCATTCTCGAAAACGAATACATAAAACTTTGTGTTACTCCTGAAATCGGTGGAAAACTTTACTATGCCACCGACAAAACCAATAACTACAATTTCGTTTATAAGAACAATGTAGTGAAGCCTTCCAATATTGGTATGACAGGCGCATGGGTTTCAGGAGGAATTGAATGGTGCGTGATTCATCACCACCGTGCATCGACTTTTTTGCCCGTCGATTACGACCTTCAGGAGCACGCCGATGGCAGTAAAACCATCTGGATTGGCGAGACTGAACCGCGCCACCATATGCGATGGACGATCGGAATTACTGCCTACCCGGGCAAATCGTATTACCAAACCGAGGTGAAAATCCACAACCCAACTCCTTACACCAATACCTTTTTATACTGGGCCAACGTGGCCGCGCACACCAACAAAGATTATCAGGTCATTTTTCCGCCAAGTGTGAACCAGGTAACTTATCACGCCAAAAACAGTTTTGCCAACTGGCCAGTTTCGCACGAAGTGTATAGTGGCGAGGACTTTACCGCTGGAGTTGATATTAGCTGGTGGAAAAATGCCGTGAATCAAAATTCGTTTTTCGCCCACGACCTGAAGGAAGATTTTATGGGTGGATATGACCATGGAAAAGAAACCGGCACCGTGCACATTGGCGATCACAACGTTGTGAAAGGCGCCAAGCTGTGGGAATGGGGTTCCGGCGAACGAGGTCAGGCGACCGAAGCCAAACTGACAGAGAATGATGGTCCTTACGTTGAAATTATGGTGGGTGCTTTTTCCGATAATCAGCCCGATTACAGTTGGATTCGTCCTTATGAAGTAAAATCGTTTAAACAATACTGGTATCCGGTGAAAGATATTCAGGGGTTCAAAAATGCAAACCTGAATGGCGCGGTGAACCTAGAAAAACGAGAGGAAAACAAAGTCTTTCTCGGATATTATTCCACTTCAAAAATCAGCAAAGCAAAAATTATCCTGAAAAAGAAAAATGCGATTGTTTTCGAAAAAACGACAGAAATTTCTCCGGAAACTGCATTTACCGCTTTAGTGAAAATTGACGAAACCTTTGATCTGACTGAGCTTTATACTGAAATGGTTAATCTCGAAAACAACGAAGTATTGGTTTCGTACCAGCCGTTGAAGAAGAAAGAATCTGCGAAACTTCCGGAAGAAGTGAAAAAACCGGCAGCGCCAAAAGACATGCAGACCATTGAAGAATTATACCTTGCAGGCAGCCGGATTCTTCAGTTTTACAACCCAACCCTGAATGCAATGGATTATTTCAGTGAAGCGCTGAAACGCGATCCGAATGATGTTCGCACCAATGTGGCGGTCGGGAATATTAATCTGAAAAACGGTGAATACAACATCGCCCGAAATTACTTCGGCAGGGCTATAAAAAGGCTGACCAAAGATTACACCCGTCCGTCGGACTGCGAGGCGCTTTACCTTCAGGGCTTAACCCTTAAAGCGCTTGAATTGTACGATGAGGCTGATGATACCTTGTACCGCGCCACCTGGGACTATGCATGGCATTCAGCAGCTTATCTTGAGTTGGCAAGAATTTCCTGTTTAAAGGGCGATTTTCAAAAAGCACTGGGGCAGGTCAACGAGTCACTTTCGACCAATGCGCGTAATAACAGCGCCATCAGCCTGAAAGCTTCCATCCAGCGAAAAATGGGTGATGTTGAAGGTGCAACAGCTACTTTGGCAGGTATTGCAGAAAATGATCCGCTCGACTTCAGGATAGGAAATGAGGTTTATTTATTGGCAAAGGAATCGGTCAAAGCACAAAAAAGTGAAGAATTGCTTGTTGCCCTGAACCACAAAATGCGAGATCTTGATCAGAATTATCTTGAACTTGCTGTCGGATATATGAACGACGGACTTTTTGCCGAATCGGAAGAGGTTCTTCTCCGTTTTAAGGGAAAGAATCAGATGGTCAGTTATTACCTGGGCTACCTTCAGGATAAAAAAGGAAATAAGTCGGAAGCCGAAAAACACTTCAAAGAAGCTTCAGCTCAGTCGGTCGATTATGGATTTCCGTTCCGGCTGGAAGATGTAAAAGTTCTGAATCTGGCCTCCAAATATCATCGGGACGATGCGAAACCTTTTTATTACCTGGGAAATTTACTTTACGACAAACAGCCTCAGAAGGCCATTGAAAACTGGGAAATGGCAGTAAAACTAGATCCGGCGCTGGCCATCGCATGGCGAAATTTGGGATGGGGTTACTCTCAGCATTCTCATGATATTCAGAAAGCCATCAACGCTTACGAAAAAGCAGTTTCTATCAAAAAAGACGAGCCGGTTTATTACGCCGAATTGGATCCACTTTACGAATTGAGCAATGCACTGGTCGAGAAAAGAGCCAGCCTTTTTGAAGGAAGAAACGAAATTGTAAGGCAACGTGACGACGCTTTTGTCCGCCAGATAATGGTTCTGAATTTAGCCGGTGAGTCTGAAAAAGCCGTTGAGTATTTAAGCAAAAGCAATTTTCATTTCCGCGAGGGTAGTTCACGGGTTCGGGATATTACCGTTGATGCGCATCTGTTGTTAGGCAAAAAACTCCTGAAAGCGAACAAGAATGAACAGGCTTTGGAGCAGTTTATGGCCGCTATTGAAACTCCTGAAAACTCAAAATCAAGAATGGGCGATGCAAGAAGTCCGCAGGTCAATTATTTTATCGGACTTGCTTACGAAGCTTTGGGCAACAAGGTAAAAGCCAAAACCTACTTCACGATGTCAACCGGTCAATCGGTTCGCGAA
>Ga0351925_1123_pt1 | contig 12984 bp, 12 predicted proteins | sample BONcelHT113001D9_FD_206870 | JGI IMG/M metagenome (GOLD analysis project Ga0351925, IMG submission 206870) | Enriched cells from coal bed in the Powder River Basin, Montana, United States - BONCAT cells T11 rep2 HSBNCT.T11.300.1.D9 ... | reverse complement strand
CAACGGCCTCCAGCTCGACAATCCCGCGGGGTTTCAGGATAAGGTCATGGCCGATCTGCCAGAGATCTTTGTCGATTATAACCTCGGCTCGATCATACAAAATAAGATCCACCTCGAAGAGGTCCGGCTCAACCTCAAAGAATTTGTCGTGGTGAAAAATGCGCAGGGAGAGCTGAATATCAATACGCTGAGGGCGATAGCCGCGAAGGGCGGAAGCGCGCCGGAAGGGGCGCCGAAGGAAGAAAAGAAGATGCCCGAGATCAAGATCGATCTTCTGAACCTGAAGATCGGCAAGGTTGTCTATAAAGATTATTCGAAAGGCGCCGCGCCGCTTGTGAAAGAGTTCAACGTGAACCTGGACGAGCAGTACCGGAACATTACCGATCCGAAACAGCTCGTGAGCCTGATCGTCTTCAAGGCGCTCGCCCACACGTCGATCGCGATGCTTGCCAATTTTGACATGGGAACGCTCAAGGATACGATGGGCGGGCAGTTCGATAAGGCGAAAGAGGTGCTCAAAAGCTATGGCAATACGGCTGAGATGCGCGAAGCGCTTGCCGAGCACGCGGACAAGATCGGCGAGTCGTTCGGCGCGTCAAAAGAAACCACCGCGAAGGCGAAAGACGCGATCAACGAGGCTGCGGAGCGGATGAAGAGCATGTTCCCGTTCGGGAGCAAAGAAGAGCAGAAACAATAAAAGGCATGGAGCCAAGAAAGAGTTTCGGTCACTTTAAAGAAGGGCACGCATGAAATAAACCGCCATCCCGCCCAAGAAGCAGGCATTGCTTCCTTCCCGCACTCATCTCTTCTCTATCACTTCAAAGACAGGAATTTTCACATGAGCCTGTTCAACGCCAAGGTTATACCCAGGTACAATTGATTCCATCCGGAATGTTTCTATAATGATAGCATACATGCCCATGCCTTGTTGGCCTGGCCGCAAAGAAGGGCTCAAACCATGAAACAAAAGACCAGCACGCTATTGATCTCCATGAAGCCCGATTGGACTGTCAATGCCTGCGTGCTTGGAAGATACGCGGGATATTTGCGCGACGAGATGCCGGCGACATTTTGCGTCGCGGGCCCCGGGATAGCGCACGGCTATTTCGCATCCGCGCGCATTGTGGACGTTGCGCCGACGATCCTGAAGCTGGTGGGGGAATACCCCGCCCCCGAGAATTTCGACGGTAAACCGATCCCCGAAGTTGTCCGCTGATAAGGAGCAATATCCATGGCACATAAGAAACTTTTGATCATAGACGATGACAAGACTTTTCTAGACGAGCTTGCGAAAGCGCTCTCTGCGCATCGCTTCGAGGTCGTGACCGTTGCTGATCCTGCGGCGGCGTTGGAGAAGGCCATCGAAACGGCGCCTCATGTTGTCCTGCTGGACCTGAAGATGTCCGACATGAACGGGTACCAGGTTGCGCGCGAATTAAAACTATGCACCGCAACGGCCTCTATTCCCATAATTGCGATGACCGGTGTTTTCGGCAAAGAACAACACATGGCTCTTTTGCGCGCGTGCGGTATAACGATGTGTCTGGAGAAGCCGGTTAATATGGCTGAGCTGGTTGCGCAGGTGAAACACTGCGTGCGGTCCGGATTCAACGGCGGCTGAGCATTTTGGCGGGCAGCGGAAGGATCGTAACCTATTCCCGCGGCAAAATCGTGAAAAACGGCAGACGTATATTCAATCGTGCTTCATCTTTTTCTGAGGGACCAATACCTTAATAGTAACATGGAATCAATTTGAGCAGAAAGGATAGCACCATGAAACCCGGTTGGGCCGTCAATTCACGGGTATTTGGAAAACACGCGGGATATGAGCGCCAGGAGATGGCGGCGGCGTTTTGTATTGCGGGCCCCGGCATAGAGCACGGCTATTTTGACGCGGCGCGGACCGTTGATATTACGCCGACGATCTTAAAGCTGCTGGGGGAATCCCCGGACCCCCGTAATTTTGACGGCAAGCCTATCCCTGAGGTGGTGGACTGACATGGATCATGAAAGCGGCTACGCTGTTATTCAATGGCTGCAGTCCTGGCGGAATCCGGTTTTTGACGTTTTTTTTATCGGCATCACCGCATTCGGAACGGGGAGTTTTTAACCCGTTATCTACTGGTGCGTGGATAAACGTTTCGGCGCGCAGCTGTGTTTTGTTTTGCTTTCCAGCATGTTTCTCAATGCCTGGATAAAGCATTTCGTTATGTCCCCAAGGCCGGACCCCTCCCGCGTCAGCATCTTGTATCCGCAATCGGCAGAAGGGTATTCGTTTCCGAGCGGGCACGCGCAGGGTTCGGTGGCCTTCTGGGGTTTTTGCGTTGAGCGCGTTCGGAAGCGGTCCTTCGCCATAGGTGCCGCCGTCATGATCTTCCTGATATGTTTGTCTCGGCTCTATTTGGGTGTGCATTTCCCCGTCGACCTGTACGGGGGAGTCCTGCTGGGCCTGTGCAGCTTGCTTGTCTTCTTTGTTTTGCTTTTCCTCTACGACAACATACGGTCCAAAGTGGATTGGCACGGCTGGCTGGTCCTTATCGGGATCTCCTCAGCGGTTGTATACGGGTTCTTCCCGGAAGAGCGCTTTGCGGTTATTTCAGGAAGTTTTGCGGGCTTCTTTGTTGGCGTGGTGCTGGAAAAGCGTTTTTTATGTTTTGATACGCGCGGGCCCTGGCGCGCGCAGGTTAAGAAGCTCGTTTGCGGCCTGGCCGGCGGGGCTGTCCTTGTCTGCACCGGGCTGCCGGTCTATTTCGCCTACCTGTTGGGCGGCGCGTGGGTCGGCTTTGGCGCCCCCTGGTTGTTCAAGAAAATGGGATGGGCTTAGCCCGGACTATATTCCACCATTTCTTCTCAAGCACTTCAAAGACGGAAATTTTCACATGAGCCTGTTCAACGCCAAGGTTATACCCAGGTACAATTGATTTGATTCGGGCACACAAACTATAATGGCCGCGGAAAGAAACGGGGTTAAATGGTGTAAACACGCGCGAGCGTGAGAAAGGCCGGTATGGCCAGAGACTTTTCAAAAGGTATATGGGGAAAAGGTTTTATCGCCGGCATGGTGGCGACTGCCGCAATAGCGGTGATTGTGTCTATTGTGCTGGCCGTTAATGTGATTACCGACGGGGCATTGGTGAGAGAATTAGCGGGTGTATTCGCTCCAGCAGCAAGCCTTTCGATCGAAGAGACATCGCGGATAATGAAAATTATCGTCAAGACAGGCGTTGTCGCCGCGCTGTTGGCGGGAGGAGCGGGGGACCTTTGTTGTGTTATGCGCGATTGCTTCCCTAGCGCGGAATGTTGAGCTGAGCATCTATCAGGCAAGATATCTCGCCGAACAGCTAGATGACATTTCCGCAAAAGTGAGCTCGCTCAAACAAATGCATAAAAAAGATCCTTTCGTGAAATCCGGGTATATAAAAAGCCATATTGACCGCTTCTCTGCCCGTTTTGACCGTACCGGCGGGGCGAGTATGATCCCGGACTTTAAACGGCCGGGAGAAATAGTATGAAAGGCGCTGAGAAAACAAAAAAACAATTCATGGCAGATATAGATTCTTTGCGGAAAAAAATTAAAAGGTTCGAAAATGTGGAACGCAGGCTCAAACAGAAAGAGAAAAAATTAAAGGAGTTCACAGGGACTCTTGAAGAACGGGTGTCGCACCGCACCTCCGCGGAACGGATTATTTGCAAACAACTTCATGACGAGATAGACCAGCGCCAGAGGGCGGAACGGGTTATTGAGGACGCCCTGGCATACGCGAAGAGCATCATAGATACCGTGCGCAGGCCCCTCATCGTTCTGAACGCGGAGTTGAAGGTCATTTCAGCCAGCCGCTCTTTCTACCAGATCTTTAACGTCAAACCCGAGGATACCGAGAAGCAGCATATCTATGATCTGGGGAACCGTCAATGGAATATCCCGAAGCTGCGGGAGCTACTGGAGGAAATCCTTCCCCGGGCCACCAGTTTTGATGACTTTGAGGTTGAACATGATTTCCCCGATCTCGGCAAGCGGATCATGCTCCTGAATGCACGCGAAATTCATCAAAAGGTCAACCGCACAAAGCTTATCCTGCTTGCCATCGAAGACGTCACCGCGCGCAGGGAATTAGAAGAGAAAGTTAAAACCGCGGCGAGCCACGATGAGCTCACCGGCTGTGTCAATTTTGGATCGACCATGAAGTTCATAGAGAATGAGATCGCCCGCTCCGAGCGCTACGATAAAGAGTTCACCATCATCATGATCGATATCGACAATTTCAAGAGAATAAACGATGAGCATGGGCATCAGGCGGGCAATGATGCCCTGATAGCTTTTACCACGGTGGTTAAAAATAGCGTGAGAAGTGTCGATGTGGCAGGCCGATACGGGGGTGAGGAATTTATCATTGTCCTCCCCGAATCAGTTCCGCAGGATGCGCTGGTAGTCCTGGAAAGGATCAGGAATAATCTTGCGCGGACAAAGATCACGTCGCCGTATATAGAAAGTGGAAAAGAGATCACCTTGAAATTCAGCGCGGGGATAGTGTCGTATCCCTACAACGCAAAGGACCTGAAGGAATTGATCTGGGTTGCCGACTGCGCTTTGCGGCAAGCCAAGCAGGAAGGGAAAAACCGGGCGGTCCTTGAAAAAAGGAAGTTGATCAGGCGGAAACCCCTGCCGGGCACGAGAATGAAAATTGTCGATCCCTCAGGCGAAGAAAATGCAGACGTATTCACGATAGCCAATATTACCCGGGAAGGCATGCTGGTCCTTTCCGCTCAGGACATTCCCGATGAAGAACTGGTATGCCGCCTGTACGCCCCCGAGACCGAGTCTCCGTGCGAGCTGACCTGTGCCGTGAAGCACAGGGGCAAGGCGGCGGCCGAGCTCTATCGCACGGGTGTTTCATTCTCATATATACCTGAGAGCATGAAAGAAAAATTATCCCCGTGCGTGGGCGCAGGCAGTGCTTTCTTGCGGCCCGGGCCTGCATTCCTCAATCACTTCAAAGCTAAAATTATCCACACGAGACCGTAAGGTCATCAGGTTATACCCGGGTACAATTGATTCTTTTTTTGATGAGGCCTATGCTGAAGATGTAAGGAGGGGATATGCATGTTCGCGAAGAAAAAGGTGTATGGAGTACGAGTCCTGCATGTCATGCGAGAATGATAATTAAGGAGGTGTGTATGAGAAAGATCTATAAAATAGGTAAAAGCATGATCGCGGTGGTGGTTGCCTTGCTGCTTGTCTGTCCGTTCCCGGCAATAGCGCAGGAGTTTACCGCCGTTGAGTGGTGGGATGCTCCCCAACAGATCCTCAGGGCCGAAGAGCTTGACCAGATGCTGGCGCCGATCGCCCTCTATCCGGACGCGCTCCTTGCCCAGGTCCTCGCGGCAGCGACATACCCGCGCGGTATCGCAGCCGCCGATAGATTCGCAAAGGCGAATCCGCGGGCAAACAGCGAGGATTTGTTTTATGCGGCAAGGGATGCGGATTGGTCGCCGAGCGTCAAGGCGATGCTCCAATTTCCGGATATACTGGCTATGATGAATGAATATCCCGATTGGACCGCGAAGATGGGAAACGCTTTTTTGTCCCAGCAGGGCGATGTGATCGATTCGGTCCAGCGCTTGCGGCAGTGGGCCTATACAGAGGGGATGCTCAGGACGACGACTGAACAGGTGGTCAGGTTCGACCAGCGGACGGGCACGATCTACATCGAACCCGCGCAACCCCGGATGGTTTATGTGCCTGTGTACAATCCGGAGGTTGCGTACGGTACCTGGCGGTACGCGGATTATCCGCCGCAGCGCTATTACTATCCCAGCTATCGACGCGAAAGCGGAAGCGGAAGCGGGGTCCTGTCCTTCCTTGCAGGGATACTTGTGGATATCGGAAGGGGCTGGGGAGGATGGGATTTCGACTGGCAGCAGCGCCGCTCGCAAGTCCAGGTTGACAACTATAATGATTTTGTCGGCCGCAGTTACTCGAACCCCGATTGGTTTCAGCTCAGTCAGGATGCAGGGAGGACCGTTTACTACGATACGGATTTTCGCAGGAACGCGGGATACCGGGATTATTTGACAGCCCAGCAAATTGATCAGCGGCAGGTCCCCGTTCTGATGACGACGGGACAAAGCGTTTCGGGGGTCCAGACACGGTCTTTGGCTCCTGCGGTTGGTGTGTCGGATGCGAGTATCGGAACGCTACAGGGGACGAGCGTTGACCGGAAAGACAGCGCAGAGCGTCTTCAGGCCACAAGCCCCTCTATGAAGGGTGCCGGCTCCCGCGGCGGTTCCGACGTTTCCCAGGCCGCTCACACGGCGAAGTCGGAAGGATTAAAAGGGCAGGACCTTTCAGGAAGAGTTCATGAGGCCATTGACACGAGAAAAGAGAGCAAGGATGCCCGGAAGGCCGATAGGCCGGCAGCCGTAGCAGCGCCGAGCTCACGCGAAACCCGCGGCAGCGATAAGAAAGCTGAAGCGGCGGCGTCCAAATCCGGTAAATCACGCGGCGCCCAAAAGCCGGCTCAGGCGGCAGCACCAAGTCCCGAAGCCGCTAAACCGGCTGAAGCGGCGGCAGCGGCGGTCAGTCCTGTCGTCAATCAGCCGGCAGCTGTGGCAGCGCCCAGCCCCAAAGAAGATAAGCCACCCGACAAAAAGGAGGGCGGCTCCCACGGCGGTGAAAAAAAGCACTGAGAACTCATGGGTAGATGGATACATGAACGGCTTTGTTTGTAAGCCCCCGGATCTTGCATGGGGCGAGGTTTTGCAGGCCATATTTCCGAAGGGGGAATATATGAATATCCGCTATGCGAGACGCGTGTCGGCTGCTCTTTTGCTCTGCGTGTTGAGCGGAAGCATCATTATGACATGCTTCGGATCGACCGGTGGTGCCACCGCTGTCGATCATGATCCCCTCAAGATCATCCTTTCGATGAAAGACGGGTATGAAAAAATAGATAGTTACATCGCGGTAATGGTGAAAGGGGAACCGGCGCTCTCCAGACAGAAGGCGCCGCAAAGGGTCAACGTTAAATTCAAAAAGCCGTTCAAGGTATATATGAAATGGTTCGATCCCCTGTGTAACGGCCGCGAGGTCCTGTACATACCCAGCACGAATGACGATTACTTTTTCGTCAAACCGGAAGGGGTCCTCGGGTTCCTTATCAGGCGCGTGAAACTTCCGAGCACGTTCAAGACGGGCGATTCGAGATATTCGGTGAGGGACTTCGGGATCGGTAACCTGATCGACGGCATTGTTGAAGTCACCCTGGACGCTCAGAAGAACAATGATCTTGACCTGCGTTTCAAAGGGGTCGTCATGCGAAACGGCAGAGAGGTGTATTTTATCGAGCGGCGGCTGCCGAAGAAAGACCGGTACCTGTTTCAAAGGCTGGTCCTCTATGTTGATACGAAGACCCGTCTTCCTCTCGAGGTCTACGCGTATAATGACAAAGGGAAGCTTGCCGAATATTGCCTGTTCGAGGATATCACGCTCAATCCGCGCTTGAAGGATGAAGAGTTCAGCGTTGATAATGCCGAATACGGTTTCAAGTACCTGTAACCTGAAATGGCGGATAACCGCTCGTCTGCGGCGTTCCGCCTCCGAGGTCGCTGGCGGGCGCTTGTGACGGTAGGCCGGGAACCCGCCATTAGGCGGGTGGCCGTACCTAATACTTGAGCGCGAAAGTACATCCGAACGGTTCTTTGCCTCTTCGAATAGAGCTTCACCCGTTGGGTGAGAAACCTGCCCGCTGTAATTCAAGAGTATCTGCCACCTTGGGCGTCTCAAATTCGTTGTGCCCACCCTCATGGTGTGTTACTATAAAAACAGATATGCGTAAGAAACGTACTGACGGTTTTACCGCGAATAGATCATGCCGCATAGTCTGCGTCGGCGCTTCCGCCGGCGGGCTGGAGGCGTTGATATCCCTTCTTAAATCGTTGCCGAAAAAAATACATATGGCTTTTGTGCTGGTCCAGCACCTGGAGCCGCAGCACAAGAGCGCGTTGACCGAGATCCTTTCCAGAGAAACGCCGTTGCAGATCCGCGAGGCGAAGAACAATACGACCATAGAGCCGGCGCACGTCTACGTTATCCCGCCGAACACCCTTATGGCTGTTTCCCGCGGAAAGCTGCAGATCACCTCCCGTAAAAAACGCGCGGACGGCAGATATTTGCCGGTAGATTTCTGCATGGCTTCTCTGGCCGAAGATCAGCGGGAAAAGGCGGTCGGCATCGTACTTTCGGGGACGGGCTCGGACGGGACCCTCGGCGCAAAAGCTATTAAAGCGAAAGGCGGCATTACGTTCGCGCAGGATGAAAAGACGGCGCGGTATTACGGGATGCCGGAAAGCGCCATCGCGAGCGGATCGGTGGACTTTGTTTTGGACCCGGGAGGGATAGCGAAAAAACTGGTCCACATAGGCGCGCACGGATACAGCAGGCCCTTCGGACGGGCGGATACTCTTCGTCCGGCAGAGAACGGCCTGCCCATGGTTCTTGCTTTACTGCGGGACCTCACGGGAGTGGATTTTATTCACTATAAGCAGACGACGATCAGCCGCCGCGTTGCCCGCCGGATGTCTTTTCACGCGACCAAGAGCTATCCTGATTATTACAACTGCCTCAAAAGAGACCCGGCTGAAGCGGGCGTCCTGCTCAAGGATATCCTTATACCCGTTACCGCTTTTTTCCGCGACCCTGAAGTGTTTGCCGCGCTCAGGAAAAGAGTTTTTCCGTGTATCGCGCATAACCGCACGGCAAAAGACCCGGTCAGGATCTGGGTGCCCGCGTGCTCGACAGGGGAGGAAGTGTATTCGGTTGCCATTGCCCTCTATGAGTTCCTTGAAGAAAGGAAGATCAGGCCGTTCGTCCAGGTCTTCGGCACCGACTTGAGCGACATACTCATCGAGCATGCGCGCGCCGGCGCATACGGAGAAGATATTGCCGGGCATGTATCGCCGGAACGTCTGCGGTGTTTTTTCGTGAAAACAGAAACAGGCTACCGGATCGCCAAGCATATACGCGATCTGTGCATATTCGCGCGGCATGACATCACCGGCGACCCGCCGCTGTCGAATATGGACATCGCAAGCTGCCGCAACCTCCTTATCTATTTAGACACTTTTTTTCAGAACAAAGCGTTGTCGATGCTGCACTACGCTCTCAAGCCGAAGGGCTTCCTTGTCCTGGGGACTTCCGAATCTGTCACCGCCGTGCCGGGCCTCTTTGCCGTTGTCGACAAGAAATGCAAGATTTTTTCAAGGAACAGCGTTGCGCGGATATACAGGTCCGGCGCCATGACGCCGGGTGAGGCGCTCAAGAGTCCCCCAGCCGAAGTCCGGAAGGCCGATCGGAAAGCCCGAACAGGGCCGGGGGCGGATACGCCGGGCATCCGTGCGTACCCGAAGAAGGCGGGAGCGGGGGATCGGCCTCTGCAAAAGGCGGGCGGGTCCGCGGCGGCGCGCGGCGGCACTGCGCAGAAGGATATTGCCCGGCTGCGAAAGGAGTTTGCGCGGACGGTCGAGCGGCTGAACGCGATCAGCGAGGAGAAGGATACGTTCAACGAGGAGCTCAAGGCGGCGAACGAAGAGATCCAGTCCAGCAACGAGGAATTGCAGAGCATGAACGAGGAGCTTGAGACCTCCAAAGAGGAGCTCCAGTCAACCAACGAAGAGCTGCTTTCGCTCAATGAGGAGCTGCAGAACAAGAACGCCGAGCTGGCCCGTCTCAACAGCGATCTCAATAATGTGTTTTCCAGCACCAACATCCCGATGATCATCGTGGGGAACGACCTGCGCATCAAGAGTTTTACCCCGACGGCGCGAAAGGTGATGAACGTGATAGCGACGGACGTGGACCGGCCGATAGGCGATATCAAACTGAACATCGATATCGCGAACCTGGAAGAAATGATCCGGGAGGTGATAGACGATATGGTCCCGAAAGGGACGGAAGTGCAGGATAAAGAGGGGCGGTGGTATTCCGTGCGCATACGGCCGTACCGGACCCTGGATAACAGGATCGAAGGCGTAGTGCTCACGATGATCGACATAGACGTCATTAAACGCACCCAGGATGAATTGCAAGGCGCGCTCAATTATAACCGGGCCATCATAGAGACCATCAGAGAGCCTCTTCTGGTTCTGGATAAAGACGCGCGTATCCTGTCGGTCAATAAATCCTTCTGTAAAATGTTCATGGTGCAGGCATCCGATGTCGAAAACAAACTGCTGTATGAGCTTGGCGCTCATCAGTGGGACCGGCCGGAGCTGCGGAAATTGCTTCAGGGAGCATTGTCCAGAAATACAGTTTTTAATGATTACGAGGTGTCCTTTGACTTCCCGAACATCGGGCAAAAGACGATGCTCCTCAATGCGCGCCAGATCAAAATGTATGGCAAGGCAAAAGAGATGGTCCTGCTCGCCATAGAGGACATAACCAGGCGTAAAGCAGCCGATGACGTCTTGAAGCGTGACAGCATTGCTTTGGGGAAAATGGTCGATAAAAGGTCCCGGGCGCTGCTGGATCTGCGGATGAAACTGGAAAGAAAACAGCGTCTTTCCGATGTCGGGACCCTGGCCGCGACTGTCGCTCATGAGCTGCGCAATACCCTGGCGGCGATAAATGTAGCGGCATACAACATACGACGGAAGATGAAAGATCCCCGGGCTGAGGAGAGCTTGCGCAGTATCGAAAAGAAGGTTTCAGAAGGCGCGCAGATAATAAATAACATTTTGAGGTATTCGAAGATATCGACACCTCGTTTTGAATGGGTAGAGATAAACGGCATCATGAGAGAGTGCCTGCATGAGCTCACGGAGCGTTTCGCGGCCCAGGGCATATCGGTGAACGAAAAACTAGGTTTCACCGAAGAGCTCTCTGTGGAGGTGGACCCCGTTCAATTAAAAGAGGTGTTTTTCAATATCTTGTATAACGCCATAGATGCGGTAGGCAAGAAGGCCGGCAAAATAGAGATTGAGTCAAAGGCTACCGGGTCCGCCGTATCTGTTGTCATAAAAGACAACGGAGAGGGGATGGAAAAGAAACATCTCAAGAAGGCCGCGGACCCTTTTTTTACCACGAAGGCAAAAGGCACGGGGCTGGGGCTTGCCGTTTGCAAACAGATGCTCGCGCTGCATGACGGGTCCTTAGGCATCGAAAGCGATAAGGGAAAGGGGGCGGCGGTGCGGGTAACCATCCCGATACGCCGGCTTACGCATGCGAAAAAAGATACTGTTCGTTGACGATGATGCTGAATTATGCGATGAATTCGCGGATCTGATTCGCGAAGAGGGCTACCGTGTCGACAGCGCGTCTGACAGCAGAGCGGGTGCGGCCCTTATTAAGAAGAACAGATACGATGCGTGTATTGTAGATTATAAAATGAAGAATTTGAACGGGGTCGACCTGCTGCGGATGGTTAAAGATGCAAACCCCCGATGCGCCGTGCTGATCGTTTCGGGTATGCCGTCGATAGATGCGTTGATCGAAGAGGAACATGCCGCGGACCTGGTGGCGGGCGTCATCCAAAAGCCCTTTGACATTACGGCGCTGTTAGAAAAGATACGGGCCATCGTGTAGGGATTGTATCGGCGGATGGCCGGCGCCGCGGAGTGATGACGATGGATAAGATACTGATCGTTGATGACGATGCGGAGCTGCGGAGCGAACTGCGGTCCCTGCTCGACGGGTGTGCGGTCCTCGAGGCGGCGAACGGCGATGACGCCCTGACCATGGTGCGGAAGGACCGCGGCATCGGTCTGGTGATACTGGATGTGATGATGTCGGGTGAGCGCGGGACCGATGTCCTGTCGAGGATAAAAAAGCTGAACCCCCGGCTTCCCGTCGTTATGCTGACCGGCTACAGCAGTAAAGACGTGGCGATTGCGGCGCTCAAAGCTCATGCGGATGACTTTCTTGAAAAACCGGTGTGTGCCGAAAAGATAATCGCCGTGGTGAACAGACACCTGGAGGCCGCATGCGGTGATCGGGATCCGGACAGCCTCGATGCAAAAGAGAAGGTCGAGAAGGTGATGCGGTCCGTTGCGAGGAACCCCCGTAAAAAAATGACGCTCAAAGAGGCGGCAGGGCTTGTCTGCCTGAGTCCGAAATACCTGAGCAAGATCTTTAAAGAATACGCGAAGGCAGGATTTGCCGAGTACAGATTGCGGGTAATAATGGATGCCGGTAAAGACCTGCTTCAGAGCACCGATCATACCGTGGACGAGATTTCGCATCAACTCGGCTACGAGAACCCCGAATCTTTTGTCCGGCAGTTCAAAAAGATGATGCGCAAAACCCCCGCGGGATACAGAAGGACGAAGAAAGGGCCGGCTGTTCATATGAGCGGGGGGCATGGTGTCGATGGATAAGAAGATACTCTTCGTGGATGACGACGACCTCTTAAGGCGGGAATTTGAGGATTGTTTCAAGGAATATGGCGTGCGCGCGGTGTCTTCAGGAGAAGAGGCGTTGCGCGTTTTACGGATGCCGAACGAAATTGACATCGTTTTCCTCGATCTGCAGATGCCCGGCATGTCCGGCCTTGCCGCTCTCGAGATGATCCGCGCATTGGATCCGGCGGTCAAGATTGTCATACTGACTGGCCACGGGACGAAGGATCGTGTCGTTGAGGCGTTACGGCGCCATGCGGACGATTATATCGAGAAACCGTTCAATGTCGATAGTGTCAGGCGCATGATCGGAGGGTATCTGGGGCCGCGGAGACGATCTGACGGCGGTGCCGCCGGCGTGCAGGACAAGATCGAGCTGGTGAAGGATTTTATCCGGAGGAACAGCGCGAAGAAGGTGACGCTACGCGATGCCGCGGCGCTCATCCATACAAGCGGCAAATATCTGAGCCGGGTCTTCATGGAACAGGCCGGGGTCGGGTTTAATGAATACAAGCTTGCGCTGAAGCTCGATGAGGCAAAAAAACTGTTGAGCGCGTCAGGGTGCAGTGTTGAGCAGATCGCGCAAAGACTCGG
>Ga0351925_1120_pt1 | contig 13317 bp, 12 predicted proteins | sample BONcelHT113001D9_FD_206870 | JGI IMG/M metagenome (GOLD analysis project Ga0351925, IMG submission 206870) | Enriched cells from coal bed in the Powder River Basin, Montana, United States - BONCAT cells T11 rep2 HSBNCT.T11.300.1.D9 ... | reverse complement strand
TCAACAAACGTAAATTCAATGCTCGAAAAATTGTTGTCAACCTCATAACCAAGACCAAACAACTTGCAAAGGTGCTGCAGGAAGTCATAAACAGACCAGTCAGGTACATGATTTTTAAGGTCAAAAACCTGGTTAGGTTTGAGCATCTTAGGATCATCGTTCAGGAAAGTGTTTTCGATATAGTGGTTAACAAGTACGGCGTATTTAAGCTCGTCTTCGAAAACATTGTTGACAATCGAATAATTAAAGTAAGCAGCTATACGCGAAACAATGAAAGCGATGTAAGGAAACGGAACAAACAGGTTGCCAGCGGCATATGTGTATTCGTCTTCTTCATGTGTAAGTGTAGCCGGAAAATCACCATCTATCCAGTAATTGATCACTTTGAATATTTCTGAATACAGATACTTTATGCTTTCGTTATCAAGCTGGTAAAAATCATCAGGCCATTTGTCAAAGGTGTAGGGGTTTTCTATCGGGAAAACAGCATAATGAACATCAGGGTAGCGATTAATTGCAGCATCACGAATTACGCTGATCAGCTGTGGATCGCGTATTTTAAGCGATGAACTTTTAAAAAAGGTGCCGCTAATTAGATAAGTGCCAGACATAACTTCTGGTTCAATGCGAATTTTCCATGAAATAGTATCATTGGCCTGAAGCGGTAATTTGTAGTCACGCGAGAAATCATAGTTTTGAGCAATATGGGACTCAATGATAAGAACATCATTTTTAAATATTTTCAGCTTAATTGACTGAGCATAAATGCTATGACGGAGACGAAAAGCAAACACCATTGTCTGAGCTGTTGCTGAGGTGAAAACGGTGCCGGTTTCGTTCAGTGAGCCATCGTTATAAATGACGTTGTCAAAGCTGAACGGCTCTTCATAAAAATATGTTTCGTCAGTATAGATATGAAAGCGAAGGTCATCACTTTTAAGGGCATAACATATCTCTGGCTGAATGACCCCCGATGCACCGCCATAATTGAGTTCAGTCAGTTTGATCTCTTTTGCCAAAGCATTAAAATCGCCATTTTTAACCGGGCAAAACACTTCATAGGTTTCATTGTCTGCCTCTGAAATTGATGCAGTGCCCGAAAACTTAAGCCCTGAAGCATCAATCAAAAATGGCAAGCTAACATTTGAAGACTTTGACTGAGGCCTATGGGCGTGCTTGAATTCGTCTTTCAGCTCGGGTGTTGCCGGAACACTGAAATTGAAAACATAATTGCCGCCCTGGTGCCCTGTTGCCATCAAAGGATAGGGCGAAGTGAGCACAAACGAAAGCTTTGTGTTGCCCAATTCAACAGAGGATTTGCCAAGTTTGATGGTAAGGCTCATTTTATACTGTTAAATTCTTCAAGGGGTATTTCGCGCACCATGAATTCGATTGCCGACATAACCGTGTCGGAAATGTCAGTGGGTAGGTCTTCAAAACTGACCATAAAAACCGGGATTTCTTCTTCATAGTCTTCATTGAGGAACTTTTCATATTCTGCCAATTTGGTCTTGTAATCCTCAAGAGTGTCAGCAAACTTTTTATCGAGTGCTTCTTTCTTTTTGATGTACTCAGGGCTATTGGTGTCAACATCAAATATCTCGGCAGGCTGACCACCGGGGCCGGGAACCTGCTTTGTCTTGCCTTTTGAGACACTTTCGTAAATCTTGCGGATTTCTGTTTGGTACTCTTCGTACTTTTTGGCAATTTTAGCAGTTTCCGGCGTCGCCTTGTCAAACATTAATTCATCAGCAATGCTTTGAAACTTACGCCTGTTTTTCTCTTTTGCGTAAGAAACCCGGACGTTTTTGATGTCCATTGCTCTGCTAAGTTGATTCGCTTTGATAATTACTTCTCTTCTTTTCATGTGATTGTTTGATTATTGATTAATAATTAGTTAACTCTTTCAAGTTTTAAATTGGAATGAATTGATTTAAGACTGTTACCCGAGTTTGCCCATTGAGAATCAATTATCAGGGTATTTGCCTGAGTAGTATCAATGTCAATTTCAGTAGTGACAGTTAAGGGGATCATCACGGAATAGCCAAGCGATCTGCTCTCCATGAAGAAGGCACCTGTCAGCAGACTTTTGCCCGATGCTCCGGTTGTTTTGATCGTTAGGTTAACATCACCTGTCCAGTTCCATGCATTAGCACTTGCAGGCAGATTACCGGTAATAGAGATTAAAACTGTCGAATTAAGCAAAACTCGCACGGTTATATTCTGTGTACTGGCAGATGTATTGTAAACACCAGCAAGCTTTCTGGTCAACACATCACCGGCTACAAAAGTGTTTGCGAGAATTGTACTCGAACCAACAGAGTCGCCATGGATTACAGTAGGCGCCAAATGCGCTGTTGCATTGATGACGGCCGTTTGTGACGCCCTTAAACCTATATCTTTAAGATAAGCAAGGGTTTGCCTTGTGGAATTCGTAATGAACAATCTGGTACCATCCCACTCAACTGCACCTGCTTCTGGTGTTGTAAGGTTTGTGCCTTGCGTCAACTTTATGGGTGGTTTGCCTGCATAGCCTGCACCGATATGAAGTAAAGCCTCAGGAGATGGAGTGTCAATACCTAATCCGGCATCCCTTACATAAGTAGTTACGCCACCTGTGTACATTAAAATACCACCTACTCCAATAATATGTATCAGTTCATTTGATTCAATTGCAGAACCCGAGCCGTTATGTGTAAACTGTAAGTAGGGGCCACCGTCGCCATGATGTAGTTTTAGCGCTGGCATGTAAGAGTATTGCCAGTTTGTAATTTCAAATGCTGCATTACCAGTAGGTTGCATGAATAGGCTGCTATAACGATGATACGGATCATCAACAATGAAGCATAACTGTAATCCATAATATATGTTCTTGTCGAAATTTAGATGACCATAAGCAAAATCAAACCGCCCTACATTTACAGACCCTGCATAACTCGCCAACAAAGCATCTGGTATGAGGAATTGGCCATTTTGGAAGTCATATGTGTTAAGCAACAAGCCTCGCCAATTTGCGAAATTATTATTAGGGATTTGATTGCTTTTGTGCGCTAATGCTATGACATTAAAATCCTGATCAATAGAAGAATCATCTGTAAATATTATCTGTTCCGCAAAGTCGACAGTAGGATGAAATACTTGAAATACGCTTCCTTTAAGTAGTCTATCTGTAGAAATTGAAACAGGGTTAATAACACCTCTATTGTCAGGTGTATAAATCACTGGAATATTTGGATCATACACCCAACCGGCGGCGTCGAAATGAGAATGACCAGGTAAATCGCCTGTTAAGATAGCAGAGGGCGTGAATCGAGAACCGTCCCCCCTTAAAAAAAGCCCGGGTGTGGCAGCGTTACCAACCCTAATACCATAACCATGATCAAGATTGATATCACCACCAGAAACATGAAGTTTTTGAAGAGGGTTAGTCGTCCCAATACCGACGTTGCCGGAATTGTAATAAATATTGTTGCCGGTCTTTGTCCAGTAAGACAAACCATTTACAAATGCCGCACGGCTTACCCAAGCTGAGCCAGTGTAATAATAGTGCCCGGCATCAGCATCGCTCCAAGTTTCCCATCCGGCTGCAGGCTGATCAAACCACCAGTTAGTACCATCAGACCATGCAATTTTGTTAGCATGACCATTGAACGCACCAGTGGGCGAAGTACCAACAACAACCCGCCTGCCCGTAAGATGGGCAGGGGGTGTGTTGTAGAACCCCAACACGGCGAGCTGTGCTGAATCAGTATCCCGAGTACTAACCCTGAATGATGGCATATTATTCGGTGTATATAATACTCTTTAATGAACTTGAATACACCATATCCCTATGGATTGATGCTGCAGCTATGTGCGTATCAATCTGGGCGTGAGTATTAACACCCTTGTTCTGGATATTAACGTGGTCAATTTGAGCCTGAGTAAAGTGGATTGTACCATCAGCGATGTGGCCGGTAACAGTCGAAACAGCAAGGGCGGAATCTTTGATCAATTTACCGGAAGTACCATCAAACGAGGCAATACGATCAGCAACCGCACTTGTGGGACCGATTACTGTACCATCAAGGTTGTTTTGGATAATACTCCAGTTAGCGCCGACCGTGGCATGAGTGCCAGAAGCAGAACCGTCCAGAATACAGATAATCATATCACCGACTTCAACATTAGGGCCGGAGGCACCCCCAATTTTACCGGCAGTACTAACTCTGTAAGTATGGCCAGCGTCAGCAGCAGGATAGTTTGGGTTGGCCGCGCAAGCTATGGCACCTTTATACACCATTGCATCATTAGCACCTAAAACGGCACCGATTGCATCCCGAACGGCTTTTTCGGTCGGTATGCTGGCATCATCGGCAGTGCCGGAAGCGCGAACGGTTGTAACAGGTGTAAGGCCGTCTTTTACCTGATTACCATTAACGCCATCCCATTGTACAAGTTTATTGTTAGTGGAGCTGGCAATTTTGTTGATAAACTGGCCGATATCGTCCGGAACCCAAGCATTAGCCTGCACCACATAAAACTTATTTTCTGAGGCAACAAAAGCTGACCAACCGTTAACTGGTACATCATACCACCATTGAGTTGCGTCACGCCATGCAATTTGTTCGGATTTTCCAACCCAAGCACCTGTTGGGGTTTTACCGATAATGTAGCGTTCGCCTGCGACCGGACTTGCGGGAGGCGTGTTGAGAATTGAGATCACCTGGTGCTGCCAGGGATGCTGTTCTAAAACTGGAATTCTGTTTTGAGGCATTTGTTTAAATATTAGGGTTGGTACTGAGTTAATCGTTTATTAAATAGGCTTTTATATCATCATCATAATTCATTTCGCGATGGCGGTCTGCTTCGTAGTTAAGTAGGTTGTTGTGGTTAACCTTTGTTTCATCAAGGCCAATGATGATTTTGCTTGCCGGAAAATCATATTGCAACGATATCTGGTTACCCACCCCTGCAATTGTTTCAGCCTCAACTGTAAAAAACTTGATTGATGATTCGCTATCAGTAACCAGGATCTGACCTTTAACTGCATCAATAATGTGATCTTCAAGGCTGGTGATATCGTGTTTGCGAGCGTGGCTGTCGCCACCGATCTGTATAACAGATCTGTCGCCATTTTCTTCAAACTTGATTGCATAAAGCTTACCATCTCTTTGATTATATGCGAGTGTATCATCATCAATCTGTCGCGCAACAGGCACCACGTCCTGAATACGACTCTTTTTCAGCTTCCAGTGCTCGTCTGACATTACTGTTTTTGATAGAGGCGTTCATATTCTATTTCAACAGAACCGGGTTCATATATGCGCTCTGAGGTGTCAAGCGTGGTGTTTTTGATCATCACCGGGCAAATTATGCCATCAAAAAACTCATAAACATCATCAGATATAACCAGGTCATTAAGCCACAATTTTTCATTCGCTTTCAGCCATCCGCTATTGATTTTAACAGTTTCGGTTTCTTCAGTGCTCTGCACTCGTTTGTTTAGCCTTAATGGATGCTCAGGGTCAAAAAGGCTTTCGTTTGTGAGCTTTTCGATGTTTGTCTGATGGTCTGCTTCGCCGGTGCATGCAAGTGTGTCGTAGCCTGATAGTGATGATCTGAAAACAAGGAAGCGCACATCTCGGTAAGGAAAAAAATCAACCTCATATTCACGGAAAAAAGCCGTGTTTTTGATCTTGACTTTGTACGATTTCACTTTTTTTAAGGGCTGCAGTGCTGCCAGATTAAGTTTCTGATAGCCTACTGGAAAACTGGCAACCTGGAACAGCTGAACCGGAAGGTTATAGCCAGGATCATAGTTTTCAATCAATGACCCATCTGTAAATAAAACATCAACCAAAAGCTGATAGTTTGCTGAGCCAGGGCTGAGAAAATACATCAGCTCGGGCTGATCAGGAAGCACACGTTTAGGCTGCGAAGGGTACCAACTCAAAAAAAAATTTGCGGCAAGCCTTTGCGATAGACCGGTAAATGATTTGTTAAAAAACCGTTGTTGCCAGCGCGGGATCCGGCCTTTAAGAACGGTCTTTGCCATGGTAATCATGTTATGAGCCATGGGTGGATTGCCATAAAACTCACTGAATTTTATCTCAAACTGCAAGCAAGCATTAGCATGAAGAAACTGCGCATCGGTTTTGAGCTCAACTTTTAGTTTAGGATCAAAATACTCTGAAAGATCAAATGTAACTTCATCAGCCTGGTTAAGCGGCAATATATCAAACTGGCCCGGCAATGGTTCGGCAAGAACCTTAAAGTTTGGCAGGTCGAAATCGTTGCTTGTAAGCTTGCACAGGAACGGCGAACCCTGCAACGAAATAATTGGCGGCTGTTGGATAATCGTTAACATGCTGCAATGTTACTGCCTGCAAAGTGCCAGGCAAAGGACATCAGGCCGTTTTGCTTATGGCTGATTCTTCTTTTGCAGCCATGTCTTTAAACTCCTGGTAAACCCATTTACCCGATACGCCTTCAGTCTGCAATTTGTCAACGGCATCAGCAAATCGGTTCATTGCCAGTGCCAGCGTTTGTTTGTCGGCTTGTGCAACTGAATTACCAGATGATGAAGCTACTGCAGTGTTATTACCTGATGGTGCATAACCGCCTTGTTTGAAGCCGTTATGAGTTACGGACATCACTGCCGGAAGGTTAATGGATCTGATGGTGCCACTGCGCTGCGCCCTGTCAATTGCATCCAAAACTGGCCTAACAGTTGGGTTTCGTTTTGCTTCAGCTGTAGCCACAAATTCGTTTGCATGCACCATGCCGGCCGGTTCATCGTCTGACGTATCTTCTTTGGTATAGCCGCCCCGCCTGAAAACAGGTGGCTTCTCTTTTTTAATAACGGCGATCTGCAGGCCAGTTGCAATAGCCTGGGCAGCTGCAGCAGCAATACCGGCAGGGCTAAACCCATAATAAGCAAAGGTTTTAACAATAGCCAATGCGCCATTTATCAATGCCTGGCTAACGGCTGCTTTTTGTTCTTTCTTCCAGGCATCAAGCTTAAGAGCAGCTTCTTTTTTGCGATATTTTTCATTGATCGCGTCTTTCTGTTTTTCGGTGAGTCCCTTGCGTTTTAGTTCTGCCTCTTGCTGCTGGTCGAGTGCTTTAAGTTGTTCGTCAAGTTCGTCGCGAATGGCGTTGCGTTTGATGTCGAAAATCGCATCTGCAATTGATTGAGCTGCATCAAGGGCTGCTTCTTTGTAAATCTGAAGATTCTCAGAAACTGTTTGCTTTTCTTTATCCTGGTTCTGCAGTTTTATATCGAGCAGTGCATTTTCTTCGTCAATAGTTGACATGCCAAGCTGTTTTCTGAGCATGATCAATGTTTCGAGATGGGCAATCTCCATCTGCTCAACGAGTTCATAATAGGTTTGATGGTCAATTACACCATCTGCAAGCTGTTGTTTTAAAGCAAGTTTGCCAACTTCATGAAGTTCTTTGAGAAGATCAAGACCCTCAGTTTCCGGAATTGATGCTTCAGGAACCAGGTCGCCGCGGCCAATAACCTTTTGCGTTGCTTCCATTTCCCAACGCATCAGCTCCATCATATTGCGGTAAATCTCATTCTGGATTTTCCACTTCTCAAATTCAGCCTCGTCAATTGGTTTTGCTGTAGGATCAACAGGATCTTTCTTAGGATTAAGAAGCCTGTTTGCTTCATCAATGTATGCTTTTAGCTTGGATTTGTTTTGATCAATAAAAAGAGCAACTTCATTTAGTTTATTAAATGCTGTGTCGCGGGCGGCTGTGACAAACTTATTGTTATATAGTGCCCTGCGTTCTGCTTCGTCGCTGGCGGTTCGGGTTAAGTATTTTTCAAGGTTTTCAACTTCATTTTGATATTCTTTTGCAGCTATGAGTTTTTGATCTTCGAGCTCCATAAATTTTGCAAGCTCTGCCTCTGCATCGTTTTTAAAACGCTCAAGCTGCTCCTCACTCATATTAGCAAGTGTTTTACCTCTTTCTTCAATAGTTTTACTTGAGTTGATCAAGGCCTCAGTGTTTTCAAGGTACTTATTAAATTCTTTCTGAGCTGCTGTTGCTTCTTTCACTTTTGTAGTATATGTCGCAAGCCACGTAATAAGACCCGCGACGGCACCAGCCAACAACGCGTAAGGGTTAGCCTTAACAGCAGTGTTGAACAATCTTTGAGCTTTTTCGACCAATACAAGCCAATAATATTTAGCTTTAAAAGCCACACTTGCAGCGTTGATCGCAATTGTGTAACCTGCAATTACAGCGGTTGACGTTATAATAATCTTACTGTACTTGGTGTAAAACTCAATAAGTCTGATGATTAATTTAATCATATAACTCATCAAATTGGTGCTTAGCATAAGCGCAGGTGACAAACGCTCACCAAGTGCAAGAGCTTTTTCGCGAAATGCTTTTCTGGCTTTTTCGAGACGGGCTTGCAAGTTGTTGTTCTTTATTTCGTATTCTTTGGTTATCGATACCCCTTCAATCATAGCCCGATTAGCTATGATCTGTGCCTCTTCAATTTTATTGATACTACCAGCCATAGCACTCAATACACCAACTGCACGTGCGCCATCCAAGCCCATTTCTTGAAAAATGGGTATTAGTTTCTGAAACCCGCCTTTTTCGTTAAGTGAATGCAAAACCTTTTTGATTGCAGCATTGGCATCTGTTTCAAGCAGTTGTATAAAACCTTTAACTTCAAGCCCTGCAAGCTTGGCAAATTTTGCCGGATCTGCCATTAGTTTCATTATAAAATTCTGGAGGGCAGTGGCACTCATTTCAACAGCTTGCATGTCTTGATCAAGCGCCGAAGCATAGCCAAGAATTGCACTCATCGAAATATTTGCCTGAGCAGCAACACCTCCAAGGCGGCCAGCAAAAGCAACAAGATATGGTTCACTTGCTGTTGAGCTAGCTCCTAATTCATTAATTGCACTGCCTACAGCAAGCATTTGCCCTTTAAGATCAAGATTAGTAATTTCATCTGTGGCATACTTATATCTTTCTACCATCTTACCAATCTGCTTTATTGCATCCTGACCTAGGTCTTCACCAAGTGCAACATTTATCATATTACCGGCTTCAACAAAATCAAGTATGTCTTTTTTTGCGTTAATGCTTAGCTTACCTGCATCTCTTGCTAACATGTTTAGTTCTTCGCGGGCTGTGCGTGTGTCCATCTCTTTGAAAGATTCATTGAGATCTAAAACTTCTTCGCGGGTACGTCCCGTGGTTTTCATTACATCAGAATACACATCATCGAGCTTTGCACTTTCTTCTGCAATACGTTTAAAACCAATTACCATACCTGTTGCCGATGCAACAAAAGTAGTCAGCATAGTAAAGTATTTATTGAACCCACCAGCGAGGCGGTCCATAACCCCGTGGTATGTTTTTGTTTTACGTGTCGCAGTGTCTAACTCAGCCTGCAAAAGCTGCACATCTCTTTTTTTAGCTTGCCATCCGCCATCTTTACGCTGCATTTGTGTTAGCTCATTGTTGGCTTTTTTCAAAGCAAGCTGTAATTCTTGAATTGATGCTTCAGAAATATGCTTTAATACCTTGTCAACATCAATCACTTTTTTTTCAAGTTGTCGCGCTTCTCTGGTGCCTTTCTTCAGCTCAGCGTTCAGTTTGTTCCATCCGGTTACATCTCCAGCTGCGCCAGCCTCATCTCTTAGCCTTTTTATAAGAACCAGATCATTTCTGATTTCAGCAAGCTTTGCTTTTGCTTGCTCATCGTTTATGTATAGGTCAATCCGTGCTTTTTCTTGCATAACTATCTACCTTTAGCTTTTGCATATTTTTTCCAATCAGGCGAATTTTTTGTCACCTTCTCTTTAACAATACCATCATTCATTTTATTAACAGAGATAACTACTTTGTTTGCTATCTCATGGCCTGCTTTTTCTTCAAGAATATGGCGCAAATGAGCCAGCTTCTTGTAAAATGTTTCAGTATACCAGGGTTTTTTAACACGTTTGGTCAGGCCAGCTGCCACCATCATGTCACGGTCGCGTAAGTTTACGCCACGCCCCACTCCATAGTCAACCATAAAACCGTAATACTTAAATGTAAATTCAATCCTTGTAGGATCACCATCAGCATTAACAGCCACATGTTGATGAAAACTATCAAGTAACTGATCGCTGTAGCCAATTTTAAGCGCCATCACCTTTTTTTCCCACAGGTCAATAACATGTTTGGCAAATTCTTCAATATCAAGTTTCGAAATAATATTGTCTGCCATGCCTTTGTACTTAAATTTCAGCAATGTTACAGCAGCACAGGCCCTCTGGCAAAGGACAGGATGCCAACAAAAAAAGCCCCGCAGCATTGCCGGGGGCTTTTTTATTGGTGCGTGGGGACGCCAGCCTTCAAAGGCTGTATCAATGCTTGCCTGTGGCCTCCTTTCTGCTTAGTTGCTCGATCAAGGGCTCAATAATATTGATCAGCGCAAAAATGTTGGTTATGGCCGCTGCCTGGCGTTTGAGATCCTGGGCATCGTTTTCGACAGCATAATGCAGCATTGTTGCCGAAAGTATAAACAAGTCGTTTCTGAATTCGGCACACGAAGCCTGCTGGCTTAGCTGCCGCGCCGTTTCGCGCAGTTGCGCAACAAGCAAGGGGCTAAGCCCCTCGCTGTTTGCTGGTGTTTGCTGGCCGTGGTTCATCTCAGGCCTCCTTCTTACCGTCGTTTTCAAAATCAAGCTCAAGCTGGCTTTTGCCTGCAATGTAATCGGCAAAGTTAAACCTCAGGGCTTCTTTCACCCGTTCGTCAGCCTCCTTAAGGCGGTCTTTGGCCGTGTTAAAATCAACCCTCACTGCCTCTTTCACAGCTATGGCCTCCTCAATCATACTGCTGCGAAGCTGCACAAAATCGGCATAGCTCTTGAAGTGGTTGTACAAAACATGGTTGCACTCGCGCTTGTAGTTGATCACAGCTTCGCGCACTTCATCTTTCACCAGGTTAGTGTCAATCGTGAACAACCAACCGAAAATAAATTCGTGTGGCAAAGCTACCATTTCCCGGTCTTTTTCATCTGCACCAACCGTGGTTATAGTAACCACAGTTGAGTTGAAAATTGGGTCGCGTTTGATACGTTGCAACTGAGCTGAAAAATCAACCCCTAGTGCATCACAAATCGGGCGGATGGGTACACAATCAACGCCATCTTTTTTTACAATAATAATTTGTTGTTTGTTAACAACTGCCACGGATGTGGGCTTTTCAGTAAGTAACATGTGTATGTCCTCCAAAGAAAAAACCCGGCAGATTTGTCTCAGCTGTTGAGGGCTGCCCGCGCCTCACGGCCACGGAATCTGCAGGGTTTTCCCTTATATTAAGAGGTGATATACAAAGCATTGTTCAACATTTAGACAATGCAAATATACACTAACATTGTAAATTGTCAAGTAAAAAAATATTTATTTTATGGGTATGGCCACACCAACGCCATCGGGGTTTATGCGCATCAATGTTTTGCCTGCTGTGCGGGCTCTGTTATAGCTAAAAACCCAGGTAATAAAACCTGCTGTTGAAATAATTGTACCAGTTACAATGTAAGCTTCCTGTATTTTTTTTTGTTTTTTTAGAAGGTCATCTGAAGGATCATCCGGTTTTATTTTCACAAGAGTATGTGACCAGGATACAAGCGTGCCTGCTATCATTAGCCCTATACCCCATTGCGCCTGATTCGAAAACCCAACAAGGTTTTTGCCTGCAAGATTAAGTGAATCGGCCATTTGCTCGTATCTGGTATTCAGCTCATCAAATTGATTTTGAGCACAAAGGTTGTGCGCAACAAGGGCAAAAACAGCAACTAACAAAATTTGTTTAATCATAATCGTGAACATTTTTTTGGTTCTGCCCGTAAAATTATGCAGAAAACAAATTAGTTGAACCCCTGCTCAACCAAAAAACTGAAGCTATAACCAACATAGTTACGCCCGATGGGGCCAATCTCGGCATAATCAATGCGGTTGTCATTAAACCCATGCAGGGGGTCGCCAAAGTCAACGGCATCAAGCTTCATGCGGTCAAACAGTTTAATAGCAGTAGCCATCGCCTGGCGTTTAGCCAGCAATCGGGCTGCGCTGCTGTTTAGGTCAGTTGCCCTCACCATCACATAAAAAACATGGTAGGCAGTGTCAAGGCGCCTGTTTTTGAGGTTCAGATACCCATCGCCCGAATCGCGCACAGCAAGGCAGCACACAGGATTGCTGCGAAGATCTGAAAGAACTTCTTCGAGCGAAACTATTGACGAAACACGGTATATCTTTTCAATAGCCTCAACATCAGGAACGACAATTTCAAGGTACTCAAACAGGTTAAACATATCAGCGTGTTTTTGAAGCTTCGATTTTTCGGTTCATGTCATAAAGCACTTCGTGCACTTCGGTTGCTTTTATGATGGCATTGTTGGCCACATTGCCCTCGTTAACTGACGATAGCAAGCCCATCAGCAGCTCATCGGGCGGTGTCTGGCTGTTTTCCGATCCGGAAAAAACATAGTAATATTTTTCGATCAGCCAGGCCTTCACTGCCGAATACCAGATAAAAGCAACGTATTTCCGAAACAATGGCACACCCTCAAATTTTGCAGCTGCTGCCGAAAGGTTATGATCAGGATTCCACTTGTCGCCTGTTTTTATGTAGAGCGTGGCTAGAAGGCGGTTCAAAAACCGGTCATCTTTTGTGTTGCAATAAGCACCATACATGCTGTCAGCTACAAACCATTGATCTGTGCGCACCCCGTAAAGCTCTTTGTTAGGCAACGCAAAACCCTTGATCAAAGGCGGGGCAATAATGCCGCTGTCGCTCTCAAGGTAATCAAGACGGCTGATTATGTCAGCAAAGCGGTCGGCATCGAGTTCAAAGGTAAGCTTGCCTTTGCGAAACATAAAACTACCTTCAGCCGAAGCCGGTTTTTTCAGGATCTTCAGGTGCGAAAACTGCAGAAGGCAAATGGTTTTCAATTCGATTGCCGTCATGCGTTGAAGCATGCACCTGGCTACAAGTTCAAGCTGTTTTTGCGAAAGCTGCTGCCAGCTGCTTGGTATGGTCAGGTTGATCGTCATACGCCACAAATCATAAAGGGATCCTGGGTTGTATCACGCGGCTGTTGCGCAAGGTAAGCCTGATAAATTTTGCTGCTTTTAAATGCCGGGTAAGTATCAGGAGAAGCAATAAGCACATCGCGCACACGGGCCATAAAGCTTGCGCCCGAAGCATCATCATCACTTGCATATGCAGCCAAGGCAAAGCGAAGATCTTCCAGGATAGCATCATTTGCATGAGGATCGCCATCAGGTTGTTCAATTTCTTCATCC
>Ga0351925_1119_pt1 | contig 13331 bp, 10 predicted proteins | sample BONcelHT113001D9_FD_206870 | JGI IMG/M metagenome (GOLD analysis project Ga0351925, IMG submission 206870) | Enriched cells from coal bed in the Powder River Basin, Montana, United States - BONCAT cells T11 rep2 HSBNCT.T11.300.1.D9 ... | reverse complement strand
CGACCAGCTTCCGGGAGTGTTCACTAAAATCATCAGGGCGACGGTCATGCCGCGCAGCACGTCAAGCGCGAGGTAGCGTTGTGTTGTTTTTATCATGGTTTGGTTTTTTTTGTTAAAATGAGCAATCCGGTGAACATGATCAGGCCGTTCAGGAGCAGTAATTCGAAACCGAATTTGTACCCGCCAAGCCAGGCTTCCGAATTAATATTGATAATGTAAGTAATTACAGGTGAGAGCAATCCGAGAATGGGCACGTAGCGGTCGTGAACCTGTTTTTTGGTCAGGATTCCGAAGGCAAAAAGCCCCAGCAACGGCCCGTAAGTGTATCCGGCTACCTTGAAAACAGCGGTAACCACACTGTCGTTGTTGATGAACCAAAACAGAAGTATCACCAAAAACATGAGTACAGAAAAGGCAATGTGCACTTTGATGCGTTTCGGTTTGCTATTCGGATTCTTCGGATCAACATTTAGGAAGTCGATGCAGAAAGCGGTGGTCAGGGCAGTCAGCGCCGAGTCGGCGCTCGAATAGGCCGCCGAAACAATTCCCAGCAGAAACAGGATTCCGGTAATCAGGCCAAAATGCTGCAAAGCAAGCATCGGGAACAAATCGTCGGTTTTGGTTGGAAGTACAATGCCTTTCTGCTGCGCAAAAATGTACAACATCACTCCTAACGAAAGGAAAAGAACATTGGCAATGATGAAGGCAAAACTAAACCAGTAAATGTTTTTCTGCGCGTCCTTCCGGTTTTTGCAGGTCAAACTTTTCTGCATCATATTCTGATCCAAACCATTCATCACAATTACGATTCCAAGCCCGGCAAAAAACTGCTTAAAAAAGTTGGTTTTCGAACGCCAGTCCCAGTCGAACATGTCGCTGTATGGATGCTGTTCAATGGATTTCACCATTTCGCCCATACTCATGTTCAATTGCGACGAAATAATATAAATGGTTAAGCCGACCGAACTTAGGATGAAAAGCGTTTGCAGCGAATCGGTCCAGACCACGGTTTTAATTCCGGCGCGAAACGTGTAAACCCAGATCATAAAAATGGTAAACATGACCGTTGCCCAGAAAGGGATTCCAACGGCGTCGAAGAAAGCGATTTGCAAAACCCCGGCAACCAGGTACATGCGAAACGATGCGCCGATGGTCTGCGAAATCAGGAAAAAGAACGATCCGGTTTTATAGGATCGAACGCCAAAACGCTTATCGAGATAGGTATATATAGAAACCAACTGCAATTTGTAATAAAGCGGCACAAGTACCAGTGCCACAATCCAGTAGCCAACGAAATTACCAAGTAAAAACTGAAGATAAGTCCAGCCTGAATTACCCACTTCGCCCGGAACCGAAATAAATGTCACTCCTGAAATCGTTGTCCCGATCATTGCAAAAGCCACCAGATACCAGGGGGAGGTGCGGTTTCCGGTAAAAAACGTCTCGCTGGTTACGTTTTTGGAGGTAAAATACGAAACCGCCATCAACATGCCGAAAAAAGTCAGAATGACAAAAAATACAATGGTTATGCTCATATAAAAAATTCTAAAGCCCCCTAAATCCCCCGAAGGGGGACTTTGGCAGCACGACTTTGAAACTCATTAATTATAATGCCGAAACCTTAAATCTCGGCTTTTTAAGCCCTCCCTTTCGGGGAGGGTTTGGGTGGGGTTAGGGGAGTCTTTCCATATCCCAGCTCCACTGGTTAAAATATAGGTTTCCTCCCTCCCACTCCAGTTCGCCGCGCTGAAAATCGTACGGTTCGCTGCGCGGGTATTTTTTCTTTGGCGTCAATTCCCGTCCGTAGTCATCGTTCACAATCAGGCGGTACGAATCTATTCCTGAACGGTAAAAATTCCTGACTTTCTCATCCATATCATTTTGCAAACCAAACGACTGATCGACCGGAACCCAGCCAACTCCTTCGAGATATACTTCGCACCAATCGTGTAAATTTACTTTACCCGGATGCAACATCCAACCACTTTGCCATTTCACCGGAATGCCCTGCGAACGCGCCAAAGTCATAAAAAGCAAGGTCTGCATTCCGCAATCGCCATGACGGGTTTCCATCACATAACCGGGAATATCGGGCATAATGCTGTATTCTAGCGCACTGGCCCAGCGAACAGAATCGTTGATCCAGTTGTATATTTTCTGAACCTTTTTTAGCGGATTGGTTTCACCTGCCAGAATCTGATCAGCCAGCTTTTTGATTTTCGGGGTAAAAACAATCTGCGGAGCCCGCTCACAAGTATTTTCCTTATATACAGAACTTTCGGTGTCATATGGTTTGATTTCATCAGAATTTAAATCAAAATACTGGGCCGAAGTTTCCACTTCAAATTCAATCCGAAATATCGTTGGCTGATCCTTTTTTGCCCGCTTTTCCAGATATACCGACCGCTGAAGATTTTTATTGCTTGCAATTTTGGCATTCTCCGGTTCGGTACTGATCAGTTTCAAATTTTTCTGCCGTGCATTTCCTTCCCTTGGAAAAGGCATCCAGCAACGGATCATTTTTCCATCAGGAATAGCATTTACGTCAACATCAATCGAATAAGTCAATTTCATTCGCACCGGCAACACAGTTTCTCCGGAAGTTCTGGTTACCGAAATTATTTTCCGGGTGTGTTCCAACCGAAACAGATCGAGCGAATCCACCTGAAAGCCGTCAACTATTTCTTTTTGCTTTCGGGCGTCATCATCAAGCCGGAACAAATTGGCTACCGCATTTTTGAAATAGCGTTTCTCTCCGTCAATCAGACGCATTTCCAATTTCTGTGTGGTTTCCCATTGATTGAAAAGCGTAGAGTCCAAAACCGGATAATATTTTGAGAGTTGATCCTTTATTTCTGCTTCAGTCCTTACAAAATCAATTCTGATACGATTACCAATATCAACAATTGAATCTAATTTGTACAAATTGGTGGTACCCAAAGTGCCTGTTGCCTTTATAGAATCGGCCAGCAATTCCGCCTTTTGCAGTTCGCCGGAATATACCAGTTGTTCAATTCCTGAAAAATCGAACGACTTCTCCGGAAGAGTTTTGCAGGCACCCAAAAGCAATAGCAAAATGACAGCTTTCAGCAAACTATTTGCCTGTTTTAACAATTGGTATGACCAATATTTTTGATTCATTTTTATCATTAAATGTACTTCCCTTTTATGCAACTACCTTTCAAAAAATTAACGCCATTTCGTCCGAAAGTAGGCAAAACCTTGTTCTACGATTTCTCGCGGACGATTGTCATCATCTATTTCTTCTTTCTATAAATATTTTGCTCCTCTGGAGCAGAAAACAATTCCGGTTGGAACGACTTTTCAAAACCTTTCCGTCACATAACCCTTCCGTTTCAGAAAAGAAAGCAGGTCGCCCAGACGGTTATAAAACTTATCGGTACGTTCGGGAGCTGTTCCCAAATGAATCAGCATGATGCAGCCATTCAGCCCGTGCTGATCTTTCTTTTCAAACGCTTTGATGTCGTTTATAATCGTTTCAGATGAGCGGTAATTTTTCATATCCGGCGTGGTGTAATCGGCATTCGAACGGATTCCGGGAGTAAAGTTGATAACTTTCAATCCCAATTGTCGGCTCCAGTCTACACTTTCAGCATTGTACCACTCGTAAGGCGGAAGAAATACGGAAGCTTTTTCAGGAGAAATTCCGAAACCGTCCATCTTTTGATAATTGGCCTTCAGATCATCCGCAAACTGCTGTTGCGTGACCAGTGTCGAATCGCGTTTGGTCCAGTCGGCATACAAAAAATGAGCATCGGAATGTGCGCCTAAATAATGTCCATTGGTCATTAAATCCTGAATAAGTGATTTATTTTCAGGGCTGTTATAGAAAGTTCCGGTAAAGAAAAATGAAGCGTTTGCCTTGTTCTTTTTCAGCGTTTGAGCAATCACTTTTCCACCTTCGGCATATTCGTGGGCCGAAAAAATGAGGTAAACCTTTTTCTTTTCGGGATTCATTCTGACGACAGCCCCTTGATTATCAAGCACTGCCTGTTTATCGGCTTCAGCTTCGAGCGACGAAAGCAAATAACTCAAACTGGCAGTACCGTCCATTGTTGGCTCGTTGGTTGAATAATCGCCCATATCATCATGATAAACTGCCTTTCCGTTCTGAAAAGCGGCGTATTCATCGGCTTCGTGCAAGGTTATTCCGATTAAACCGTTGTAAATGTGCGAATAAACCGGACCATCGACCAGTCCGCCGGTAGTAGTTTCCTTCAGGATATAAGTGAGCGATGAGTGCGGTATGGCAGGATAATCGCCGCCGGCCGGAAGTCCGCAAATCATAGAAGTTCCCCACGGATTGCAGCCCAAAAGCCAGTCGGTGAGCGCCGCTTCCATTTCTTCGTAACTGTTGTCGCCGGTAATTTTGCGGTACAATTTGGCCTGGGTTGCGGCGGCAACAACCAGATTATTAGAGCACCAGATAAACGGAACGCCAATCTGGAAAGGATCATTTCCTGCATATTTCTTCAATTGTTCGAGCCCTTGTTTCATCAGACCGGCAAACTGTTTGGCGATTGCAGGATCGCCAGATTGAGCCAGCAACGCATGTCCCAGATTTACAAACGGATAGAATTGGTAATGGCGACCACGGTTAAGCTCCATCCAGGGAGTTACCGGTTCGAGTTCGCCCCAGTATTTGGCTTCTTTCTGAAAATCAGTTTGCTTATCCAACGTAATGAGCGAAGTAGCCGCCAGTTCCATATCATCAACCCAATTGTCTTCTTCGTAAAAATAGGGTGAAACGACACAAGCTGTCTGGAAATTTCCCAAATCGGATTTCGCAAAATCCCAGGCTTCGCGCGACTTTTCGAGCATTTGATCTGCCAATTTTGAATCAATATTTTTAAATATGGATGCGCCCAAAGCAAAGGAGGAAGAAAATTTGGCGGCAGTTGACGAAACTCCGGTTGAACGGTTTTTATGCTTGCCCAAACCCTGCGACTTTCCGGTCACAAAATAAACCGGACGAAACAGCGGTCCCAATCCGTAACTCACTGTATCCTTATTTGGAAGGCGAAATCCGCGGTGGTCGCGGTCGTCAGCAATCTGGTTGTACATTTCATTCTTTGCCGGATTCATTTTCATCAGCCATTCCAAACCCCAGCGGGCTTCATCCAGAATATCAGGAATTCCGTTACTTCCAGCCTTTCCGTTGGCCTGAAATTGATCGCCAAAGGCGGTTGGATTCTGCTGATATGCAAACAACAACTGGTAAGTCGCATTGGCAGAAGTAGTGGTATATTGCAGATAATCAGAGGCATCGTGCCAACCTCCGGTCACATCAATCTGTTCACCGGTGCGAGTCGGATGATCGACGATAATTCCGTCGTGGAGGTGACAGGAATCATTTAGGTACGGATTGAAACCGCATCGCTGCTGCCGCATGTAATTCAGGATAAAATCGGCTGTGCCTTTATATACGTCAGCATCAATCCGAAATGAAGGTGAAATAGCATTTCCTGCTTTTAGGTAATACCCGCCGGACTTGCTGAAGTTGCTGAAATTTAAACGAAATGCACTTTTCTGCCCCCAAATAGTCGCATCAGCAGCCTCGCTTTTACCTTCAAAAACCATTTTTCCTGAAAGGGTTTCAAATAACTGAAAGCTTGCAGGTTCGTTGATCTGATCAGAAATAAAAACTGCAACCTTCACTGAATTGGGCAAATAACCAAGTTGATTGATCCGGATAACTCCCGAAGCGGAAATCCCCAAAGACATCAGACAAATCATACCAATCAGGAAAAGTGTTCTCATTGTTTCGGTTTTTTAGGTTTGGATTCAGAAAATCAGAAAATAAAGTTACGTCCAATATAGATATAAATCAATTGATCAGAGTCACTTCCGAAATAGAATTATTTACTTTCGACCTTCATTCTAAACACGAACCAAAAATAGTGTATTTAATGAATTATACAAATATTGGTAATACATGTTATATGATACATTTATTTTCAAATCTAATTCCTTATATTTACACCGTTAAAATTATAATTCAGCCCCCCGATGAAATTAATTGCAGACAGTGGATCGACCAAAACAGCATGGAAACTAATTGAAGCTCCGGGTAAAACAAAAGACATCATAACTCACGGATTAAACCCGTTTTTTCGCACCGAAGATGAAATATTTCAGGAATTGACGAGCTCGCTTTCACCTGAAACCGGCACAAACATTCAGGAAATTTATTTTTACGGAGCTGGTGTCGTAAATCAGGAAAAAGGAAATATTGTAAAAAATGCACTGGCACGGATTTACACAAACGCTTCCATCGAAACACACAGCGATGTTTTGGGTGCAGCCCGTGCTTTGTTCGGCAACCAATCAGGAATTGCATGTATTCTGGGAACAGGATCGAATGTTTGCCTGTACGACGGAAAAGAAATCATCGGCGGAGTTTCACCTCTTGGATTTATTTTGGGCGACGAAGGCAGCGGTGCAGTGATGGGTCGAAAACTTTTGGGCGACTATTTCAAAGAAGTGATGCCGCCGAATTTGCGCGCCGAATTTGTAAAACAATACAATCTGACATGGGAAGAGGCATTAAACCGTGTTTATCGCAGCGAAAAACCCAATCAGTTTCTGGCGCAGTTTACCCCATTTTTATCAAAGCACGAAAATTCGGCATACTGCCAGAAGTTTGTACAGCGTAATTTCATGGAATTCTTTGAGCGGAATGTCAGCCATATTCCGAATTACACCAACTACCCGATTGGGTTTATTGGTTCTGTGGCCTTTTATTTCAGTCAGATTCTGAACAATATGGCCAGCGATTTTGGGTTCAAGGAAACAACAATCATTAAAGATCCGATTGACGGATTGGAAAAATATTATAACAACTAACAGAATGACAACAGAAAGTACAACCGAAGCAGATTCATTGTATAATGACCTGGAAAAGAAATCGGTAAAAGAGCTTTTATTAAGCATTCACGAGGAAGATAAAAAAGTGATGCCCGCGGTTTTTAATGAAATCCCTCAAATTGAAAAGCTGGTCGAACAGATTTATCTACGCATGAAAAAAGGTGGACGACTATTTTACATGGGTGCAGGAACCAGTGGACGACTGGGCATATTGGATGCTTCGGAAATTCCACCAACCTTCGGAGTTGGTCACGATTTGGTGATCGGACTGATTGCCGGTGGCGACCGTGCCATTCGCAAAGCGGTTGAAATGGCCGAAGACGATGAAGAACAAGGCTGGAAAGACCTGGAAAAACACCAGGTCAATAAGCTGGATACAATTGTTGGAATTGCTGCTTCGGGCAGAACTCCCTATGTAATTGGGGCAGTAAAAAAAGCGCGGGCGGAAGGTCTCCTGACTGGCTGCATCGTAAACAACAATGGCAGTGCACTGGCTCAGAGTGTTGACATTGCCATTGAAGCCATCGTTGGTCCTGAATTTCTGACCGGAAGCACGCGCATGAAATCGGGTACTTCGCAAAAGTTAATCCTGAACATGATTACCACTTCTCTGATGATAAAGCTGGGGCGTGTAAAAGGTAACAAAATGGTGAACATGCAACTGACCAACCAAAAGCTGATACACCGTGGAACCCGCATGATTATGGCAGAATTGGGCTACGACGAGGTAAAAGCCAAACGTTTACTACTGCTGCATGGTTCGGTAAATGAAGTTTTGCTGGCCGAAAATGATGAAAAATAACTATCAACCAATTCATTTATTTCAATATTACACCCAATGTTCCCGGATTCCATTTTTCAGATGCAGCGGCGGTTCGATTTGTCGGGATGATTTCGTTTGCGGGGATGGCGGGAATGATTTCGTTTGCAGGGATAATTTCATTCACGGGGATGGTAGAGACGCCCAAATTGGGCGTCTCTACAACGGATGGCGTTTCAATATTGGATGGCGTTTCAATGATTGACATTTCATTATACCGTCCATCATCTGGTTTATTGATTATTATTATTCCATGTACATGATTGGGCATCACAACAAATTCGCCCAATTCAACGAAAAGGAAATGGGTTGGTATTAGAATGCATCTTCAGGAGAACTGCTGTTTAAAAATTTACTGCGCTAACAAAAATTGCTTAAAATCAGCAAATTCAGTACCGATAGAGATCGAAAGTTTTTCGCCTTTCATAAATTCAGCCAATTTTTCGGGAAGTGTAACAGTTCCTTTACCCAAAACACTTTCAACGGTTTCGGTAAATTTGGCCGGATGTGCCGTTTCGAGAAAAACGCCCACTTCACCAATTTTTAAATTTGCTTTCAATGCACGATATCCAATGGCGCCATGCGGATCGAGCATATAATTTTCATCCACAAAAATCTGCTTCATTGTTTCGCGAATTTCCTCATTTGAATATCGGAAGCCAACAATATCGCCTGAAATTGATTTATGTGAATTTCCATACAATTCCAGAATGCGGGTAAAGTTGCTCGGATTACCCACATCCATCGCATTGGCAATGGTAGCAACCGATGCACGGGGTTCGTACTTACCCGTTTGAAGGTAATTGAAAACAATGTCGTTGTCGTTATTGGCAGCAATAAACCGCTTCACAGGGAGTCCCATAAATTTGGCAAACAGTCCGGCTGTAAGGTTTCCAAAATTACCGCTGGGCACCGAAAAAACCACATCACCATTTATTCCAGCCTCTTGCAAACGGGCATAAGCATTGAAATAATAGAAAGCCTGAGGGAGGAACCGCGCCACATTGATAGAATTTGCCGAAGTCAAAACCATTGCTTTGTTCAATTCTTCATCCAGAAAAGCCGATTTTACAAGTCGCTGACAATCGTCAAAAGTCCCGTCAACTTCGAGTGCAGTTATATTATTTCCGAGGGTGGTAAATTGTTTTTCCTGAATGTCGCTCACAAGTCCTTTAGGATAAAGTACATACACTTTTATTCCGGGAACCTGAAAAAATCCGTTGGCAACAGCGCTACCCGTATCTCCGGAAGTGGCGACCAAAACGTTGACTTCCTTTTCAAATCCGCGAAGAAAATACCCCAGCATCCGCGCCATGAACCGACCGCCAACATCCTTAAAAGCCATTGTTGGCCCGTGAAACAGCTCCAGCGAATATATCGAATCGGATACCCGTACTATTGGGCAATCAAAATTAAGCGTTTCGTAAACAATGTCTTTCAATACCTGCTCCGGTATATCTTCACCGAAGAACTTTTTTGCCACTTCAAAAGATATCTCCTGAAAACTTTTCAGATAAAGGCGCTCAAAAAATTTAGGATCAAACTCTTCAATCTGCATAGGCATAAACAATCCATTATCGGCAGCCAATCCTTTGATAACGGCTTCCATTAGCGAGACTTCAGGAACGGTGTGATTGGTACTAAAGTATTTCATTTTATTGGGTTAAAGTTCAAAGGTTAAAATCATTTTTCTTCAGAAATCAGGAAGACATATTAAATCACTGCCTGCCTAAAAACTAATCTATGTTGTTTGTTTGCAAAAGAGTCTTCATAAACTGATCGCCTTTCAATATTCCGTAAGAACCTTTGGCAACCTCAAATTCATCGTAAAACTGGGCATTATCCGGTGTTTCTCCCGGTCGGTAAATAATGAAAGGAACCGCATCGCGGGTGTGAATTTTTGTTGCGCAGGGAGTTGGATGATCGGGCAATACTGCAATGGTTACCGGCTCGTTCATCTTTTCGGTTTCTTCCACCAAAAACTTTACAATACGCGAATCAAGATAACTGATGGTTTTGGTTTTCAGTTCCACATCGCCCTCATGACCGGCTTCGTCGCTCGCTTCCACATGCAGGTAAACCAGATCGTGGTCTTTCAGCGCATCAATCGCGGCTTGTGCTTTTCCTTCGTAGTTGGTATCGTAAAGTCCGGTTGCGCCTTCTACTTTAATCACATCCATTCCTGCATAAACGCCAATACCCTGAATTAAATCCACTGCCGAAATTACTGCCGATTTTTCAATGCCAAACAATTCTTTCAAAGTTGGCATTTGCGGTTTGTATCCCGGCGACCAAGGCCAAATACTGTTGGCAACTTCTTTTCCTGCCTCTTTACGTTTCTTGTTGACCGGATGATCAGCCAGCAATGCCTGAGAACGCAAAATCAGATAATTCAGCAATTTGGCGGTTGCCGCAGCTTCCTCATTTTCAGGACTTATCATACAAGGACGAAATGGATTTCCGGGAACATCATGAGGTGGGGTGCATTCTATTTGCTTTTTGCCTCCTTTTATTACCAACAAATGCCGGTAAGAAACTCCGGGATAAAAGCGGATCATTTCATTTCCGAGTTTTTTATCCAGGAATTCAATCAGCTCGTAAGCTTCAGTATTTGAGATATGTCCGGCGGAGTGATTTTTAATATTTTCATCTTCGATGGTAAGCAGGTTACAGCGAAGCGCCATGTCACCTTCTTCGAGTTTTACTCCAATACTGGCAGCTTCCAACACTCCCCTTCCCTCAAATACCTTGTGTACATCGTAACCCAAAACCGACATATTGGCGATTTCACTTCCGGGATGCATATCTTCAGGAACCGTTTTTAACCTGCCTGTCCGGCCTTTTTTTGCCAAACTGTCGATCACTGGTTTTTCAGCCATCTGAAGCGGGGTTTTTCCTCCGTATTCAGCCAATGGCTCGTCGGCCATCCCATCTCCCAACACTATAATGTATTTCATATTTTAAATATTCGAAACCCTGATAATATCGGCAAAAACACCTGCTGCGGTTACAGCAGCACCTGCACCGTAACCCTTTATAATCATTGGAAATTCCTGGTATCTTTCGGTGGTAAACATCACCAGATTGTTCGATCCCTGAAGATCGGCAAACGGATGCCCTGCCGAAATTTCCTGAAGTCCGCATTCTGCTTTGCCGTTTTCAAATTTGGCCACAAACCGCCAGAAACGCCCTTCATCAGCCAGTTTTTTCCTGTTGGCTTCAAATTCAGCATCAATTTCAGGAATATTTTTCCAGAAATCATCCACACTTCCTTCAAAATATTTCGCCGGAACAAATGTGTTGATCTTTATGTCTTTCATGTCGAACTGATAACCCGATTCGCGAACCAGGATCAGTAATTTTCGCGCCACATCCACCCCGCTCAGGTCGATACGCGGATCAGGCTCAGCATATCCCTGGTCTTTGGCCATCCGAATCGTCTGGCTAAGCGAAACCTTCTCGCTAATAGTATTGAAAATAAAGTTGAGTGTTCCGGATAAAACCGCTTCGATTTTCATAATGGTATCGCCCGAATTTACCAGATCGTTTAAGGTGGTAATAATCGGCAACCCTGCACCAACATTGGTTTCGAACAAAAATTTAACGCCTTTGCGTTTGGCTGTTTTCTTCAGGAGTGAATAGTTTTCGTAGGATGAAGAGGCGGCAACTTTATTGGCAGTCACAATCGAAACGTTGGCATTGAGCAATTCTGCATACAATCCGGCAGCCTGATCACTGGCAGTACAATCCACAAAAATGGAATTGTACATGTTCAGCGAAATTATTTCATTTTTAAACTGTTCCAGACTCGATTCATGTCCTTCAGTCAACAATTTTTCGCGGAAAGTGGTGATGTCCATTCCTTCACGGTCGAACAACATTTTTTTTGAATTCGCGACTCCTGCCAGTTTTATCTTCAGATGTTTCTCTTTCAACAATTTGGGCTGCTGTTGTTTTATTTGATTGAGCAAATTTCCACCCACCAAACCAATGCCTAAAAGGAAAACATTTAATTCAACATTTTCGGATAGGAAAAACGATTCGTGCACCACGTTCAGTGTTTTGCGCAAATCAGACACTTTTACAACCCACGAAATATTTAATTCGGAAGCACCCTGGGCAATGGCAATAATGTTGATCCCGTTTTTGCCGATGGTATTGAACAGCTTTCCGGCCACACCAGTTGCATGTTTCATATTCTCACCCACAATTGCCACAATCGCCAGATTTTCCTCAATGGTTATTTTATTGATCTGATCGAGCTGTATTTCGCGTTCAAACTCCAGCCTGATAGCCGATTCCGCTTTAACTGAACTTGCAGAGTCGATGGCAAAGCTGATTGAGTTTTCAGAAGATGCCTGAGAAATAAGGATTACATTGATATTCTGACGGGCTAATGCTCCGAAAAGCCGGGCTGAAATACCTGTAACGCCAACCATTCCCAGACCCTGAATAGTGATGAGCGTAATATTTGATATGGACGAAATACCTTTGATAGGCAAATCTTTTCCGTTGAGTTTACTTTTTGTAATCAATGTTCCTTCGGCTTGCGGATCCATCGTATTTTTAATCCTGACCGGAATACCTTTCTGATAAACAGGCAAAATGGTAGGCGGATAAATCACTTTTGCACCAAAATGCGAAAGCTCCATCGCTTCAGAATAACTAAGCGTTTTTATCGTGTATGCCTTGCTGATTACACGCGGATCAGCGGTCATGAAACCATTTACATCGGTCCATATTTCGAGCGAAGAAACATCCATAGCCGCAGCCAGAATGGCTCCGGTATAATCGGAACCACCGCGTCCCAAAGTGGTATATTCGCCTGCTTCGTTGCTGGCGATAAAACCGGGAACAATGGCAATACCAGAGAATGAACTGAAAGCGGATTGAATCAATTGATTGGTCACTGCAAAATTGACAATGGCTTTCCCAAAATCGCTGTTTGTCTGTATTAACTTGCAGGCATCGAACCAAGTAGCTGTAGGAATGTATTCTGAAATAATGAGCGAAGACAAACGTTCGCCAAAACCACCGATTTTATCTAGTGTTTTGGGAGTAAGTTCGCCGATAAGCGAAACGCCTTGAACAATGCGTCCAAATTCATCGAGTAAAACCTGAACTTTTTCCTTTACTTCAGTTCGTTTTTCACCATCAAAAAGTTTATCAATGGTTTCGAAGTGGCGCGTGTTGATTTCCGTTAATTCGGCCTGAAAGTAGCCGGTTCCAATCGCAGCCATTTTTGCTGCACTCAAAATCTTGTCGGTAATTCCACCCAATGCCGAGACCACAACGATCACATCATCGTCCTGTTCCAATAGGATTTCCTTCACCATTTGAATATTTTCAGCGCTTCCGACAGAAGTACCTCCAAATTTTAAAACCTTCATAGCCTAATTTATTAACGGTAGCCTTATAATTTACAACCAAACAAGACTCCCCAATTGTGATTCATTACAATTAAACCACGAATTTCGACAATCTGCCAGAATTCGGGGCAAAAGATAACACTAAAAAAAAGCCGGATGAAACAGCACAGCTATCACATCCGGACATTACTGTATTTTTAATCTTTATTTAATTTACCGTTGATGCTGAGGCAAGAGTCTCCAATATTTTTGCT
>Ga0351925_1117_pt1 | contig 13466 bp, 10 predicted proteins | sample BONcelHT113001D9_FD_206870 | JGI IMG/M metagenome (GOLD analysis project Ga0351925, IMG submission 206870) | Enriched cells from coal bed in the Powder River Basin, Montana, United States - BONCAT cells T11 rep2 HSBNCT.T11.300.1.D9 ... | reverse complement strand
ATGGCCTGCGCTATGGCGGGATAGCCGGCGCTCGTGATCCCGTCAGTCGGGACGTCCATGAGGATGGTGAGCTCGCTTCCGAGTTTTTCGAGAAGGTCGAAGTAAGGTCTGTCCACCTTTTTTGTTTGGACACCCACCCTGACCGTATCGGAGATGATCTCCCTGAGAGGGATGAGAGAACGGAAGGGTCTGGCGCCGTCCGGCCTCAGGCCTGTTTTTCTGTCGGCGAGGGCCTGAACGCGGTGGAGGACGCCCAGGGTCACCTTCTTGCCACAGGCAGGACAGCGATAGCCGGACTCGACTGTTTGTTGCGGTGTCAGTCTCGCCTTGCAGGGGCGGTGGCCGTCATAGTGGTATTTCCCTTCCTCGGGAAAGAACTCTATGGTTCCGTCGAAGCCTTCCCTGGTCCTGATGGCCCGGGCTATCCCATCGAAGGAAAGGCCTGTGTCGAAGATGTTCGCCTCCCGGCCGATCTTCTGCGGGGAATGGGCATCAGAGTTGGAGATGAGGGTGAGCCCGTCGAGGGCCGAGACGCGCCAGTTCATAGGGGGATCGGAAGAGAGGCCCGTTTCGACGGCGTGAATGTGTGGCGTGAGTTCTTCGAAACATTCCTCGAGGGAGTCAAAACCCGAAACGGCACCCAGGACAGAGAAATGGGGTGTCCACACGTGGGCCGGTATGAAGAGGGCCCGGGGGCATTCGTCAATGACCGTCGCAAGGAGCCTCTTTGCATCGAGGCCAAGGATGGGCCTTCCGTCGGATGAGATGTTCCCGATCCGGGAGAGCCTCCCCTGGAGGCGAAGAGCGCTCTCCATATCGTCGAAGAGAACTATGCAGTGGACCTTGCGTGTCCTGCCGTTCTTGTTGTAGATGCAGCTTATCTCGGCGGTGAGGAGAAAGAACACGTCTGCCGCGCAGGACAGGGGTATGGTGTTGCCCTTCATGTCTTCGCGCAGCACAAAAAGGCCATTGCCGGCGTGATCGAGCTTGCGCCCCACCTCCTTGAACCAGCCTGGATGTGTGGCGTCCCCCGTGCCGATAACGGTAACCCCCTTGAGCTGCGCCCACCTCCAGAGAGTCTCCGGCGCCATGTCCCGGCTTGTGGCGATGGAGTAATGGGAATGAATATGAAGGTCGGCAATGAATCGCATGGATTTTCTTTTGGTGTCATACGATACCATTGAAAGGGGGTATTTTCAAGCCGGTCCGGAAGGACGTCCCCATCTCTGGACCTCCCGGTCGGCTAAAACGGTCAACGCAAGACCTGACTTTTTCAAACCGAAAAAGGGTATTTTCCGGTAAAGCACGCATCGCATACCTGTGTGCCCATCAGTTCTCTCAGCTCTTCGGTGTTCAAATATCTGAAAGTATCTGCGCCTATCAATTTTCTCAGTTGCTCGTCTGTGCGGTTTCCGGCCAGTAACTCCCCGGGCTTCGCCATTGCCATTCCCATAAGACAGGGAAAGCGCGGGGGCGGTGCCGCCAGACGCATATGAATCTTCGTTGCCCCCGCCTCGCGCAATTTCGGGATCAAGACCATGGCCGTTGAACCCCGGACCAAAAGGGAATCAATAAGAAATACTTCTTTCCCCTTCACCAGTTCGCCATTGATCTGAAACTTTTTTTCAGCCTGGGTGAACCTGTCTTTTTCCTTGGAGATTATAAATACCCTGCCGATCTCGCCCACGGTGGTTATGGCCAGCTTAAAGGGGATTCCCGTGGTGTCATGAAAACCTAAGGCCGCAGGAATGGCAGCTCGCGGAATGGGAACGACAATGTCAGCTTTCTCGGTTTCTGTCTTTGCCAGCTTAGCGCCGATCTTCTCCCGAAATTCATAGCAGCTTCGTGAAAAAACCTGGCTCGCCGGAGAAGCATAATCAAGGCATTCAACGATACAGGGGTGAGGATCGGGGGAAGCAAAGGAAATTGTCCTCATGCCTCCTCCATCGAGAACTACTATCTGACCCGGCTCGACATCTCCTATCCACTCAAACTCGCCGTGAAAAGCACATGTTTCGGATGCTATTGCCCACGCATAATCACCCTCCTCACCTCTTCTGGCGATAGAAAGAGGTCTAAACCCGAAGGGGTCCCGGGCGGCGATGAGACTCCCGTTGTGGAGAATTATGAGGCTGAAAGCTGCCTGTCGGCCCAGAAAGCTCAGGGTCTTCTCCACTTTTTCAAGCAAGTCCGCGCCTTCGGTCCGGGCAATCTTCTGCAGAATGACCTCGGTATCTGTGTCCGTCTGGAAGAGACCGCCGAGTTCCTCCACCAACCTTTTGTAACCGGGAATATGACCATTATGGACAACAGCGATCTTTTCTTTCTCGAAGCTTCCGACTATGGGCTGGCTATTTCTCTCATTTGTTTCTCCTGCGGTGGGATAGCGGACCTGGCCGATCGCTACCGACCCCAGATAGGATCGACCTAAGGGGGGAGACTGGAAGATCGATCCCAATCCCCGCTCCTCCGAGAGAGACCCGTCCTTCAGACCCGAAACAATACCCCAACTCTCTTGTCCCCTGTGGGAGAGGTTTTCAAGGCCGGACCTCACTTCGGCAAACGCATTGCCCCTACCGATAAACCCGAAGATTCCACTCATTGTGCCTCCTAAGTTCTTACAGCCCCCAACCGTTGGACCAACGCGGTCTGACCGGGTGTCCACCCCCACCGCACCGCCTCTAATTCTGCCTGACCGTCAGGTTCCCGCTGCGGGAATCATTGTGAACCTTTCCCGGCCCGCATATTTATACTATTTTCTCGTTATTCCCTTAGATATGCAATAACAAAACTCGATTGAGAACAGCAGGGGTGGTTCAAGGGGTCAGGGTCAAAGGGACAAGAAACAGACCACCTTCCAGTGTGCCTGGTTGCCTTGAACTATTGAATACTGGAACACACGGGTCCCAAAGTTGCCGCAGTTCGATATCCTGTTAACGGCAGGCAGTAAGAAAAAAGCGGGCCCGGAGGCCCGCTTTGCTTGATCTATTTCTTTTTTGCCTTGGCCTCCGGTTTCTTTTTCGCCGGTTTTGCGACTGCCTTACCGTTGACCACGGCCTTCAATGCTGCACCTGCGGAGAACTTGGGAACCTTTCTTGCAGCTATCTTGATCTCCTTGCCGGTCCGGGGGTTTCTTCCCTTCCTGGCCGTACGGCTGATGACGGTAAACGTACCGAACCCTACAAGGGTCACTTTGTCACCTTTCTTCATTGCCTGTGTGATGCTGCCCGTGACCACCGCAAGCGCCTTCGCCGCCGCCGCCTTGGAGACCTTGATTTCTCCCGCAATCTTTTCCACTATCTCTGCTTTGGTCATACTTGATGCCTCCTTGAGTATAATGTGGGTGTATCTATTATTATCAGGCAAACATCCTGTGCCTGTCCCATGAATAACCATTCAGTTGACCAATATGGGAAAAATACTACTACAATTTCCCAACAATGCAAGCATTTTGTTTGTTTTATTGCAGTAAAGGAAAGGATGCCGGAGGGAATTGCACAATAGTGTATGATTGCGGACCCTGCCTCAATTCGTCCTGCAGGAACAACTGGACGAATTGAGGCAGGAGAAAAAAACGGCCCCTGCGAACAAGTGGCTCCATATCATTGCAGGGAAGGCGTCTTAAAGGCAGGGTCTTAAAGGGGATTCTTGAAGGCTGACAACCGGTTCCGGCGGCGGCGATGTGCCGTCCGCCGGAACCGGTTGTCAGTCGATAGTTTGTTTCGCCGCGCCGTCAGGCGTCATTGAACCGGTCGAGGTTCATGACCTTGTTCCATGCCGCTGTGAAATCATTGACGAACTTTTCCTGTGCGTCATCGCATGCGTAGACTTCCGCCAGGGCCCTAAGCTGGGAGTTCGAGCCGAAAAGGAGGTCCACGCGGGTGCCGGTCCATTTGATCTCGCCTGTCGCGCGGTCATGGCCTTCGAATATGCTGTCGTCTTCAGCGGTTGGGTTCCACGCTGTGCCCATGTCAAGGAGGTTCACGAAATAGTCGTTGGTGAGTGCCTCCGGCCGCCTGGTGAAGACACCGTGCGGGGATCCTTTGAAGTTTGCGTTCAGGACGCGCATGCCGCCCACGAGAACCGTCATTTCGGGCGCGGTGAGGGTCAGCAATTGCGCCTTGTCAACGAGGAGCTCCTCGGCCGATACGGCATAGCGTGTCTTCTGGTAGTTGCGGAAGCCGTCCGCCTTAGGCTCGAGCACGGCGAAGGATGCCGCGTCGGTTTGCTCCTGCGAGGCGTCCATGCGTCCCGGCGTGAAGGGAACCGTCACCTCGTGACCGGCATTCTTCGCAGCCTGCTCGACGCCCGCGCAACCAGCCAGAACGATGAGGTCGGCCAGTGATACCTTTTTGTCGCCGGACTGCGCGCTGTTAAACGCGGTCTGGATGCCCTCCAGGGTATTGAGCACTTTCGCCAGCCGGGCCGGCTCGTTGATCTCCCAGTCTTTCTGCGGCATGAGGCGAATGCGGGCACCGTTGGCCCCGCCGCGCTTGTCGGAGCCACGGAAGGTGGATGCCGATGCCCAGGCGGTGGAAACCAGTTCCGATACCGTGAGGCCCGAAGCCAGGACCTTGGCTCTAAGGGACGCGATGTCCTGTTCATCGATCAGTTTGTGGTTCACGGCGGGGACGGGGTCCTGCCAGATGAGCTCTTCAGCCGGAACCTCCGGGCCGAGATAGCGTGCACGAGGGCCCATATCCCGGTGTGTCAGTTTGAACCAGGCGCGGGCGAAGGCGTCCGCCAGCTGGTCAGGGTTCTCGTAGAAACGGCGTGATATCTTCTCGTAGATGGGGTCGAACCGCAGGGAAAGGTCGGTGGTCAGCATGGTCGGCCCGATTCGTTTTGAGGGGTCGTGCGCGTGGGGCACGGTGCCGGCGCCCGCGTCGCCCTTCGGTTTCCACTGGTAGGCACCGGCCGGGCTCTTCGTCAATTCCCATTCGAAGCTGAAGAGTATCCGGAAGAAGTTGTTGCTCCATTTCGTCGGCGTGTTGGTCCAGGTGACCTCCAGGCCGCTCGAGATCGTATCACCACCCTTGCCCGTACCGAAGCTGCTCTTCCAGCCCAGACCCTGTTCCTCGATGCCGGCGCCCTCCGGCTCCGGCCCCACGTGCGACGCGTCACCGGCGCCATGGGTTTTGCCAAAGGTATGGCCGCCGGCGATGAGGGCCACCGTCTCCTCGTCGTTCATCGCCATGCGCGCGAAGGTCTCGCGGATATCCCGCGCCGCGGCGATCGGGTCCGGGTTACCGTTCGGGCCTTCCGGGTTCACATAGATGAGGCCCATCTGTACGGCGGCGAGGGGATTCTCGAGGTCCCTGTCGCCGGAGTAGCGCTTGTCTCCAAGCCACTCGCTCTCGGAGCCCCAGTAGACATCCTTTTCCGGTTCCCAGATGTCCTCACGCCCGCCACCGAAACCGAAGGTCTTGAAACCCATGGATTCCAGCGCGACGTTGCCGGCGAGGATCAACAGGTCGGCCCAGGAAATTTTCCGGCCGTACTTCTGCTTGACCGGCCAGAGCAGCCTGCGCGCCTTGTCGAGGTTGACATTGTCGGGCCAGCTACTAAGCGGTGGAAAGCGCTGGTTACCTCTGCCTGCGCCGCCGCGGCCGTCGCTTATACGGTAGGTACCGGCGCTGTGCCAGGCCATTCGGATGAGCAAAGGTCCATAGTGGCCGAAGTCCGCCGGCCACCAGTCCTGCGACTTCGTCATCACTTCACCGAGGTCTTTCTTCACCGCCACAAGGTCGAGGCTCTTGAACTCCTTGGCATAGTTGAAACCCTCGCCCATTGGATTGGACTTGGAGGAATTCTGGTGCAGCATATCCAGGTTCAACTGGTTCGGCCACCAGTCCCGGTTCGTCCTGCCGCCCCCTGCCGTGTCTCTGGGAGGTGTTCCCGTTCTTTCTTCATCCATAATATGTACCCCTTTTCGTTGTGCCAATTGGCGAACAGCGCTGCCATGAGTATTAATAGTGTTTCGCTGCCCTTCTATCCAACTCGGGTGTCAGCCGGAACCGGTTGGTTTAAGGCCGATCACCCTTGCCCGTTCCTTTTTTCCGGCATTTTTCGCAGTAACCGTAATACTCCAGCCTTGTGTCTGTGACCGAGAAGCCCGTTCTCTTCTCCACCTCGCCCGTATCCGCCGGGATTGAAATCCCGTAGTCGACTATCTTCCCGCAGCCGTTGCAGATCAGGTTGACATGCTGTTCGATGTTCACCTCGTACCTGTTCTCCGCGGTATCGAACTCAAGCGTCTTGATGATGCCGTGAGCGGAAAGCTGGTTGAGCGTGGCATACGTCGTGGAGAGGCTTAAGCCCTTCCGCATCTTCTTTGCCTCCCGGTACACGGCCCCCGCGCTGGGATGCAGGTCCCGCATTGCCGCCAGAACCTCAATGATGGCCAGCCTCTGAGGTGTGACCTTCAGTCCCTTTTCCTTCAGTTCTCTCAGTACCGATTCTCTGATCATGGTATTAATCAGGAATTATTCCTGATTAGGGTATTATAGCGATGATTTCGATATTGTCAAGGGCACCGTGATGAGCGCACGCATCGGTGCAGCCACCCCCGCAGCCTAAACGGGACGCTCATACATCCGGAAACAGGTTGCAGTCATCGTCTCGATAATAGCACCACAACTGGAAGAAAGTACATTCAGCGAAGAAGAACAGGGAAGTCTTTAAAGGACGTTCGTCCCGATTCTGAAAGGATCAATGAGCAGTTACGTCAACCACCTCCATGCCCGGTCCCATGGGGTCGACCACCAGGAACCTGGGGGCAAAAATAGTTTCCCTGTTGACAAGACCTGTTCCCCGAAGAAGATAAGCCATAACCTCGGAAGCGAGAATAGCCCCCGCGAAGGCGCCGCCGATGCTCGTTGACGGGTTCCTGCCGGCCGCGAAGGAATTCTCTACCCGCTCGGCCACGGTCGATCCGAACCTGCGGGACAGAAAGGACGGGAAACGCGCGCCTGAGGACCTTTTCCTCACCAGCCCCCAGAACTCATCGGGCATCATGCCTTCCGGATGGTGGGCCACGAGGATCGCGCCGAAGCCGACCACCATGGCTGAGAAGAGAGGAACGTTGAAGCGTTTGAGCAGGTCCGGGGTCATAGCCTTGACATCCGCACCTTTTTCGACGTCTATGACGCCGACATAGACGTCGCTGCCTTCGAGGAACCGCTCGATATTGCCTGCGAGCAGCCCTTCCGGAAAAAGCTCGAGCTCGATCTCGGGGTTGATGCCCCGGGCAAGCTCTTCGTACACCTCGATCTTCGGCCGCTCCAGTGTCGATGCGAAGGCCGCGGCCTGACGGTTCATGTCGGGGGTGTCGAACAGGCCGTTTTCGGCGAGCCGAAACTGCCTCACCCCGCAGCGGACAAGGTTCAGGAATGCGCCTCCGCCCACTCCCCCCAGGCCGGCAATGGCTACGAGGGGAGCCGAAAGCGCCTCGATCCCTTCGTGCCCCAGTACAAGAAACGTACGATCAAGAAAACCCTGCATAGACACACCCCGCCTTTCCTGCGTTCACGTCAAGAGCATCGAGACACAAGGGAAAACCTTGTATTCTTCGATTACCCGCAAATCGTGGAGCCCCGGAACGTACCCCACCTGTCACAGGCTTTTTTAATCTCTTATCCAAATCCTTACTTTTATGCAATAGAAAAACTCTGAATGACCAACTCGATGTGATGAGTCGCCCGACTCGTCACATTTGATGTTTTCTTACAGCTTTTCCGAAGGCGATGCTCAAGAAATGCTCAAATCTCTCCATAACCGTCGACAGGCAGTTAGGGGGGCATTCGTTGATAAGTAAATAGACCAACCCGGAGATATCCCTTGCCTTACCAATTCTCCCCCGTTATCACGTGTCGTTGTATTGAGGTTCGACGGCATCGCGAAAAGAGGCGGCGGCCTCCTGTTCGAGGATGGCGAGGATCCTCTCTGCGAGCGGGCCGTAGGAGGGGTTGGCGCGGAGGCGGGGCCGCTCCATGGTGACGTCGATGACGTCGAGTATCCTGCCGGGCCGCGCGGACATGACCATGATGCGGTCGGCCAGATAAATGGCCTCGTCGACGCCGTGGGTCACGAAGAGGATCGTCTTGCGATGGTTCTCCCAGACGCGAAGGAGCTCCTTCTGGAGGAGAATGCGCGTGTGGGCGTCGAGGGCCCCGAAGGGTTCGTCCATGAGAAGGACGTCGGGGTCGTTGGCGAGGGCGCGGACGATGGCGACGCGCTGCCTCATGCCTCCCGAGAGCTCATGCGGAAAAGCCCGCGAGAAATCTTCCATTCCGACAAGGCGCAGGTATTCCATGGCCTTTGCCTCCCTCTGGGCCCGCGGCGCGCCCAGGAATTCCGGTCCCAGCGAGACGTTGTCGAGGACGTGGCGCCATGGCAGGAGCGAGTATTCCTGAAAGACCATCCCGATCTCCCTGCGCGGCCGGGAAACCGCTTCGCCGCGGTAGTCTATTCTGCCGGCGGTGGCCGTCTCGAGGCCCGCGATCATCCTCAGCAGGGTCGACTTTCCGCACCCCGACGGCCCGACAATACACACGAAATCGTTCTCGGGGATGTCGAAGGTCACCTCTGCCACCGCCTCCACGCCTGTACCGTTCTTTGTCCGGAAGTCCTTGCGCAGGGTTTCGATGCGGAGAATGGGGGCGTCCGTCATCGTGTCAGTCTCGTCCACGCGAACTTGCGGTCCTCGACGATGCGGAAGAAGAGGTCGAGAAACGCTCCGATCACGGCGATGCTGATCATGCCGGCAATGACGATGTCCGTCCTCGCCAGCGTGTAGGCGTGGGTGATAAGGTAGCCGACACCGGAGAGGCTCCCGGGAAGCATCTCCGCCGAGACGAGGCACATCCAGGCGACACCCAACCCGATCCGCATGCCGTTGACTATGGAAGGCGAGGAGGCGGGCAGGAGGATCTTCCGGAAGATGTCCCGTTCGCTCGCTCCCAGCACCCGCGCCGAGTCCAGAAGGGTGCTCCTCACGCTCATCACGCCATGGATGGTGCTCGTCAGGATCGGATAGAAGGCCCCGATGAAGATGATGAAGACCATGGAGAACTTGAGGTTGTTGAGATAGAGGTACGCCGTCCCCTTCTCGACGTTGAAAAGAGTTGCCAGGCTTGCCACCCCGAACCAGGCAAGAACGAGGGGTACCCAGGCGAGCGGCGGGATGGGCCGGAAGAGGGCGAGAAAGCCATTGAGGAGTTTGAAGACGGTTCCATAGTAGCCCATGAGGATCCCCAGGGGCACGGCGAGGCACACCGCCAGAAGGTAGCCGGCGAGGACCCTGACGAGGCTGATCGCGACGTTCCTGGTAAGAGACCCCATGGCGATGAGGCTCTCCGTCGGCTGCGTGAACAACTCGGCCACCTGCCCGACGCCGGGCAGGATGACCTCGTTATCCAGATGTCGGGCCATAAAGGCCCAGAATGCGAGAAAGAGACAGGGCATCAGGATGTAGACTGCGGCCCTGAGGAGTATCGTCTTGAACACCATCCTACATCTTCACCTTATCGATGAAACGGGTGTCGAAGAGGATGGGTTTGACCTCCTCGATGGTCTTCCCTTTCAACTGTCCCTTGAAGTTACCCATGCCGTTGAGGATGGACATGAGTTTGTCCGCATTCTTCATCCAGCTTTGCGTGAACTTCGGAAGGAACACGAGCATGGACGACTTTGCCGTGTCGGCGGGAAGGCCGATCCACTGTGCCGTCAGGGTGCCGGCCTCGAGCTTGTTCTTGTTGCACCAGGCATTGGTCTTCGCCATGAGCTCCACGAATTTCTGCACCACCTCGGGATGCCTGGCGATCGTCTGGTCGCTCGCCACGGTGATGCAGCAGGGAAAGTCGTGCCAGTAACCCTTCGGGGGCAGGTCGCGCAAATCGACGATGATCCTGCCCACGCCACGGTTGACGGCCACTTCGGGAAAGGGGGAGGGCCCCACGATCGCATCGACCTGTTTGCTTGCCAGGGCGGGGATCATGTTCGTCGTCTCCTTCAGGTCGGCAAGGAGAACCTGTGCCGACTGCTCGTTGGGATCCTCCGTGACCTTGATCCCGGCCTGCTTGAGCGCTCCTTCAAGGACAATCCGGGGCGCGCTCGTGGGTGAGTGATACCCGATCTTCACGGGCTTCTTCGTACTCTTGAGGTGTTCCAGAAAGGAGTTCCAGTCCTTGAGGGGAGAATCCTTCGGTACCACGAGCCCCATCCCTTCCGTTTGCAGGGGGCTCAAGATTTTCATTGGTGTTTTCTTGTCGATCCCGGCCATGATGGCCGTGACCGATGCCATACCCAGGTCGAGCTGATTGCGCGCGAAGAGTGCGGCCGTCTCGCTCCCGCTCTTCGTGACGATGAGCTGAAATACGGCTATCGGCTTACCCCCTGCCACCAGTTCATACTTGTCCTTTGCGACGACGGGCCTCAGGTAGACGCCCATATCCTTGAAGGCCTCGCCTTTTTGGGCGGCGACGATGAACGGGGTGTGATGGGTCGTGAAGATGTAGCCCACCTTCAGGGTGGGAACGTCGGCGGCTAAGGCGCCGGAAGCAATGAAAAAGACCGCAAGGGCCGCAACGAGAAACATGGGTCTCAAATTCTTAAGCATGGATATCTGAACCTCCTTGTGTGGTATTTCTGCACCGCAGTTCCATTTCATCCGCGGGGATTTACAATAGTGTGCCCCATCCTTCAGCAGGACTCCAGCAGGGCCTCCACGCGTGTGCGCACCTGTTCCACGTCGCTGAGCGAAAAATCCGTCACGATCTTGAGGAACGGCAGGCCGTGGTACCTCCCAACGTGCTCCCCCACCTTGTGGGATTCGATGTTGAAGGAATGGCACGCCTGGAGAACGATGTCGATGACGGCGTCGGGCCTGAACTTTTCTATGAGGCGGGTCATTTCGGTCAGGCGCCGCGCGTTGGGGGTCATGCAGGAACAGGGTATCTTGAGGTAACGCTCGGCCAGCGCCCGCACCGGGTCGCCCGTCCCTTCCGCGGTGTCCGTCATGTAGGGCTTGAACCCCGAACAGGCATCGAGGGCGACGATCACGCCGCCCGCCTCCTCGATGATCCTGAAAACCTTTTCGGCATCCCCCCCGACAGGACAGCCGGTTACCATTACGCGGGGCGTGTCCGCGGGTCTGTATGCGTATCCATTGTCACGGCGTTGTTCGAGCTTCCGCAGGGCCTCGGCGAGGATGGACTCCATCTCCTTCCCCGATGAGTCCTGGGCCAGAAAGGTGAGGTTGTAGATCTCCTGCCAGCCCACAACGGTGGGCCTCCCCGCCGGGAACTCGAAGACCTCCCGCATCATAGCGTTCCTGCGGTTTATGTCCCTGATCGCCGCCTCGATAGCGTCGTCCGTGGCGTGGGCCCCGAAGGTGGCTTCGAGGAACCTCTGGAGCTTACGGATCATTGCCGCCCAGTTGGTTACGGCCTCCTCCTGGTCCGGGACCTGTGGCAGGTCCATGATCCAGGTGGGCTTCAGATCCGTTATCAATTCGAACATCTTCTTCTTGCCGTCGCAGGTCGTCTCCCCTATCACGGCGTCGGACAAACCGTAGAAGGGGCATGTGTCGGTGATGATGAAGCCGTAGCTCGATTTTATGAGGGGGCAGAGGTTGGCGGGAAGGACCGTTTCCGCTGCCTCTATGGTGGCGTTGGAAAAGGCGCAGAGGGTGGCAGGCGCAATGCCCATGGCCAGGATCAGCTCCGTCGGAGCGTATCCGCAGTAAACGCCGGCGATCTTCATTCCCGCTTTGCGTTTCTCCTGGAGACGGGCAAGGACCCTCTTCGTGGGCGGCCCACCGGTATATTCGTCGTTGATGAGAGGCTCAACGGTTCTGCTCATGCCTGTTCTTCCCCCTGTCATCTCAAGACCGTCTCATTGTTTCCACCTGTCGCTGCCCCGACTTTCTGCGCATGGAGCGCCGCGCCGAAGGCGCCAACGCCTTGCGGGTCCGGCGGCACGACGACAGGCCGGTTGAGGTCCTCGGCGATGAGGGCCCTGATACATTCGTTCAGCGCCACTCCGCCCGCAAAAAAAACCTCCCCGGAGGGTGCGATGCGCTTGAGCAGCGCTGTCGAGCGGCTTACTATGGCCTTGTGGATCCCCAGGGCCACGTCGGAACGCGAGGCACCCCTCGCGGTCAGTGAGATCACCTCGGACTCCGCAAATACTGTGCACATGCTGTTGATCTTCTCCGCGTGCTCCGCCGACAGGGCCGCCTTTGAAAACTCTTCCAGGGTGTAGTTGAGGGCGTTCGCCATGATCTCCAGAAAACGTCCTGTGCCGGCAGCGCACTTGTCATTCATTTCGAACTTTGCCATTTCACCGGATTCGTTGAGGCAGATTGCCTTCGTGTCCTGCCCGCCAATGTCCAGAATTGCCCTGCATGGCGCGTGGATGGCCTTCGCCCCCAGGGCAAAGGCCTTGATCTCGCTTATGACGGGGCAGTCGAGGTGCTCCTTCAGAAGGTGCCGACCGTAGCCCGTGGCCACGATGACATCGTACTGTATTCCGGCAATGAGCGTGCGCGCGGCCTCCAGCGGGTCATGAGAGGTCAGGGCCTTGCGTGCGAGGATGGTCCGGCCGTCCTCGATGACCACGAACTTGACGGTGCGGGAACCGATGTCGAGCCCTCCCGCCCTCACTTCTCCTGTATCCTCTCCAGGAATGCCTCGACGCGGGTCTTGATCTGTCCCGAGTCTTCCTGGGAGTAATCGGTCTCCAGGCGCAGCACGGGGATGCCCGAACCCTCCAGGTTTGCCTCCACGGGGCCGCTCTCCACTATGTAAGGATGGCAGAACTGGAGGCTGTAATGGATAACGCCCCCGGCATTGTATCTGCCGAACATGTCCCTGACATGGTCCACGCGGGACGGGTTGGGGGTGAAGACGGCGCAATCGATCTTGAAATACCGTTCTGTGATGGCCTCAAGCATCTCCGCCACCCCGCCACCCTCGTCTCCGGTGAGCCACCGCGTGCCCCGCTCGCCCACACAGGATTCTTCGCCGACGATCACGGCTCCGCTGGTCTCGATGATGAAGGGCACCTTCCAGTTCGGCACGGCCATGGGGCAGCCGGACATGAGTACCCGGGGCGTTCCTTTCGGGAACACACCTTCGCCCTTTTTGACGCGTTCTTCGAGCTCGTCGCAGAGGGCGTTGACGGAAGCGGTGAAACGTGTCGGATCGTCGTAGAAGAAGACCTGGTTCACAAGAAGTGCATCGAGACCGGAGATGGGGGCGGGGTCAGCCTTGCGAAGTTCGGCAAGGCGCTTGACGGCCCGCCTCTTTGCGTTCACGGTTTCGATCCCTTTTGTCAGGCCCTCGGCGGTGATCTTCCTTCCGCTCTTCTCTTCGAGCTTTGTCATGAATTTCCTGTACTCTTCCTTGAGGAGCATCCTCCCGGAGTCGCTTTTCATCTGGGGCAGGTCCGAGAGCTCCGCCTCG
>Ga0351925_1116_pt1 | contig 13466 bp, 11 predicted proteins | sample BONcelHT113001D9_FD_206870 | JGI IMG/M metagenome (GOLD analysis project Ga0351925, IMG submission 206870) | Enriched cells from coal bed in the Powder River Basin, Montana, United States - BONCAT cells T11 rep2 HSBNCT.T11.300.1.D9 ... | reverse complement strand
GGGACCTTCGACGCGGGCTTCTTTATCAATCCAACACGGATAGGGCAGGTTCGGGAAGTGGCGAACGCGGGTCTGACCATGCCCCACAAGTCCACCTACTTCTACCCCAAAGTGATCAGCGGCCTTGTAATAAATCCCCTGCCCCACGACGAGGAAATAGCCTGGTAGACGATAAACGCCCGCTAACCCGCGACACGCTGTTCCACGGCAAACTGGCGGTCTGCCAGGAAAAGGAAGGCTACCGTTTCTCAATAGACGCCGTCCTTCTCGCCGGACTGACAGGTATTCGTCCGGACGAGCGCATTATTGAGCTGGGGACGGGCTGCGGGGTGGTCCCGCTTCTCCTCGCGTTCAGAAAAAAGACGACGCGCGCGATCGTGGGGATTGAAATCCAGCCTGAACTTGCGCGGCTTGCCCGCCGAAACGTCGAGGATAGCGGGTTCGGCGACCGGGTAGACATTCGTGAGATGGACCTTCGCCAGGTTAGTACCCACTTCGAGCCGGCGAGCTTCGATCTCGTTTTGAGCAATCCACCCTATCGCAAAACAGGGAGCGGCGGGATAAATCCCAATCCGCAAAAAGCCATTGCCCGCCATGAACTCTTTGCCACGCTGCCGGATGTGTTTGCCGCCGCGTGGCGGCTCCTGCCCCGGGGAGGGCGCATTGCATTGATATATCCTGCTGCCCGGATCGGGCACCTTTTCCATTCGGCACACGACAGCGGATTTAGCCCGAAGCGACTGAGAGTGGTCCACTCCCACCCGGGGGGACCGGGCAAACTCGTGCACCTGGAGTGCCGAAAAGGAGGGGGAGAAGAGGTACGCATCGAGCCTCCCCTTTATGTTTACCGCGAAGACGGCGCCTACTCGGATGCAATGCGGGAACTCTATGGTGAATAGGTATGCGGAACAGCGGTAAATGGCCGGCAAAGAGCCGCAACCCCGGCGCTGCTTATATTTGGGGATCGGGACTTAAATGATCGGCGGTAAAGTGTTAAAATCCCGGATGTTGTCTGATTGGTTTGCATCAGGCAATCGGTGTAAATGAGGAATGGCCGAATGCCTGCCAAGTTGTAGGGGCGGGCTTTATGCCCGCCCGGACTGGCCGATGCTCTCGCCGCGCTGGCCAATGCTCCGGGAGGGGATAAACCCCTCCCCTGCAGGTGAGTGAAGCTTTTGCTGCTTTGCGGGAAGGCAAGAGCGTAGCGTTGCTCACTACTGATGTTTACTCTGCCCCAAGAAGGACGGTTTTCGTAATGGACCTGGGACTCAAAGGGAAAGTGGCCTTTGTCGCCGGCGCGAGCAAGGGACTCGGAAAAGCGATTGCCACCGAACTCAGCATGGAGGGCGCTAGAGTTGCGATCTGCGCGCGCGAGCACCCGGAGTTGCCGGGCGCGGTCGAAGAGATCCGCTCTCTTACCGGCGGTGAGATTATCGGCATCCCGGCGGACCTTACCATCATGGACCAGGCGAGGGACTTCGTGCGCAAGGGGCTCGAACACTTCGGGACCGTCGATATCCTTGTCAACAACGCGGGCGGACCTCCCGACAAGAATTTCCTGGAAATGGACGAAGACCTCTGGAAACATGGTTTTCACCTGAACCTGCTGAGCACCGTCATGATGACCCGCGAAGCCGTTCCCACCATGATCGAAAAACGCTGGGGGCGCATCATCAACATGACCTCTGTTTCGGTAAAGCAGCCCATCGATGGGCTCATCCTGTCAAACACGTTTCGTATCGGAGTTGTGGGCTTCGCCAAAACGCTCTCCAACGAACTCGCGCCCTATAATATTACCGTCAACAACGTCTGCCCCGCTTATACCTTGACTCCTCGTGTCCGGAAGCTCGCCGCCGAAATTGCGGTAAAGCAGGGAATAACACCCGAGGACGTGATCGAAAGATGGAAATCCCAGATAGCCATGGGGCGTCTTGGCAGGCCCGAGGAGGTGTCGGCCATGGTCGCGTTTCTGGCTTCCGAGCGCGCCGGTTTCATAACGGGTGATTCCATTCAGATCGATGGGGGATGGTACAAAGGGGTCATGTAGAGGTTTAAAATCAAATGCCGCAACGCAATGCATATATTCGCTCGGTCGGCCGCTTTCTGCCCGAGCGCAGGCTTTCCAACCAGGACCTCGAGCACATGGTGGACACCAACAATGAGTGGATCATGTCGCGCACGGGGATTCGTGAACGCCGCATACTCGACCCAGGGCTGGGGAACTCCTATATGGCCGTTCGCGCCGCCAGGGAATGCCTGGAACGAGCCGGCGTGGGCGCCGAGGAACTCGACGCAATAATCGTCGGTACGGTAACTCCGGATATGATCTTTCCCGCAACTGCCTGCCTGGTCCAAAATGAACTCGGAGCCAAAAAGGCGTGGGGCTACGATATCTCGGCCGGATGCTGCGGTTTTCTATTTGCGCTTTCGACCGCCACGCAGATGATCGAATCCGGAAGGAATTCCAAAGTGCTCGTCATCGGAAGCGATGTGATGAGCGCCATCACAGACTATACCGACAGAAACACCTGCATTCTTTTTGGTGACGCGGCAGCGGCCGTGCTCCTGGATGTATGCCCCGAGCCGGATTACGGCTTCCGTGATTTCATTCTTCGCACCGACGGCTCAGGGGAGCAATTCCTGTATATGCGCGCGGGTGGAAGCCGCAGGCCCTCAACTCTGGAAACTGTTTCCAACAGGGAGCATTTCATAACCCAGGAAGGCCCGAGTGTGTTCAAGGTCGCGGTCACCGAAATGTCGAGCGTGGCCGCCGAGATCATAGAGAAAAACGGCCTGACCGGCAAGGATATCGCCTTGTTTGTGCCGCACCAGGCAAACCTGCGCATAATAGCCGCGGCGGCGCGCCGCATGGGTATCGACAGCAGCCGGGTTGTAACCAACATCGCCAAATACGGGAATACGACCGCCGCGACCATCCCGCTCTGTCTCTATGAAGCCGTTATGGAAAGGCAACCTCGTGTACAAAAGGGCGACTACGTTGTAATGGCTGCCTTCGGGGCCGGTTTTACCTGGGGAAGCGCCCTGCTGCGCTGGTGGGAATAAAACTCTGATGAGCGCAATGGAATCAGGTCCCGGGGAGCTTTGCATAAAATCCAAGATCTGGATCGAGGACTCCGATGGACAGGTAGTCTTCGGGGCGGGAAGGCTCTACATCCTCGATGCTGTGTCCAGGCGTGGGTCAATTCACGCCGCCGCCCAGGAACTCCGAATGAGCTACCGGGCGGTCTGGGGCAAACTGCGCGCAACGGAGAAAATACTCGGACAACCTCTTCTGACCCGAAAGACCGGCGGAATCCAGGGAGGAGGGTCGGAATTGACCCCGTTTGCCCGCGAGCTGATCGAACGGTTTGAAAGACTCCAGTCGGTAATAAACGGCTCGGCGGACGAGCTGTTTCGCGACCTCTTCATCACCGGGCTGCGACAAAAATAAGAGCAGAGCTTATACTTCCCGGGTCCACAGGGATGCCATCGAGGGTCCTCCTCCAACGCACAGGGAAGCGCCGCCGGTCGTGAGTCCCAGCCTCTCCATTTCATGATAGAGGGTCACTATTATCCGCAGACCCGTGCTTCCGACCGGGTGCCCCAGGGCTATGCCCGATCCGTTATGGTTCACCTTCTCCAGGTCCAGGACAATTCCCAAATCTTTCTTCAACATCCTGCCGACCCCGAGCCACTGGGCGGCAAAGGCTTCGTTGATCTCCCAGTACTCGATGTCGCCAAACGCCATCCCAGCCTGCCGTAAGCACTTTGGCATGACAACCGCCGGCCCCAGGCCCATGAACTGCGGGTCCACCCCTTCGCTGCAGATATTTATGAGCTTCATCAGCGGTTTGACACCGAGTTCGGATGCCTTGTCCCTGGACATGACAACCGCCGCCGAGGCCCCATCGCTGATTGCCGAGGCATTGGCCGCCGTGACCACGCCATCTACCTTGAACACGGTCCTGAGCTTGCCCATAGTTTCCATGCTGACGTCGCGCATGGGGTGCTCGTCCACATCGAATATCCTTGAGCCCTTTTTCGCCTTTATTTCCACGGGCGCGATTTCGCGCTGAAACCGGCCCTCGTCAATGGCGGCAACAGCGCGGGCGTGGCTGATAAAGGCGAGTTCATCACACTCCTGCCTGGAGATGGAGTAGCGCTCGGCGACATTTTCGGCCGTCAGCGCCATGTGCCCCGGCACCAGTTCGTCGAAGAGGCCGTCATGGATCATATGATCCTCTATCGTACCTGTGTCCATGCGGTAACCCATTCGCGCTTTTGGAAGGAGATAGGGAGCATTGGTCATGCTCTCGACACCGACCACCAGGGCAATATCGGTTTTACCAAGCATAATGTTGTGGCACGCGATCTCCAAGGCCCGCATGCCGGATGTGCAATTCTGATTGACATTGACCGCGCTGCTCCGATGGGGCAAACCCACCCGCATGCCCACCTGCCGCGCGGGCAGCGACCCCTGCATCGCGGTATAGAGCTGCCCCATGCAGATCTCGTCGATCAAACCGGCGGCGATTCCCGCTCTCCCGATCGCCGCCCGGGCGACAGTAATGGCTAATTCACGCGCCGAAACATCCTTCAGGCCTCCGAGAAAATCTCCGATTGCGGTGCGGCAGGCACTTACCATTACGACATCCCTGAGAGGCATATAGTTACTCCTTTGATGGTTATCCGGGAAGCTGACCGGGTCCTGCTTTTGTATTCTCATCCGGCGAAAGGCGCCATCCGAGCGCCGGGGATTACAGATGGTTTGGTCCTTATCTACCGAGGTCGAAGGGCGCCCCACGGCAGCGGGCCTTCGATTTGCAATCCGCCGAGTCTCTCGGGGAATTTACAGACTTTTGAGCTACAGTCAACCGGTGGGCGCGGGTTTTATGAGGCCCTTGGCCTTTCATCCGCGCCTGGCCCCACCAGTGCCGCCCAACCGGTATCCTTCGATTCTTTGGTTGACAAGAAAAGAGCCGGGGAGTATTTAGCTACCTACCGGTAGGTAGCTACGCGACGCATCTCCATTTCCATGGGCGGCGAGTTCAGAAATAACGCCGGCTCACGTTGTCTCGAAAGGATGAAATGCTCACTCCACATATCCGGAAACATCCGACACGCGCCATGAAGAATTCTCCAAGTATTATTGAAGACCATAAACCAGGTTCGGAAGAGAAGCCGCGGATTTTGGTGGAGCAGCCACAGATTTTGAAGAAGCAATCACCGGTTATGGACGGGCATGCAAGGGTTTTGGAAAAGCGGTCTCACGCTTTGCATGAACATTCAAGGGTCATGGTGGAGCGTACACCGCCCCCGGCCGGACCTTCTCATGAAAATATCGATTGGACGGTGATTGAAAAGTTCCATCCCGGAAATCTTGCGGAAGAGCAGCGGACCAAATACCGGATCTACTTTGCCGCGGCTCGGCTCTTTGCGCACAAGGGATACAATGGGACGGCCGTGCGTGAAATCGTGGAAAACGCGGGCGTTACCAAACCGACTCTCTATTACTATTTCAGCAACAAGGAAGATCTTTACGTTCACCTGATCGACATGGCAATGACCATCTTCTCGCAGTTGCTGGACCGCTCATTGGCTTACCGGGGGTCGACTCGGGAGAGACTGATCAATCTTTTCAGCGAAGCGCTCCAGTTATTCGAAAGGAATGTCGATCTGCTCAGGCTGGTAAACCTGATGGTCTATGCTCCACGCGGCGCCGTGCCTTCCTATGATCTCAAACCGAAGATGGAACGGCTCCGCCTTGCGCTGAAAGAAATACTTGTCGAACCGACCGAGGAAGAAGCTCCTTTCATCGGTGACGGTGTGGAGACCGCCCTGTTGCTCCTGCTCGGACTTTTCAGGAGCATGCAAATCCATCTGATAGTTCCCGAAGTCGGCCCCCCTCTGACTCTTGATCAGATTACCGGCGTCGTCGACATTGTTTTGGAGGCGGTGCGCGACCATCGCCCGGAGGCAGCCAAAAGATGAAAAAACCAATTATACTGACCGCCATCATTCTCGTGCTTGCGGGATCATCCGCCCTGCTCTTTTCTTCGCGCAAAGGGACGGCGGTCCAGACTGTTTCGGCGCCGGCCGTCGCAGTGGATGTGACTCAGCCGGCCAGGGTTGACATGGCCAGATTCGTGGAAATCTACGGGACCCTTTCGCCCAAAAATGCAGCCGAGGTGAAAAGCGAGATCCCGGCCAGGGTCCAGAGGATAGAAGTGAAGGAATGGGACAACGTCCGCGAAAACGACCTTCTCCTGGAACTCGATCCCACCGATTCGAAGCTCAATTTGTCGAAGTTCGACGCCGGGCTCAAGATGGCGCGGGCACAACTCCTTCAGGCCCAGGTAGACCTGAGCCGCTCGAAGCGCGAATGGACCCGCGCGGTCAAGCTCAAGGACGGCGGACTCGTTACCGGCCAGGAAGTCGATGAGAGGAAAACCGCGCGGGAGTCCGCTGAAGCTCGGGTGGCTTTGAGCCAGGCCCAGGTTGTCCAGGCGGAAAGCCAGGTTGCGGAAGCGCGCAGCCATCTGCGGAAAACGACGGTTAGCTCTCCCATCCAGGGAACCATCCATCAACGCAAGGTGGATGCGGGGGACTGGGTCGATACAGGGGCATTGCTCTTCTCCATAGTTGACAACCGCGTTTTCGATTTCACCGCAAGCGTCGCCGCCGTGGACCTCTACCAGATCAGGGAGGGACAGACCATAACCTTCACGGCCGACGGCCTGCCCGACCGGATTTTCAAAGGCGTGGTCAAGCGCATAAATCCCATGGTTTCCGGAAGCGACCGCACGGGGAAGATCCAGGCCGAAGTCGAGAACACGGACGGCATCCTCAAGGGCGGCACTTTCGCGCGCGGCCGCATAGTCATCGAGGATCGGCCCTCCATTCTGGCCCTGCCAAAGGCCGCGTTCAGCAGCAGGGACATCGACAGGAATTCCGCTCGTGTTTTCGTCGTCCAGGCGGATGGAATCGCGAAGGTGCGCGAGCTGTCAACCGGACTTGAAGACCAGAACATGGTTGAAATCCGATCCGGCCTCGAACAGGACGAAAAGGTGGTAATCAGGGGCGGATTCAACCTCCGCGAAGGTGACAAAGTAACCGAAGCGAAATGAAGTCAACCGGCTTGACTCTCCATAACGGAAGCTAATCTCATGTTTTTATCCGAACTTTCAATTCGCCGCCCCGTCTTCGCGACGGTGATGATGCTTACGCTCGTAATACTGGGTATCTTCTCATACCGCCACCTCAACATAGACATGTACCCGGACGTCGAAATACCGGTCCTGACCATCACTACCGAGTTCAAGGGGGCGGCGCCCGAATCGGTGGAACGCGATGTCAGCCGCAAGATCGAGGAAGCGGTAAACCCCATCCAGGGCGTAAAGCATATCAGTTCAACCTCGCAGGAAGGCATCTCCAGCATCATTGTCGAGTTTACACTCGAAACGAAGATTAACGATGCGGCCCAGGAAGCGCGCGCGAAGGTGAGCGCCATCCGGGCCGAGCTTCCACAAGAGATTGAAGAACCGATTATCCAGAAGCTCGATTTTTCGGCCGCTCCGGTTATATCGCTCGCCGTTCGCTCCGATATTCTCGATTCCAAGGAACTCACCACCCTTGTGGACAAGAAAATAAAGCGGCGGGTCGAAAACGTGCCGGGAGTCGGCAAAGTGGACCTGGTTGGAAGCACCAAACGAGAGGTAAATGTCTGGCTCGATCCCACGCGGCTCGAAGCCCTCGGCCTCGGGGTAAACGAGGTTGTGGCCGGACTTCGCCGTGAAAACATCGATACCCCTCTTGGGCGGCTCAACCGCGAGGGGCAGGAAATCCCCGTCCGGATTTCAGGTAAGCCCGAGGAGGTTTCCGGGTACCCCGACATGGTGATCGGGTGGCGCGAAAACCGGCCCATCCGGCTGAGAGAAATTGCGCGGATTCAAGATGGAATCGAGGAACAACGCTCCTTCGCGCTCGTGGACGGTGTTCCGGCGGTCGCGCTCAACATCCTGAAACAATCCGGCTCAAATACCGTCGCGGTTGCCGACGGCGTGAAGGACCTGGTTGCGAAGCTTTCCGGGGAAGTCCCCAAGGGCGTGCGAATCGAAGTGGTTCGGGACGCGTCCGTGTTCATTCGCGAATCCGTCCACGACGTGCAAATCACCCTGATCCTTGGCGGCATACTTACCATCCTCATTGTCTTTTGCTTTCTCAACTCCTGGCGCTCGACGGTCATAACAGGGCTCACCCTGCCCATAAGCGTCATAGCCTCCTTCATTATCATGAACTCCCTTGGCTTCACTCTCAACGTGATGACCCTGATGGGGCTCTCTCTTGCGATCGGGCTTCTTATAGACGATGCCATCGTGGTTCGCGAAAACATCGTGCGCCATCTACAGCGCGGCAAGGATCACGTCACGGCCTCACTCGAAGGTACCAGCGAGATCGGTCTGGCCGTTATGGCGACCACCTTCACCATCATAGCGGTTTTCATCCCGGTGGCGTTCATGAAGGGTATCGTGGGAAGGTTTTTCTACCAGTTCGGAATAACCGTTGCCTTCGCTGTCCTGGTATCCCTGTTCGTGTCCTTTACCCTGGACCCGATGCTTTCCTCGCGCTGGGTCGATCCGGATATCGATGAGGGCGGCTCGCGCAAGAAGAACTTTCTCTTTCGTCTCCTGGCCAGGTTCAATGCCGGTTTTGAGTGGATTTCAGCGGAGTACAGGAAGATAATTTTCTGGGCGCTCGATCACCGCAAGACGGTAATTGCGCTTGGAATCAGCGCTTTTGTGAGTTCGTTTTTCGTGGTCCCGCTCATCGGCAGCGCCTTTTTTCCCGATTACGACCAGGGTGAATTTCAGGTCGACTTCACGACCTCGCCCGATGCGGGCCTTGATGAAAGCCGGGGAAGGACGGACGCCATCCTCGCGGTCCTGAAATCGATTCCGGGAATCGAGCTGACCTATTCGACGGTCGGCGCGGGTGAGACCGGCACGGTCCGGCAGGGCAGCGTGTATGTCAAACTCAAGGATAAGTCGGAGCGGCCAATAACACAGAAGCAGGCGGAAAATGCCGCTCGCGAGGGCGTGAGCGGGATAGCCGGCATCATCACAAGCATCGGACAAGCCGGGCGGATGCACGGCGGCTCGCCCATCATGATGAATTTCAAGGGTGACGATCTAGACGTCCTCAAGGCCTATTCCGAAAAACTCAAGAAGGCCATGGCCGAAGTGCCGGGAGTGGTGGACGTATCATCAAGCCTCGACCAGGACAAGAGCGAAGTCCGGCTCTATGTGGACCGCGCCAGGGCGGTCGACGTTGGCCTCTCCTCGCTCGAAGTGCTCGAAACGCTCGGGCCGCTTATCGGCGGAAGGGCGGCTTCCAAATACGAGGACCATGACGGCGATTCCTACGATGTGCGCGTCAGGCTCGCGGATGAGAACAGACAGAATTTTGGCCAGATCGGGCGCCTCACTCTCGTTTCGGTAAAACCCGACGGCCAGCGAGTGCTCGTTCCCGTTTCCGATATCGCGAAGTTCCAGATGGAACTGTCTCCGGCGCGTATCCAACGGCTCGACCTGCGCAGGCAGGTTACTCTTTCGGCCAGCAACAGCGGTGTATCGCTGGGTGATGCCATCAATGCAATACGCGAGAAGGTGGCAAAAATCGACCTGCCTCCCGGCTATACGATTTCGTGGAGCGGCGAAGCCGAAGACATGGAAGAGACTTTCCGCTACATTCTCGAGGCGCTGACGCTTGCCGTAATTCTTATTTACCTGATCCTCGCGGCCCAGTTCGAAAGCTTCGTCGCGCCTCTATCGATCATGGTGTCATTGCCGCTCTCACTGGTGGGGGTCGTGGGCATGCTCTATTTCACTAAAGACACGCTCAACATAATGTCGCTCATAGGGCTGATCATGCTGATGGGGCTGGTCACCAAGAATGCGATCCTGCTGGTTGACTATACCAAAATATTGCGGATGCAGGGTCTCGACCGGAAAACGGCGCTCGTACAGGCCGGCCAGACACGGCTCAGGCCGATCATCATGACCACTCTTGCCATGATCTTCGGAATGCTTCCCCTGGCCCTCGCGCTCGGGCCGGGCGCCGAGATGCGCGCTCCCATGGCGAGGGCCGTCATCGGCGGGCTGATCACATCGACCCTTCTCACGCTGGTGCTGGTTCCGGTGATCTACACCCTTTTGGAAGACGCCGCCGAGGCAATCTGGGCTCGCGCAAAGGGCCGAAAACCGGCCCCCGCCCGCGGAATAGAAATTCCGGCCGAGGTCGAACTAAAAAAAGGGTTTACCCTTTAAATACACTTACTTTGCGGCAGTACCGCTTACCGGCAATTTCATAGGAGGACCGCTTGCGGCGGTACCGCTCGCGGCAATTTCATCGGAGGGATGTGTGTTGAGTAGTTCCGGCTTTTCAGTGTTCAGGTATTTCGCGCCGATTGCGTTTTTTGTATGTGTTTCCCTGCTGTCTCCGCGCGTGTGCGCCGGAAACGAAAGAGTATATACCCTGAGAGAATGCCTTGAAAAAACGCTCGAATACAGCCGGGACGCCCTTATCGCCGGTGAAGGGATCAAAATGTCCGAGGGCCGCTATCTCGAGGAAAGATCGGCCGCTTTCCCCCAGGTACGGGCAGAAGCCCACTTTCTGCGTTCCGGAAATGATCTCAACGGACTGCAAGGCCTTGGCTCCGAAGGAAACGAGTATTTCAGCAACCTCAATCTTTCCCAGGTCCTCTTTACGTGGGGTCAGATCGGGGCGGCAATCAAGGCTGCAAAATACGACAAGGCGGCAAGCGAGCAGCAGTTCAGGGCCGCCCAGCAGCTTGCGCTTCGCGAGGCGTCCTCCGCTTTCTACGACCTGCTGCTGACCATAGACCTGGAAAAGGTGGCCCGCGACAATGTAGCCCAGAAGCAGCGCCACTTCGATGAAGTGCAACGAAGGCTCCAACTGGAAGTGGCAACCGACTATGACGTGCTCTCCGGACGGGTCGCGCTCGCCAATGCCCTTCCGGCACTCACGCAGGCCGAAAACGCGATCCGTCTCGCCAGGGACAGGCTGCGCTACTATATGGGAATCCAGGGGAATTTTGGGATAAAGGGAAACCTGGTCGTCGAGCCGAAGGAACCCGAACCACTGGAGATTGTCCTAGCGCGCGCAAGGGAAAAGAGGCCGGATGTCGCATTTCAAACCAGCCGCACCGAAACTTTCCGCGAGTTGGTCACCGTTGCCAGGGCGGGGAACAAGCCGCGTGTCGACCTTAGATCAAATGTCGGCTGGACCGGACTCAGCGCGCTGGAAAAAGAGTCCCCGCTACAGCACTGGGACGCCGGCATTTTTCTTACCATTCCGATTTTTGACGGCTTTCAGACTAAGGGCCGGGTGATCCAGGCCGAAAGCCGCGTATCGAGTTCGCGCTATGAAATGGACCGGCTGCTCGACAATATTGCACTCGATGCGCGGGGGGCCATAAACAGCGTCGATGAGTCGGCCCAGATCGTGTCGGGGCTGAAAGCAACGACATCCCAGGCCGAACGCCTCCTGGAAATGGCGGAAGTCGGCTACCGCCACGGTGTGAAGACAAAGCTGGAGGTCGACGACGCGGAATCGAACGTCCTTGCCGCCCGGATCAACCTGCTCAGGGCGCGACGGGACTATATCACCGCCCGAGTGCGAATGCTCTGGATAATGGGCGAGGACTTGCAGACCGCCCTTTTCGACCCGGAAATTTCAAAGCTGCCGCTGGAATCGGGGCGGTAGAGCCGATGCTGACTCCTCCCACGGACTCCGGGCGGTAGAGCAATGATGCATTCTCCCCCTTTTCTAAAGGGGGGCCGTGGCAGCAGTGTCCGGTTTGGTTTTTGCTTGATACAAATAGGACTGAAACTCGAGTGGACGGCACCAAGCGGCTCCCCTCCCCTCGGCGGGAGGGGCAGGGGGAGGGGGTCGAAAAAAGCTGATTGACACCCCCACCCCCTCCCCAAAGAGGAGGTGTTGACAATGAGAACTCCGGGCATTTAATCGCTGATTTTGGGCGGCCGAGGTTATTGGCAAGAATCAAACCGTACACTGCTGGGGTCGGGGGAACTTGTGTCCGGCGGCACGATTTGTGACACACCGGTTTAATTGTGTATGGCTATTGCCTAAGGTATCTCTTTGCCTATGGCATCTCTTCATCCAGCCCTAAATGCAGCATAATGGCTCTGTCGATGCCGGGCATGATATCCTTCGACAACTCCCCAATCAACTTGACTATCCTCGTTCGATCCAGAGTCCTTATCTGATTGGCCTTTACCTTGGAATCCTTGGGTAAATTGGCGGTTCCTTTCGGCAGGAGCACTTCAAAGGGGTAGATCTTTTCCAGATTTCCGGAAGTGATGGGCAGTATGGTTAGCGTACCCGCAAACCTGTTGTTCATATTGTTCGACACGACGACAACGGGTCTTGTTTTCGCAATTTCTTTTCCGACAACGGGATCGAGGTTGGCGAGATAGACCTCTCCCCTCTTAATAGTCATCCCAGCCCTCCAGGTCCGCGGCTTCGAATGTCCGTGTCAGTTCATCATCCTCCCGCGCGGAGGCACGGTATCCTTCCACCATCTCTCTTTGAACCCTGTTCTTTTCCAGATCGGCGATTCGCCGTTTGACCGCATCCGCGATAAACTGACTTCTCTTCCTTTTCCCGGCGACCTGGTCAATTTCCCTGATCAGGGCATCGGGCAGGACGATATTCAATCGAGTACCGTTCATGGCAAAACACCTCCACTGCGTCTTTATATCCACAGTTATATACACACTAAAATGGCACAAAGCAAGACTCGGTTGTGATCCACGGAAATTGCGGACGACGTTTCAAATCAGCAAGAATGGTCTGGTTTTATTGCCGTGGTGTCCTGCTTCCAAAGGAACTGGGATTTTTCCTACGTAGTTTATAGGAGGGATTTCAAGAGTTTTTATGGCTAAAAGAGATGGGTAAGGTGCGACGGCTGTCGCATTTTTCACCGCGAAAAGTTCTGTCGACGCTTGCGAAAAGGTTTGCTACTCGGAGAACCACGGAAGATAGATCGGCAGCACCTCGATATACCGCGATGAGTTAGCGGCCGACCCAAGCACGGAGATGTAACCATACCTGGATCGGCGCCTGCTGTTTAAAATCCAGCCCGCTTCAGCATGAATTCCCACTTTTCGTCGACCTTGAGCTGAATTTTGGCGATGTCTTCACTGGTCATCTTCTTAAACCGTCCCTGGAGCGCGATATATTCATCCACCGGCTTCTTGCGGCCGCTCTTGGCGATGCTGAGGCTTTTTCCGGTAAACCTGAACTGACCGTTTTCTATTTCATACAGAATGTGCACGCACGATTCCACCATCATGCGGCCGATTCTTACCGTATCCTTTGTGGGATACCACCAGCCGGTGGGACAGGGCGCGGACAGATGGAAG
>Ga0351925_1110_pt1 | contig 13961 bp, 11 predicted proteins | sample BONcelHT113001D9_FD_206870 | JGI IMG/M metagenome (GOLD analysis project Ga0351925, IMG submission 206870) | Enriched cells from coal bed in the Powder River Basin, Montana, United States - BONCAT cells T11 rep2 HSBNCT.T11.300.1.D9 ... | reverse complement strand
CCAGGAAGGCTGATCTGCGGTTCGTCGCCGCCACCAATCACGATCTGCTCGCCGACATTGCCGCGAAAACATTCAGGGAAGACCTCTATTACCGGCTGAACGTCATACACTTCGAACTGCCTCCACTCAAGGACCGAAAGTCCGACATCCCCCTGTTGGCCTTTCACTTTCTGAAGAAGCACTCCAAGCTCATCGGAAAAGAGGTTAAAGACATATCGCCCGAAGCCATCCGCCTTCTGGTTGACCGCGAATTCCCGGGAAATGTCCGGGAGCTTGAGAACACCATTGCAAGGGGCCTGATTTACTGCCGGGGCAGCGTGCTGAGCGAGGCAGATTTGCGGCTCTCCTCGGATCGAGGGCCCGTGTGCGAAGAACTCGAAGAGAAACTGAGCCAAATGCCTTTTCGAGAAGCAAGGGAACAGATGATGCGCGTGTTCCATCGTAGCTACATCGAGGGCCTGCTGCAGGAGAGTGGCGGCAACGTCAGCCTGGCGGCTGAAAAGGCGGGCATTCAGCGCCAGTATTTACACAGGCTCATGAAAGAGGCGGGAATCAATTCCGAGTGTTACAGGCAAAAGGATGATGCGGAAAGCGAGTAGGATGCCGCTGTGAGCTGTGGGCTCCGTAGACGATATGGATTATTGATTATTGTCTCTTTGTGGAGAATCAGAACGATGGAGAATCAGAAGGTCTCCGGGATAGTGTCCTTCTGCAAGCCTATTTTGTGGAATGCGTCCTTCAGACGGACCATGCCGATTGGGCAACCCTTGGACACCACGACGATTTGCTGCAAGTTGTGGCGCACCATCAGCTCTATCGCGGAGGTTAGCGGATCATGCAGATCGATGCTCGGATTCATGAGCATATCTTGAGAGAGGGGAAGAACAATGTCAATGAGACGCATACTCCTCATGTCAAATTCTCCCGGTATGTTCGAATACTTAATCGATTGATAGACGCACTCTCCCGCAAGTTTTGACTTCACTTTTGCAACAAGCCTGCCATCTTAAATCCCCCGCCCCGGGCTCCATCAGTCTCCGTTATAGTTTTAGCGTGATGAGTAGCATCGAGGAACTGCCACGTATATTAGGATGCGGCTCGAAAGCTCTGCCATTCGGCCATTCGGGCTTCTTCCTCCCGGTCCCGATAGGCGATCTGGGCGAGCCCATTCGTCATTCCTGCGGAAGTAAAATTTTGTTCCGCTTTTTCAATAACTTACTGCTGAAAATGTTCATATAGAATATTATCTAACAAACAGGAGCATTTTTAAGTTTTACTTCCATCCAACGGGGCGCAACCCGTTGCATGGGTGATTCCCGCGAACGGCCATGTCTGCCCCTGCAGGCACAACGAACGATGAAAGTCGTCATTCCGGCGGAAGCCGGAATCCAGTCGATTTCCTCCGTTTACAAATGGACTTTCATACAAAGGCTGGAATCCAGCGTCTTTGCCGCGGTAGCCTACTGAAAAGAAGACACTGGATTCCCGCCTTCGCGGGAAGGACGTTTTATTAATGTATTAATGCGATCTCTCCTCATACAATCGCAAGAACCAAACCCGATACTGCCGCCCCGAACCCAATCCCAGCTCAGACCCGCGGGAACAGTTCAGCAAAGGGGGCGCGTTTGCGCCATACCTGAGCGGTTCCCCCTTTTTTTCAGGTTGGGAAGCGAACCCATATCTTACCGCTGTTTATGGCCTTGATTCAGATTTAATGAATTCACTCAATGCGCGAGCATTATTTTACGCATCAGTGACAAATTAAACAGCCTCTACTCGCCAGGCCTCGACTGCTCTGTCATCTCTTCGGATACAGATTTCCCCTGGGAGACATCCCCGTGGTTCTTTTCGAGAGACTCTATCCTCACCGCTCCTGAAAGATGGCGCGAAACTCTCCTGTCCGCCCCGCCGCGGGCAAGAGCCACAGTCATTCTTACTTCTCCTTCTCCATGGAAAGAGGCCTACGTTCGGTGTCTCCTGACAGAGGACATCGACTCCCCGTGTATTAATGGAATACAAAGCGGTCTCGGGTTCAAACGGGTGTTGCCGAAGGGCCGCCCCGCGATCCGCCGCAAAGTCCACCGCCGCTCTCAGCCAGCCTTCCGGCCCTTCAATCAGCCGGTTGCCGATAATCCAAGGCCATTTTCCTTACGGCAGTCCCTTGGCACGCATCTTGATTAATACACCTCCAAACAACCAAGGCAATAATCGTAGCAGGGTGACTTGACGCTGTAGTTGGAATGGACAAACGCTCTAAAACCAAATTGAAGGGGAGTTACTCTAATGGAAAAGAAAGAGGCCAGGAAGGGATGGGAAGTCGCAATGGAACTCGAGGCCACCAAGACTTTTTGGGAACGCGTCGTTCCTGATAAATCCCAGTTGGTGGCGGCGGCGTGGAGCATGGGCGCTTTGACCGTGGTGTTCTTCATAGGCTGCTGGCTTGCGGGCAATCCTTTTGAGGCCACCCAGCGCATACCTTCCACCTTCGTCAAGTCAATGGGATGGGAGGGAACCAACCAGTGGACAATTGTATGGAGCGTGGTCTTCATCGCCATGTTCTTCGAGTTCATGGATGCGACCGCGGGCATGGGTTTCGGCACCGCGATCACGCCGCTCCTGCTGGTTATGGGCTTTGACCCGAAGCAGATCGTACCCGTGGTCATGATTCAGCAGGGTGTCGCTGGCATCATCGGCACTTTCCTCCACAAAGAGTATGGCAACGTGGAGTGGAGCTTCAAACCGATGTCGGAGACGATCAAGCTCTGGTTCTATATCGCCATTCCCGGCATATTGGCCGTCACCCTTTCGGTGACCGCGGTCTATGCAATCTTCAAGTTCGCCAAGGTCTGGATCAACCTGTACGTCTGCGCCCTGCTGCTCGGCATGGGATGTATCTCGCTCTACCAGGGCGTTTCCCAAAGGGTGCGTAAATACAGGCCAAAAATGATGATCGGCTTTGCAACTCTTGCCGGTTTTAACAAGGGTATCGGCGGCGGCGGCTACGGCCCGGTGGTCACCATCGGCGGCCTTCTCTCGGGCGTGCCGGCGAAAAGCATGATGGCTGTTACCGCCATATCCGAAGGCACCGTCAGCACCTATTCGATCATAGTCTGGCTGGCGATGCTCAGCGGCGGCGTTGTCATCGATTATCTGCTGCTGCCCTCGATGATGATCGCCACCATTCTCTCGGCGGTCGTGGCGCCCTGGGCGACACGGGCCTTCCCGGAGAGGATCTGGCAGTACGTGGTGCCGGCCTACAGCTTGATCCTGGCTTTCTACGCCACCTACAAGGCATTTCCGGATATCAAGAAGGCATTTGGCATCTAACAGGTTAGCCAACGGGGAGGGGCACTCGCGGACCATCCGCCGCCCCTCCAACCGCGGGGACCCCGATGAGGGGTCCCCTTCACCATCGACAAAAGAAGGACCGACCGATGAACCAGTTGGGCAGAGGCAATCCACTTCAGCGGCGCTTGACGGGCGTCGGGTTGAACATGATCGTAATGGCCCTGAGTTTCATGCTCTACTACCTGGGCTTTTTCGGCAAGGTGGACGGGCCCTTGAGCATGACCAATATCGGGAAGGCGCTCTCCGGCGTCGGCATCACCTCCGATGGCCTGCAGATTATCCTGTTCGTTCTTTTTGTAATTTCCCTGACGTGGAACTGGGTCCTCAACCTGGTGGCCCGCCGGACCGGCCGCAATTTCAGTTGCACCTACGGAAACAAGGAAAAGGGTCCCTGCGGACTTCTGGCACAAAGAAGCACTGATTCCAAGGGAAGATGGATCTATACCTGCCCGAGCGGCCATCGCAAGCCGGAAGCACATTTTCAACCGATCAAAAAGGGTGTCTTCGCGAACTCGGCGATGATGGTAAGCCTTGCCTGCTGTGTGATGTATTACATCCGCTAGCCAGGGTGATGTAAAAGGATTGAACCTGCTTGGCGGCCTTCAGAGCCGCTTCCTGCCCACCCTTGGGCTATAAAACGAGACCGGCGTCGCCTCGGCGAACGGCCTGCCTGGCCCGCGTCACAACGAACAATGAAAGTCGACTCTGACTTTTCCGAGAGCCGTCATCGCCTTCTCCCCCCTTTTCTAAAGGGGGGCCGGGGGGATTTGTTCCAAATGCAATGTCCGCGTTTTCCCACCGGAATAGCCTTTTTCAACATCCTGCTGACGGTGGCCTTGCCTCTGCTGTGCATTTGTATTACTACATCCTCGCTCGTGCTGATTGTATGCTTGTAAGCTCAGTGTAATCTTCTGCCTGGTTCCGAGTTTTCCGTCGGAACAAATCCCCCCCGGTCCCCCTCCCCGCTTAAAGCCTGCGTGGACATGTTTAGAGGGGGAGAAGGCGATGACGCGATTCCGCCATGGGTTGCAGCCGGCGTTTTGCAACATCCTTTCAGGGAAAGAGTGGACCGGGCAAGAACATGGTCCACTCGATGTGAAGGGCGGTGAAGAACGTCCTGTACACCCAAATGAGGCACAGCGCAGTTACAGCCAGCCAGATGAAGACTATAATGGCCCCGGCGATACGGCTCACCGGTTTGTTGTTCAGAAGGGATTCACTCGCTCGTTGCCTGCACTCGGCGAGAACCGCGGGTGGAATAAGCCTGATGGCCAGGGCAATGCCCAGTGGGATAAGGATAATGTCGTCCAGGTAGCCCAGGACGGGCACGAAATCGGGGATCAAATCGATTGGACTGAGGGCGTAAGCTACGATAACCGCTACGAGAAGTTTAGCGTACCACGATGTTTCGGGATGGCGAGCAGCCAGGTAGAGGGCAAGGGTTTCCCTTTTCAGAAGGCGCGCGCGTCGTTTGAGTTCATCGAGCAACTGCATGGTGATCCCCTCGGTTAAAACCCTCGGGGGACGCCCTCGGCTGAATGCCGAGAGCCCTCGGGGCTCAAGAACAACAATTCAATCATCCGGTGCATGACCAAACACGATACATGTTCGCTGAAGTGACACTTCGTTCCTATTGAAAACTCCGCTGACAATACGACTGTCGTATCCAAATTTGCGTTCAAGTTGTGCCCAGAGAAGATGGGTTTCGCTTCGCTCGACCCATCCTACATCCTTGCTGCATGCCATTAAGCTATGGTTCGATGGGTGGAGCGGAGCGGAACCACCCATCGGATTGATCTTGAACGCAAACCCGAATATGACAGTGTGTCCGTGCGGGACTTCTCGTTTTATGGATTCCGGATAGGCGCCGGACTGCAAACGGCCCACCCAGGGCTTGGGTGGGCCGTTCATGAAGCCGAGGACGAAAGATCGGCCGGAAAAGATCGGATTAATTACGACATTTTCACCTGTGAGAGGTGTTTGAGACCTCAGTCACCCGTGTTGTGGGCCAGAGCCGGCTCACCCTGGAGCGCTTCCTTCCTGCGCGCTGAGATAACCAGGTATCTTCCAAGGGCAATCACCGCGACGGTGAAGAAGATCATCACGCCATACTTGACTATCGCATTCGGGTGCAGCAAACCTTCGACATAGGGGTCGGTGATCATCATCTCGCCGCCCACCTTGCCCAGTATGCCGGCGCCGATGTAGAGGATAATCGGATAACGATCCATGATCCTGGCGAGCAGGCTGCTCATGAAGACGACGAAAGGAATGCTGAGACCAAGGCCGAAGAGGAGCAGAAAAAGATTGCCGTGAGAGGCCGCCCCCACCGCGAGCATGTTGTCGATCCCCATGCTCATGTCGGCGACAATGATGATCCAGAAAGCCTGCAGCAGACTGCCGGCCTCTTTTACATTTTCCTCCTCGGAGCCCTGCACAAGGAGCTTCACGGCTATCCATATGAGCACCGCGCCTCCAAAGAGTTTGATGAAGCTGATCGTGAGAAGCTGGGCCACGACAAAAGTCGCGGCAACGCGCACCACCACGGCCCCGCCAGCGCCAAACGCTATTCCCAGCGTGCGGGTGCGGCCCTTCAGATTTTTCACCGCCATGGCAATTACCACGGCATTGTCGCCGGCGAGAACCAGATCGATTATAACGATACTCAATAATGCGGATGCGAATGCCCAAGTGAATTCAATGTGGCCGAACGACCCCAGTTCAATCATTTCTTCCTCCTTAGTCTCAATTCGTTCCTATGTGATTTCAGTCTGTTTTGATGGATATACAGGGTGACCTTCATTAGGAGAGCAACATGCATGCCAGGAGTGAACCCCCCATTGGGGTTGGTTGCCCGGACCAAGTTGTCCACCACGAGGAGACAGCATAGTAAACGCCATGGAGACACCGGGAATTTCACGTTGCGATGTTCCATAAACCGCCGAGGTCAGTGGATCGCGGCATAATACCGCCGCTACGAATCCGGGCATGAAAAATGCTTTAATAGTATAATCAAGTTGGACGGCCAAGAAAATACACAATATCGGAGCAAGGGGGAAGAGTGGCATCTCGGATTCGGGTACTCGTAGTGGACGACGAAGTCGCGCTCGCGGAAAACATCGCGAGATTGCTCATTGCCCGGCAATTCGATACTGAGCTTGCTTTTAACGGTACCCAGGCCCTGGAGGCCGTCAGGGATCGCGCGGCCGCTTTCGGAGTTGTGCTGCTCGATGTTAAAATGCCTGACCTGGATGGAATCCAGGTGCTTCGAAGGCTCAAGGAAATGGCTCCCGAACTGCAGGTCATAATGCTTACGGGCCATGCCACGGTCGAAATTGGTGTAGAGGCGATTCGCTCGGGAGCTTTCGATTATTTGATAAAGCCATGCAATATCGAGGACCTTACCGAGAAGCTCAGGTCCGCGGCCGACCTGAAGCAGATCCGCAAGCATCCGATACTCTGGCCCCGCACCATCATCGGTGAGGTTATCATGTACTCATTCCAAAGACTTCTGTCCGGTGAGTCACTGCGCCGGGCATGGGAGGTATTCAATTCGGACCGCCGGAAAATGGCGGGTGAAACCCTCTTCATCGTCGATCATGAAGACGCCCTCAAGGGAATAATCAGCCAGCAGGCCCTTGTGGATGCCGCCCGCGCCGCTCATCCGGAGAAAAACATCAGGTGGGAAGGACTGCGGGAACACCCGGAATGGCTTCCCGATTTTTCGATCGGCGATGTCATGAGACCGCCGGTTGCCGCCGCCCAGCCGGAGATGTCGCTGCTGGCGGCCGCGCGAACCATGATTGAAAACAACATACACAGCATGCCCGTGCTCGATGGCGACAAGCTGACGGGCATAGTGAGGCTTCGAGATATTTTGAAATATCTGGAGCCGGAATTGGAAGAGGGAGCCTAGTATCCATGGGAACTTCATCCAGCCGATCCGTTGCCGGAAGGTCCGATTTTCCATACTTCCGCGCCCTGTGGAACCGAGTGGTGATCACCATGCTGGCCATCGCTTTCGTTCCGTTGCTTCTCATCGGTGGTGGATTGTATTGGTATACGTTAAAAGTGGTGAAAGAGAAGGGGCTCGAGACCCTGAAGCTGGAGGTTTTTGAGCGGAAAATCTCTGTTGACCGCCGTTTGGGGGAACGTATCCTGGCCCTGCGGCAACTCGGCGATGGACTTGGAATCGAGAGCCGGGTCGAGCCTGGCATACTGAGCGCGGCATTGCGCTCTTTAAATCATACCGACGGGTCCTTCACCGATCTGGCAGTTTTCGACACCAGAGGCCGGTGCCTTGGATTCGTTGGTCCGGAAGCAGTTCAAGATGCGGATCTTTCGCTCGCCGGTTGGTTCAGGGAAGCCGTAGGCAAGGGCGTCTCCATAACCGACGCCACTTTGAGTTCCAACGGTGAGCCGCATGTTCTCATGGCTGTCAGGGTACGGACGGCCGGGGGACAAAAGATCGTGCGCTCAGCGGTGAATATTTCACGAGTCGACACCTTTGCCTCCGACCGGACGGGCCGGCGGCGCGCGGAGGGCTACCTTGTCAATCGCGAGGGCATTTTTCAGACACAGCCACGATCCGCCGGGCTGCTGATGGGCCGATCACCCGTCCAGGACCTGGAAAAGTTCGACGGCATCCAGGTGGAAGAGACCCGGGACGCTGTTCTACTGAAGATCTGGCAGGACCGCGTTCCCTGGATCAACGTTGTTCAGATCGGCTACCGGGACATGCAGAGCCAATTGGAAGGGGTGTACGTCTTCGCGTTCCTGGTTTTTATCATCCTCGCCGTGCCCATTATCGGCATTGTGCTGCTCACGGGAAATGACCTGGCTTCACGGCTGGAAGCCAAACGGAGCAGCCTCAAGGTGCTCGACCGTCAGCTTCGGCGGGCAAGCTATATGTCCTCGTCCATGCAGGTTTCCCTGAGCTGCTTCAACGAAGTGAAAGAGGTCCTGGCCAACATCGATATCACTGCGGCGGTGGTGCTTGAAGATCCTGTGGTCGCGGCTTCCACCGACATCCAGGAAAGCATCGGCGATATCCGCTCCGAAGCCGGCCGGGGGCAGAGGTCGGTGGAAAGCTTTCTGCAATACATCGAGCCTAAACCTCCTCTCATAGGGGAGGCCGACGTTCATGGGCTGCTCAATGACCTCATGGGTATTCTGAACCGCGAGCTTCGATTCCGCAACATTACGGTTCGTCGAGAGTTCAGCTCCGATCTGCCGGGCGTGCGAAGCGACGCCTCCAAGCTGCGCCAGGTTTTTCTGAATATTGTCCTCAACGCCCTGGAGGCGTTGGAAAAGGACGGTGAAATCACACTGAAAACGGAAACGGATATCGGTGCAAATAACGTGATTGTGACAATAGCCGACAACGGGCCGGGCATTCCGGAAGCCGATCTGGAATATGTATTCGAACCGCTCTGGACGGTACGGCCTCATGGCACCGGACTGGGGTTGCCGCTCTGCCGGGATATACTCGAAAACCTGGGTGGTTCTATTGGAATTGAATCGACCGTCGGTAAGGGCGCCTCGGTGATCGTCACTATTCCCCTGCAGTTGTATGGCCAGACTCTACAGCACTGTGACTGAATCTAGTAATGCTCAAGAGGGAACACATCAAACAGGCCATCGATGAGATCGCTCCACGCTCACCCGAGATCGGCTACTCTCTGGATGAACTGCTGGGGACCGGGCGCATCGACACTCTTCCGGAAGAGCATGGCGTCTCCGGAGACGGCGATTTTCGCTTCCTGTTCAATGACGAGGTCCTGACCGTTCGCCGGTTCATTTTTATCAATAACAGCGCGGTCGCCATCCAGCAGCAACTGCTTATCAAATACGGCGAGATGTTAAAAAGAAGGGAGATCCTCGACTCCCGGGGCGACATTTCCTATCGGAGCGCCGCCGAGGAAGTCCATGCCGCCGGCCTGCGCTTTGTCGTCGACTATGAGATCGATCTGGCGCTCGAAAAACTGAGGCGCGACGCATCCCGGACCGATGAAACGGAGGCCGGCGGCCGAATCCTCGATATTCTTTCGGGGTTGAAGGCGGAAAGGAACAAGAGGGCGGACCTGTTGCTTCGCTTTGCCGGCGACGGACCGGACGCGCCCATGTTCCGAGGCATTGTAGGAAATGAGGTCCCCGCGTTTTTTGTCTCTTTCCCCTATTGCAGGAATGCGCTGGAGCAGGCCGCCGAGTTGAACCTGGAGTTCTTTCACGTCCGCTTCCTTCTCAATACCCTCATCCGCGGCAATGACAGTCGCCTGTTTGCCTGCATAGTCGAGGGCCGAATTGCCGGCTTGCTCTATCTGGGCATGAGGGAGCGCCTGTTTTATCGCGCCCTTGAAATCGTTTACGTGGCCACGGCCAGGGGGCGGCTTCAGTCCTTTCCCGGGCTGAGCTTGCGTGGAGTGGGCAGCTTCCTGGTCGCCGCCGCCTGGATGCTGTGGAAGACCCGGTTTCCGGGGGTCCGGGAACTGGTGCTCGACTCGGAAGTAGGCGCGATTCCCTTCTACCAGGCAATGGGGTTCCAGGCGCGGCGCTCCTTCAACTATGTCTTGGAGGCGCCGAGGGCCTATTTGCTCGACAGCATCATTGCCCTGGCCGAGTCATGCCCGGAACTCCCGCCCAGGGAGTTGCGCGGGCTTGCCGATCATCTCCAAAAACAGATCGGGAAATTGGCCAAAGGGGGGCATGCGGGTGATATAGCGGCGCTTCGCAAACCGACTTTCCGGGCGGTCCGGCGCAGCCTGCTCTCCCGCCGCCATGCCCCACTTGCGAAAACCGCGGCGGAAACGCTGCTGCGTTATCGAAATAGGATACCGGAAGCCGATGAATTGCTAAGGATTGCCGCCCAATACTCAAACCTCAGCTTTCCGGAAAGGCCGCCGGGAAGCGAGCAGCCGGTTGCAATCGTTCACGACCTGCTGTTTGCCGAGCATCTCAAGGGGATTTTCCACATGGAAGGCACCCACCGGATTCATTCAGTCGATGCCGCGCTCCGCGACCCCAGCCTGGAAAACAGGTGGAAGGCGGTCGCGCCTCGCCCGGCAACCGATGACGAATTGGCGTGGGTGCACACCAGAGACCATATAAACAGAATTACACGCACCGCGGGAGAAGAGATCGTCTCCCTGGACCTGGACACGCAAACCACCGGGAGGTCCTGCGAGATTGCCCGCCTGGCGGTCGGCGGCCTGTTCAACCTGGTGGATGAGATCTGGAACGGAGACCTCCGTCGAGGGTTTGCCTTTGTCCGCCCGCCGGGACACCACGCAGAGCCGGACAGGGCCATGGGGTTCTGCCTTTTCAACAATGCCGCGCTTGGGGCCCGCTACCTGGAGCTGGTCTACGGCGTTGAAAGGGTCATGATCGTCGATATCGACGCTCACCACGGCAACGGCACACAGAAAGCATTCTACGGTACCGATGGTGTGCTGTACGCATCTTTTCACCAATTCCCATGCTACCCCGGGACTGGAAGCCTGGGTGAGGTCGGAGAGGGCCGCGGGGAAGGCTTCACCGTGAACATCCCTATGCCGAAGGGGTCCGTTGACCGTGATTTCGCCCTGGCCATCCATTCGGTTATCGGCCCCATCGCCAGGGAATACAGTCCCGATGCCCTGCTGGTTTCCTGTGGCTTCGACCTGTGCCAGTCCGACAGGCTGGCCGGGATGAACGGCACACCCGAGGGTTACGCTCTGATGACTTTCTTCCTGAAAGAGATCGCCGATCAGGTCTGCGGCGGCAGGCTTATTTATGTCCTCGAGGGAGGCTATAATGCCCGTTGCATCGAGGAATGCACCCGGCATACCCTGCGGGAGTTGTCCGGCATTGTTACGTCTGATCCCGAACAAGTCGAACGTATCCGGTCGACTGCTCCTCGTAAGACGGCGGCGGTGCAGCGGGCGATCGAGGTTCATAAAAAATATTGGAAGTCCCTGAGCTAGCCCCTGCCGGAGATCCCTGATGTCTCCTTAGAGGAGACAGGCGCCACACCCCCTCCGTGGAGATACCCACCGCACTTTCATGGTGACACGCACCGCCCCCTCCACGAGAGACACGCCACACCTCTACGGCAATGCTTTTGCTTCAAGCACTCCTGCCAACCTACCTGAACACTTTTGCCCCCGCACCCTCATGCTGGCACGCTAATTGTTTATCCAATGCTGTTGGACCCCCTTCGGGCCATCGGTCGAGGAATCCCGTTTCCTTAATTGGCAGGAAAGGCTCACGTAATGCCAGTCTCAAAACATGACGAGGTTGCAAACGGCGGCCCCATTGAAAGAAAGCGAAGAGATCGTTACCGCCGGTTGTTTCGACGGTTTGTTCTCCTGGCCGTTTTCTGCTCCATTGCTCCGCTGCTGGCAGTTGGTTGGGCGATCAACAGGCATTACACGGATATCGCCGAAACCCGGATGTTCAGCGGCTTTCGCAATGAGGTCGGATATCACCACAAAATCATCGAAATGTTTCTCAAGGAACTGCGCTCAAAACTCAGCCTTGTCGCCTGGACCCATTCAAGGGAGCATCTGAGCAACCCCGCCAATCTGAACAAGATTTTCGAGCTGATAAACCAAAAAGGGGGGACGATTACGGACCTTGGGGTCATTGACCATGAAGGCCGGCACCTCGCCTATATAGGTCCTTACGATCTCATGGATAAGAATTACTCGAGGAGCTTCTGGTTCCGGGAGGCCCTGGAAAAGGGGATCTATATCAGCGACATGTTCCTGGGATTTCGCCTGGAACCCCACTTCATAATCGCCGTTGCCGGCAGTCACAATGGTGAAAAATGGATATTGAGGGCCACCGTGGATACGGAAGCCTTTCGCAGCCTGGTGGAAAACGTACAGATCGGCAAAACCGGCGAAGTCTATTTGCTTAATCGGGAAGGCTTTTTCCAGACAAATCCGCGGTTTTCCGGACACATCATGGAAAAGAGCAGTTTCCCACTGGAACAGATTCACGAAGGCATCCAGGTCAAAACGGTCGAGCCGGAACCGGAGAATGGGCGGCAAGAGCCAACACAGGTAATGAGCCTGGCCTGGCTGAGCGAACCCCGCTGGCTGCTGGTGGTCAAGCAGGATCATTCCGAAGCCTTCAACGACGTGAATCATGCGAATTATGCCGTCCTCGTCTTCCTGCACCTGAGCGCACTGACGATCCTGATTGTCTCTGTTTTCATCAGCAGGCACATGGTCAACCTCATCCGGAGGCAGGACCAGGAAGCGGACATCCTCAACCGCCAACTCACTCAAGCGGGCAAGCTCGCTTCCATTGGACAGCTCTCGGCCGGCGTGGCTCACGAGATCAACAATCCTCTTGCCGTCATCATGACGGAACTCCAGATCGTGGTGGATGCCGCGCAGGAAGTGCCGGAAATGGATAAGGCATTCGGCGCGCAACTCCACGGATCGGCGAAACAAATCTTTATGCAGATCCAGCGCTGCAAGCAGATCACCACCAATCTGCTGCGATTTTCAAGACGCACTGAATCCATGATTGAAACAGTCCACCTGAACAAGTTCATCAAGGAAGTGATCGGCCTCATCGAGCGCGAGGCCACGACCAGCGGAATCAGGTTTTCAACCGATCTTGACGAAAATCTTCCGGCGATATTGTCGGACCCTTCCCAACTCCAGCAGGTTTTCCTCAGCCTGATCACCAATGCCGTGGAATCAATGGAGGGCAGGGGGCATGGCAGCATAACCATCCGAACCCGCCTCCGTGATTCCGCGGAAGGGTTGAGCCCCAAAATCAGGGTTGAGATTGCCGATACCGGCAACGGCATCTCAACTGATCATATCGACAGCATATTCGACCCTTATTTTTGTGCCAAACCGGCCGGCAGAAGCGCCGGCCTGGGACTCTCCATCTGTTACGGCATCATCAGGCAGCTTGGCGGCGATATCGCGGTGCAAAGCAATCCCGGCGAGGGCACCGAATTTTTCATTCACTTTCCTTTGCGCCCGCCCACGGAACTGCTGCAACAGATGGTTAGATGAAGTATTATTGTTGGGATACATCGCTAAGGAGGACAGTCCAATGAATCGGCCGAAAGTGCTGATCGTCGACGATGAAGAGATCTTCGTGCAGAATATGTCCCGCCTGCTCGGCAAACGGGGCTACGAGGTGACCGGGGTCCACAGTGGTCAGGCGGCCATCGATGCCATGGAGAACAATGAATTCGAGGTGATGGTGCTCGATCTGAAAATGCCCGGGATGGACGGCCTGATGACGTTGAAGACTATGAAAAAACTTGGCCGCTCAGTGGAAACCCTCATCCTTACCGGCCACGGATCGATTGATACGGCCCTCGATGCCGTGAAGCTTGGCGCGTATGATTATTTGACCAAGCCCTGCGCCATAGAGCAGTTGGTGGCCAAACTGGAAATCGCCCTGCGAAACAGGAGGACTCAGCCTTGACGCGGGCGCGATATCAGGGAAGGCACTCGATTTGAGCCATCACTTTGTCGTTGCAATCGCTGCAAATTCCATGTGACATGTCTGGAAGCGCAGGCTCATTGAAGAGTTGTATAATCCTGATAGCTTCTTCCGTATCGACCCACTCTCCCTCCCTTTTGGTTTGTGCCCATTCC
>Ga0351925_1108_pt1 | contig 14048 bp, 12 predicted proteins | sample BONcelHT113001D9_FD_206870 | JGI IMG/M metagenome (GOLD analysis project Ga0351925, IMG submission 206870) | Enriched cells from coal bed in the Powder River Basin, Montana, United States - BONCAT cells T11 rep2 HSBNCT.T11.300.1.D9 ... | reverse complement strand
AAAGGGGAATCTCCAATATGCGGATCGATTAGGGTTTATTTTTTGCAAAACCTTCCTTTTTTGCGCTCCCTGATATAACATGAAAGTAGGCCTTTAATGCATCCTTTAAGGCTTGTGGAAGGGGCTCTTTTTTCATGGAAAATGAATGGGAATCCCGGGGGGAAAGCATCAAAAAAATTTACAAAGGCTTAAAAGACATCCATGAACTGCTGATTAAGGCAAATCGCATAAACGGAAGCCTCGAACGTTATACTGCCGTTAAAAATGAGATCGAACAGCATGGCTGGGCGGCTATATGCGCAAAATACCATCCGGATGTAAACTTAGACGATCCCGCGGCTTTTGAACTGTTTGAATTCTACAGGTACGTTTATTCCAGAATCGAAAATAAACATTGATCCATCATTTGATTTCAAATTATATCTTGATTGTGATGTTTCTTTTATACAATGCCCGGGCAATAATAAAAAGTATGCTTAAAAATGCCGCAAGCTGCAGCAGCGCAGACCACAGCGGCGCTTTTGCGTACCAGTTTTCATTTCCCGGTAAAAACGTAACGCCAAGCAGCAGCATATGTACGATATAAAGAAACAGCGGGTTATACCCTAAATACCGCAGAAATGTAATTTTGTTGCCTGTGCGACGCGTAATGAGATCGATGATATAGAATACGCAAGCGGCAGCCCCTGCGCTTATGAGAATGTAACTGAAAGAAACACGGTGTTTGCTTACAGAGAATAAAAAGGATGAAGCAATTCCCGCAAGCAGTACGGCAAGGGATGCAAGAGCATACAACCATTTTTTTTCGTTTTTCTTGTAAAGGTCAAAAAGCGAAGTGGATAGTATCATCAAAGAACCCCACGATAGCGATGCCATAAGGCCGCCCTGCACCGAAGAAAGCACCTCGTTAAGCCAGAAGTTATCCAGCATAAACTGATAAGCGGCAAGCAGCACAAGCCCGCAAACAAGCCGTAAGAGACTTGGAAGCCGGATGAAAACAAGCGTGATAAGCCCTGCGGCGCCTATAGCCTGTAATACGCCCCATGCGCCGTTTGCTTCGGCAGGGGATACGATGGCGGCGCCTCCAGCAAACAAAGCGCCTATACCCGCTATGGCCAGAAACCGGGTGATGAAGTGATAATACGCGTTGCCTCTTTCCTGCCGCCGTTCAAAAGCAGATTGATAGGTCAGCCCGATTGCAAATATAAAAGCGGGGGCGATCAGATCCGTAACCGTAAGGCCGATATCCGGGGCGTGCTTTAAAAAGGCGGGTATCACCTCTATGCCGCTTAAATAATTCACAATAAACATGAGCAGTATGGTAAGCCCGCGGAATGCGTCAATCGCCGGGTTTCTTTCTGGTATCCCGTTATTCATTAAAACCACCTTTACAGGCATTATATCACGTGTTTGAGGTTATATGCCAACCGGTTTTTTTGCCTCGGGGGCTCACAATATGATATAATTAAAAAAACGTAAAAAAAGAGGTTAACACAATGCCCGTTATCAAAATGGCAATACTGCAAACGGCGGTTGCGGCAGATAAAAAGGAAAACTTAAGCACAGTCCGCCGGTTTTTAGAAAATATAAAGAACGATAAAATCGATATCGCCGTTTTGCCGGAAATGTTTATTTGCCCGTACCAAACCTCGATGTTTCCTGCCGCCGCGGAGGAAGAGGGCGGGGGGACATGGCTCGCGCTTTCTAACTTTGCGCAGGATTATGGTATTTATCTTGCAGCAGGATCTGTACCGGAATATGACAGCGGAAAAATATACAACACGGGTTATATTTTTGACAGGAACGGAAAGCAGATCGGCAAACACAGAAAAATCCACCTGTTTGACATTCAGATAAAAGGCGGCCAGCATTTTAAAGAATCCGATACGTTATCTCCGGGAGAAACGGTTACGGTTTTTGAAACGGAATTTTGCACAATGGGTTTTTGTATCTGTTACGATATACGCTTCCCGGAGATTTTCCGCATGATGACGGACAGGGGCGCAAAAGTGATCATCGTGCCCGGCGCTTTCAATATGACTACCGGGCCGGCGCATTGGGAAATGCTCCTTCGTATGCGCGCGGTGGACAACCAGGTTTTTATGGCGGGCGCTTCGCCGGCGCGAAATTTATCCGCGGGATATCAGGCATGGGGGCATTCCATGATTGCAGACCCCTGGGGTAAAATCATCGCGCAGCTTGATGAACACGAAGGGTATTTGATTGCCGGATTGGACCTTTCCCGGGTGGATGAGATCAGGAACCAGCTTCCGCTTTTAGCGCACAGAAGATACGACCTGTATGAAGTGACAGAAAAGAAATAACGGGGTGAAAGATGGTATCCATAGAAGAAACAGAAGAAATTTTAACAGGGCTTGCGGACGAGCTGCCGCAGGATTTTTACAAATATTTAAACGGCGGGATCGTGCTTTTGCCGCAGGAAAAGCAGAATGACCAGGCAAAAGGGCTCTATATATTGGGGGAATACCACAGGGACAGGAACTTGGGCCGGTTCATAACCATCTATTACGGTTCTTTCATGCGCGTATACGGAAACTATCCAAAAGAACAGTTAAAAGAAAAGTTCAAAGAAACACTGCTGCATGAATTTACGCACCATTTGGAATCGCTTGCGGGGGAACGCGGGCTCGAAAAGGAGGACGCAAGAAACATAGCGGAATATTTAAATAAACATACCCGTTGAACATATATATAACCTGTCAATATCACAACCATACATAATTTACAGGTTGAAACCAGTATTTTTATACTTTATAATCAGTGATGATCATGATCCAAGAATGATAGGCTCCGTTTTTATAAAAGACGGGAAAGGGTTTCGTGGTTTATGGTTTGCCGCAGTCGAAAAATGATTTCATAGCACATGGATGCGGCGGCCGGCCAAAAGCACTTGAAGCCCTGATAAGGAGGAAAGTGAAATGAAGAGAAAAATACTGGTTTTTTTGATTTTGTTTTTAGCGGTGTTGTTCGCTTTTTCCGCTACTGCGTTTGCAGATTACTACACAGGCTGGAACACACTGCGTTACGGTATGAGCGGAACCGAAGTTAAAAACCTGCAAAATGATTTAAAGGCATTGAATGTTTTTGGCGCCAACCCCACAGGCTATTTCGGAAGCCTCACCAAACAGGCTGTCGTGAAATACCAGGCGGTAAAAGGTTTGACGCAGGATGGAATTGTCGGGCACAAAACGGCGCGTGCAATCAAAACTGACTGTGTCATAAAGACGGCAAAAAGCCTGCAGGGTGTACCGTATGTATGGGGCGGTTCCACACCATCGGGGTTTGACTGTTCCGGTTTTACGCAATATGTAATGACCCATAACAGGATCACCATACAAAGGACGGCGGCGCTGCAATACCAGCAGGGAACATGGGTGGATAAATCAAAGCTTATTCCGGGAGATTTCGTGTTTTTCAGCACATACGCAGCAGGCGCATCGCATGTGGGTATTTATATCGGCGGCGGGCAGTTTATACACGCAAGCTCCGGCGCGGGCAAGGTCATCATATCCCTGTTATCCAATACGTACTATACGCAGCATTATTTAGGAGCCAAAAGGATGCTGCCCTGAAATATAAAACATTTTTCACAAAACCATACCCGGGTTAACCGCCCGGGTTTTTTGTTTTCCCCTAAATATGCGATTGCATCATAACGGTTTTTATTGTATATATATAAGTAAGCACTTTAACCATTAACCATTGAAAAATCTTGATGAATATAGAAATGCGTACAAAAGCAATTTAAAGGTTTTTAATCTGTTTTAAATGACTTCCTTATAAAAAAGAAAGGGGGATCGTTTAATAAAGGTAAACGCAATTATTCATTATTCTTATCCTTTATTAAAAAGTAACAATGAAAATAGTTTATGTTTTGGACCAGTTTGACCAGGAAAACAATGGGACCACTATTTCCGCTTCCCGATTTATAAGCCGGTTAAGGGAAAGAGGGCATGAGGTGCGCGTCATTTCCACCGGCCAGCCTGCGCCTTTCAAATATGTGGTGCCCTCCGCACATTTCGGTATATTTGAACCCCTCATCAGTTCGCAGGGAATGAAATTTGCGCGTCCTGATGAAAAAGTCATACGCGAGGCTATAAAAGACGCGGATATCGTCCATATGATGCTGCCCTTCAAGCTTTGCATGAAAACGCGCCGCATCGCGCAGGAAATGGGCATAGCGCATATCGCCGCATTCCATACGCAGGCCGAAAACATCACCTATAATATAGGCATGAAGCATTTCACCCTGCTGCGTGATTTGATCTATATCTGGTTTTACAGGCGTTTTTACCGCTATGTTCGGCATATACAGTGCCCTTCCAAATTTATGGCGAAAGAGCTTAAAAAACGCGGTTACAGGGCGCAGTTCCATGTGATTTCCAACGGCGTCGATGAAGTATTCCACCCGCGCGCGGTGGAAAAACCCCCGGAGTGGAAGGATAAATTCGTGATCATGATGGTGGGGCGGCTATCGGAGGAAAAAAGGCAGGACCTTATTATAAAAGCTGTGCAAAAATCCAAATATAAAGAAAGCATACAGCTTGTGTTTTTGGGGAAAGGCCCGAGGCAGAAGTATTACGAGCGCTTAGGAAGAAAGCTTCCCAATAAACCGGAATTCAAATATGTAAGCAAGGAAGAGCTTGCCGTTTTGTTCAACCAGTGCGATCTATACGTGCATGCGTCCGAAGCGGAATCGGAAGCCATAGCCTGCAACGAAGCGATCACAAGCGGCCTCGTTCCGGTGATATCGGATTCCGGACACAGCGCGGCCTCCCAGTTTGCAATCGATGGCCGCAGCCTGTTTAAGAATAAAAACCATAAGGATTTGAAAGAAAAAATCGAATACTGGATCGAGCATCCCGAAGAAAAAAAGCAGATGGGCGAAAAATACGCCGATCATGCCAAAGGGTATTCATTAAACGATTCCGTATTAAAATTTGAAAGGCTTTACCGAAACGTTATCCGCGAACAACAGCCAAAAAAGGTAAGGGAAGACGATATGAACAGGCATGTGGTGCATATGCCCACACCTTTCGTATACGAAGTGGATGAGGAATACCGTTTCATCAACCGCAACATATTCTTTAAAATCGGATCGCTGCTTGTTTTTTACGTAATAGGTATTCCACTTTTATCCATCGGCGCGCGCCTGTTTTTCGGGCTTAGAATAAAAGGGAAAACAAACTTTTCTTACTTGAAAGGCGGCGCAGTGACGGTCACAAACCACGTGCATATGCTGGATTCGCCCATGGTGGCGTGTACGCTTTTTCCGCGCAAACCGTTTTTTGCTTCGTTGAAATCCAATTTTGAGATACCCGTCGTGCGCTGGCTCGTCAGGCTTTTGGGCGGTGTGCCCATACCCGAAACGCCCAAAGCGCTGCATGCCTTTATGAACAGCATGCGGGAGGAACTGCAAAAAGGCCGTATCGTGCATTTTTACCCGGAAGCTTCGCTCTGGCCGTGGTACGAGGGCTTGCGCCCCTTCAAGGACGGGGCTTTCCATTTAGCGGTAAAATCTAACGTACCGGTGCTGCCCATGGTATTCAAGTTCCGCGACCCCTGGTGGCCTTCCTCTTATATACGCAAAACGCCGCTGGTTACGATGATAATCGGCAAACCGCAGTACCCGGATGAAAATGTAAACGAGAAAGAACGCATAGAGAACATGCGCGAAGCCGTTTCCGTGACCATGAATAAAATGCTGAACGAAGGGAAAAAACGCAGAAAAAGAAATGTATCATAATCGGCCACGCGGCCGATGGCATGGACGCGACACATTAAATGTAAAAATAAAAATTATCATATCCGCGTCGTAACTGTATATTTAAAGTAATGCTAAACGAAACGCTGTATGATGCATATGGCGTTTTTTTGTATGAGAAAACCTTCGTATGTCAACGCAGTATGATAAGCCCTCCTGTAAAATCCCGTAAAATGCAGGGAACAACCCCCGTGCTGTTCCGACTTCGATTCCTGCGGATTTATAATCCTCAGTCAACTTCGTTGCCACCTCCTTTGATCAATCCCCAGTCAGCTGCGCTGACAGCCCCTTTAAAAAGAGACCGATACGGAGCCTGATCTGCCCAATACGCAGCGTAGTTTAGCTTAGGAGTTTTTTAAGCCTCCTTTGTGAAAGGAGGTGGCAGGCGAAACCTGACGGAGGATTGCGAACAGGTACAGAAATATGTAGAATAAGTAAAATATACAAGTAAAATACTTGAATACTAGCGCGGGGGGATATATGATTATAGCATTGATATTATGTTTATAATCGGCAGATATCTTGTATGCCAAGTGTTGCACTTGAATTGACAATTTGCCCAGCTCCCTCATCAGAGGGAGCCTTGCAGAAAAGAATTGCTGTAACTATATATTGTCCATAAAACATGAGATTATATAAAAATCTCAATTAATATAGCCTGTAAATTTATTCTTTGGGTTGGTATTTTTTGATAAGCTCATCCACCCAGAGCCTGTTGGGGCCTTCGATGATGGAGAAAGGTTCGCTGCTTGCGATCTCCCCTTCCTTAAATAACAGTATCTTTACACCCTTTCGCGTCTGATCCTTGAATACCTGCAGGTAAAAGAGAGCATAGGGTATAAAATCCTTTTTATAGATGATCACACTGATTTCCCCCCAGGGCTTGCTGAGAATACCGTCAAAGCGTCCATCGTGTATGACGGGCACTTCGACCACGGGCGTCAAACCTTCGGCATCCGTTTTATAGCTTTTATCCATATCCAAAACCACAACGGTTGCATCCGGCAGCGCCTGCTCCGTAAAACCTTCCACCACTTTAAACTGCACTTTGGCTGTTCCGCCAATGTTGCGCGCAAGCGCGGGCAGCGCGCCCGGGTCATTGATTGCAATGTTGTACGTCAATGTAAGCGAACCCGCCAACAGCAGCAGGCATACGAAAACAGCAGCAATGTAAATTTTTTTATCCGTATTTTTTTTGTTCATAAAAACCCCTCTGTTTGTATGCATATGCCGGAAGCTTTAAAAATATTAACCGCGTATGCACCGGCAATAAATTGATGTATAATTAGTGATATGTCCTATGGAAATAATGGATATTGGAATATTGGGATTTACGCGGCAAGGATTTTGTATTAACATAGAATAAGAAAGTTATCATAAGAGGGAAGAATGCAAAAAAGATACAGTAATAAATACAGCTTTCAAAACAGAAAGCGGCATCATAAAGCCCGGCACCGTTCGGGGGGCATAAACCTTGCTTTTCTTACAAAGCTGCTGGAAGCTTTTTCGGCAAATAAAATGAAGTTTATTGCCATACTGGTTGCTGTGATAGCCGTTGTAACGGTAGCGCTGGTGCTTTTGCTTGCCTCCCCTCTCGCGAAATCGGCGGAAGGGGAACTGGTATCCGGCGCTACAGCGCCCGTGGATTCAAAAGCCGAAGGATATAACGAGATCGATACTGTGAAAGTGGACGACGAGATGTTAAAGGGACTCATCGGCGAAGGACTTCAGGATGAAAACACAGGTGACGTCTCGGATGCAGAGCTAAAAGGCGCCATTGGCGTCGTTTTTGATAACGTCAATTCTGTAAAAGATACGACCATACTGCAAAAAATAGAACGCGCTTCCGCCTCGGCCATCGCGGATGGAAAAATCGGCGTGGTGAAATTCTACAATGCAAAAGGCGATTTAAACCAGCAGCTGCAGGATATGCGCAGCATGATCAATAGCAATGCAAAGGTCATTGTCATCGATGTTGCCGATCAGGAAACCTATATCATGATGACCAGTATGGCCAAAGCCGCAAACATTCCCGTGGTTGCCATCAACGCGCCCGCAAAAGAAGGTTATGTGGTGAACATCGTGGAAGAAGCATCCGCGTACGGACAGAAAAGCGCGGATTTCATGAAGCAGAAGCTGTTGGCCGGAAATATTTTAGAAATATACAGCCCGGATATGGAGGATACGGAACAGCAGCGTATCAACCTGGTCAAATCGGCGTTTGCCTCCAATCCCGAAATCAAAAGCATCGGCACGCTTACAGCGGAGAATAAAACCGATAAAATAAAAGCGGCGCTTGAACCCCTGCTGAAGGAAGGAACGGCCATCGACACCGTTTTAACCAGCCAGGGAATGGCGAAAAATGTGCTGAATGAACTGTTGATAAACAGCATTCTTCCCAAGGTATTCTGCGGAGATTCAACAGCCGGATTTATGAAGATGTGGCATGCCTTGAAAACGGAAGGCATTACGCTGGAAAAACCGGTGGAAGAGAAGAAAACATCTTCTAAAAAATTATCTTCCAAAGCCTCCCCGGAACCAAAGGAAACATTTGTAATGAAATTGACGGGCATCGAGGCCTGGTGTTTGGAATCCTCGCCTTACGGAATAGGCGGAACGGCCATACAGTTTGCGCTGCGCCTGGCGGAAGGAAGGGCTTTAAAATCCACCGCGCTCGTGAACAATACCTATACCTATTCCGCCAGGCTGATGATCACCGATGCGAATCTGGAGGAGTACTACCAGAAATTCAAGGATGAAGCGGACGGTTATATCATAAGCGACTGGATACCCGATGCGGATATCGACGCTATGTTTGATGCGCCGCCCGTTGCCGCCACTCCGCTGCCTTCAGACGATGCAGGCGAAGAGCCGGTGGACGAAACGTCTGGTATCACACCCGAAACGACAGATGGCGCGGTTCCGGAAGATACTTCTATTGTGCTTCCTTCCGACGGTGCGGGCGAGTAAATGCAGTTTTTTATAATAATACCAACAGGTTTGAGTAAGAAAGAGGGGTTGTCATGGAAACGGGCTTAAGGCGTAAAAAGATTTTAGAGATCATACAATCAAGCGGCAACTGTATCACGGGAAGCAAACTTGCTACCATGCTTAATGTAGAGCGGCAGGTGGTATTGGAGGATATTGCGCTTTTACGGGCATCGGGGTTGAATATAGCCGCCACACCATCGGGGTATATGATGATCAGCGCCGTTAATAAAAAGCGCCCTGCCAGGGTTTTTACATGCAGCCACCAGACGCCGGAGCAAACGGAGAAAGAACTCATGATAATGGTGGAAAACGGAGGGCTTGTGCGCGATGTGATCATAGAGCATCCCATTTATGGTGAGATCACCGGCATGCTCATGCTTTCAACGTCCGATGACGTAAAAAACATAATGGAGAGGCTCAAAAGCAAGGATTCAAGGCCGCTTTCCTCCACCACAGGCGGAATCCATATGCATACGGTGGAAGCGGAAACCGAAGAGGCGCTTGAGAAAATAGAAATTGCATTGCGCGAAGAAGGCCTGCTGGCTTAAACGCAAAAGACAATAAGCATCGTTAAACAGGAGAAGTATATGCCGGATATAATAGATAAAATCAATGCTTTGAGAAAAGAAAAAAAAGCGGTGATACTGGCGCATTTATACCAGCAGCCACAGGTGCAGGATATCGCAGATTTTGTTGGGGATTCACTGGATTTAAGCCGCAAGGCAAAGGATAATGACGCAGATATCATCGTATTTTGCGGTGTATGGTTCATGGCGGAGACGGCCAAGATATTAAGCCCCCAAAAGATAGTGCTTCTGCCGGAAAAAGACGCCGGATGCCCGATGGCGGATATGGTCACGGCAGAAGATGTGAAAAAACTTAGAAAAGAACACCCGAAAGCAGCCGTAGTGTGCTATGTCAATTCCGGCGCGGATATAAAGGCTTTGAGTGATATATGCTGTACTTCCTCCAATGCGGTAAAGGTTGTGCAATCTTTAAAAGAAGAAGAGATCATATTTGTGCCCGATCAGAATCTCGGGGCCTATGTATCGAAATTTGTACCCGAAAAGCGCTTCATATTGCACCCCGGGTATTGCCCTACGCACCACAGGATCAAGCTTGCCGATGTGATGGCTGCGCGTGCCGCATTGCCCGGTGTGCCGCTGCTGGTACATCCGGAGTGCACGCCAAAGGTTGTGGAGATGGCGGATTTTGTCGGCAGTACGGCGCAAATCATCAATGAAACGGTGCGCTCGCAGAGCCAGGAATTTATTATCGGTACAGAAAGCGGCGTATTACACCGCCTTAAGCAATTGAGCCCTGATAAGAAATTCTATGCGCTTCGCAGTACCATGGTATGCCCGAATATGAAAAAAACTACGCTCGACAGCGTGTATTATGCATTGAAAAACATGCAGTATAAAATAGAGCTTCCGGAAGAAGTTATCAAAGCCGCTTCCGTAAGCCTTGAAAGAATGCTTTTGATTCGGTAGAGGGGAGATCATATTTTGAGACGTAGTATTTATCAGGGTGGGCTTAACGGGATAGATACCGTTCATACGGATGTGGTGATCATTGGCAGCGGTCTCGCCGGCCTTTACACCGCGCTTATGCTTGATCCCGCCATTCACTGTACGGTTTTAAACAAACTCGGTGCGGATGTCAGCAATTCCATGTATGCACAAGGGGGAATCGCGGCGGTCGTCGATGATAAAGCCGATCTTGAAGCGCATGTGAAGGATACGCTGGTTGCGGGCGCGGGGCATTGTGATGAACAAGCTGTGCGCGTTCTGGTCAATGAGGCGCAGGAAAACATAGAACAGCTTGTGAAACTGGGTGTACCTTTTGACAGGACGGACGGGCGTTTTTCGCTTACGCGCGAAGGCGGGCATTCCAAAAACCGTATTTTGCACTGCGGAGGCGACGCCACAGGCCTGCATATGACTAAAAAGCTGTATGAAGCCGCCTCTCAAAGGCCCAATATTACGATTGCGGATATCGAATTTCTTGCGGATATCGTTACGGGAGAAAACGGCGTATGCGGAGCGGTTGTATTAAAAAGCAATAACCGGCCGTGTTTTTACAAGGCTTCCAAAGTAGTGGTTGCCGCCGGAGGAATCGGGCGGGTTTACCGCAACAGCACGAACGCGGCCTGCGCTACCGGAGATGGCATAGCGGCGGCCATGCGCGCGGGTGCTGATTTAAAAGATATGGAATTCGTGCAGTTTCATCCCACGGCTTTGGTACATCCGGATGCAAACGGGCGGTTTTTCCTGATTTCCGAAGCCCTGCGCGGTGAGGGAGCGGTACTTCGAAACAGGCAGTGGGAGCCTTTCATGCAGGGCGTACACCCTTTGGCCGATTTAGCGCCGAGGGATATCGTATCACGCGCAATCATACTGGAAATGAAAAAATACGATCTTCCCCATGTTTACCTCGATATTACATCCAAACCGCGGGAATTCCTTAAAAAAAGGTTCCCAACGATATACGAGGAATGCATGCGGCGGGATATCGATATAGCCATAGACTGGATACCCGTCATGCCGGTGCAGCACTATTTTATGGGCGGTATTCAGGTCAACATTAAAGGCGGTACAAAAATCAATGGGCTTTATGCGTGCGGGGAATCTTCCTGCACGGGCGTACACGGCGCAAACCGGCTGGCCAGCAATTCGCTTTTAGAATGCTTAGTGTTCGGCAGGCGCATCGCACAGGATATCAGTGGCTTAAGCTTAAAGCCTGGGCTGGCGGATTGGCATGAAACAAAGCTTGCGGATGCAGGGTTCGATTTTGACACCATGAGCACCGGGATACGCGAGACAATGACAAAAAAATGCAGCATCGTGCGCGTTGAGCAGGGGCTTTCACAAGCACAGGATGAAATCGCCCAAATGCTTGCGGGAATGGAAAACGCGGCATTGCAGACTGTAAAAGGCATGGAAACCTATAATATCGCATCGGTTGCGCTGGCTGTTTTGGATGCGGCCATAAAACGCAAAAAAAGCGTCGGGGCGCATTACCGCATCGATGATGAAGGAGAAGCCTGATATGTACAATCACTTGCAGACGGACGAATTAATAAAACACGCGCTTGTAGAAGACATCGGGACAGGCGATATCACCACGCTTTCAACCGTAAGAGAAGATATGCGGATTTCGGGACGTTTTATTGCCAAGGAAGAAGGCGTAATCTGCGGTTTAGCGGTTGTGAAACGCGTATTCGAAATGGTGGATGCGGCTATTTTGCTTACGCGCAAATGCGGCGACGGCGATAAGATGAGAAAAGGGGATGTCATAGCGCAGGTAAATGGCCCGGCGCAGGGAATACTGACGGGGGAGCGCGTCGCATTGAACTTTTTACAGCGGCTTTCGGGGATCGCCACGCGGACGAGGCAGGCGGCGGATCAGATATCCGGCACAAAGGCGGTCATTGCGGATACCAGAAAAACAACGCCCGGTTTGCGCGTGCTGGAAAAATACGCGGTAAAAACGGGAGGAGGCTCAAACCACCGCTTCAATCTTGCGGATGGTATATTGATTAAAGATAACCATATCCGCGCGGCGGGTGGTATCACAAAGGCCATTGAACGGGCAAGGCAAAACGCGCCGCATACGCTTAAAATCGAGGTGGAAGTAGAGAATTTCGACCAGATCAAAGAAGCCCTGCAATGCAAAGCCGATATCATCATGCTGGATAACATGAGCCTTGCGGATATGAAAAAAGCGGTGGAGATGATTGGCGATAAAGCTCTGACCGAAGCATCCGGCAATATGGGCGATAAAGATTTGCGTGAAGTTGCCGAGACCGGCGTGGATATCATATCGATCGGCGCGCTCACACATACGGTGCGCGCAATGGATATCAGCCTTCGGTTTGAATAAAGAAATATGAAACATAAGCCTTGCCAGGAAAACGGCAGGGCTTTTTTGGTATTGAATTGTTTCATAAAATTATATATTATAAAGTAAAGTATTTTAAAATTTTTGAAGTATTATCCATTGCCTATAATCTGGGGGGAAATATGAAAAACCGTTTATTGAAAATATTTATCGCTTCCGCGGCATTTTTATTGAGTATATTTCTTGGTATTACCGTACTCTTAACGCCAAACCCTGTGGAAGGAAAGGACACGGAGTTCTCCGCTTTGCGGGCTTCCCGCCATATAAAAAAGATATCATTCACGCCGCATACGGTGGATGATAAGTCAGAACAGGCCAAAATCCGCAATTATTTAAAGGAACAGCTTTCGGATATGGGTCTTGATGTTTCCACGAAAGCATATGATACGGTGGATGAGGAGGGCATAGCACGCGAGATAACCAACATATATGGCGTTATGAAAGGCACAACCGGCGTGAATGCGCTTTTACTGGTTGCCCATTATGATTCAAATCCCGGAAAAGGCATCGGCGAAGCCCCGGGTTCGCACGGTGCATCGGACGACGCGTATGGAATATCCGTAATACTGGAGTGCCTGCGCACAGTTAAAGCAATGGGCGAAATTAAAAATACCATTCATGTGGTATTTACCGATGGCGAGGAAGCGGGTATGTTAGGCGCTAAAGCTGCGGCAGGCGACATGGGTTTTGAAGGCACAGCCGCAAAGGCGGTTATGAATATAGAATCGCGCGGATTGCGCGGCCCGGCCATACTGTTTGAAACCAGCAAAAACAACAAGGCACTGATAAGCTTCTATGCGGACAGGACGAAAGAACCGGCCACCTGGTCGATCGCCGCGGATGTTTACCGCCTGATGCCCAATTATACGGATTTCACATCGTTTACCGATGCAGGTATGCAGGGTTTGAATTTTTCCAACCTTGATTCCCTGGATGAAAACCACACTTCGCTTGACCGGTATGAAAACATAAACCTTTCCGCCGTCCAGGGCTACGGCAACCAGCTTTTGCCCGTAATTGCCGGTTTTGCAAATGATAATTTGCCTGAAAACTTCGTTTCTGACAGCGATATGACTTTCTTTACGCTTACAAGTGGTTTTTTGGTACGCTATCCGTCTTTTTACAATTATGCACTGCTGGCGCTTTCACTGCTGGCGCTTGCCGCTTACATACTGCTGGCTGTAAAAAAGAAGCTTTTAAAACCGTTAAGGCTTTTGTTTGCTTTCGCGGTGGTTGGTTTTGCGCTTGCCGCGGCTGCAGCCGGCGAGATCATTGCGTTTTTACTTTCCCTGATATTCGGTGCGCCTTTCAAACCGACGAACATGCCGCAGATACCGTTTGCGGGAGGTATCGCCATCATCTGCACAGT
>Ga0351925_1056_pt2 | contig 14050 bp, 8 predicted proteins | sample BONcelHT113001D9_FD_206870 | JGI IMG/M metagenome (GOLD analysis project Ga0351925, IMG submission 206870) | Enriched cells from coal bed in the Powder River Basin, Montana, United States - BONCAT cells T11 rep2 HSBNCT.T11.300.1.D9 ... | reverse complement strand
AATGAAACCGGATTTGCTGCCGCAGTTCTTTGGTCTGAAAATACTTTCCGAGTGCCTCCATTTTTTCTGCATCGCCTTCATCATTGTCTTTCATCTGCAGGTGTACCACATGAATGAGGGGATTGAACGGTTTCAGCAGCGAATAAAGTCTTTGTATCACTTTTTCTTCTTCAGGCACAAAGTTGGTGGCATAAAGTACCTGACTGCTTGTTGACCATTGGTAGCCTTCGGGGATGGAAAGCACCGGAACATTGACTTTTGTCATGATGCTCTTTGACATACTGCCTTCGAGGAAGCCTTTGCGGCCTTTGCCGCGCATACCCATGAGCAGCAGGTCAGGTTGTTCAGATTCAACGAGGCGAACAAGTTCAAGCTCAGGATCGCCCCCTTTGAGCATCATCCGTACTGAAATGCCTTTGAGGTTTTCTTCTTTGATCATCCCTTCAAGCCTTCCGACAGTTTCCAGAATCTGCTGGTCGGCATGTTTTTCCATCTCGATGATCAGTTCGCGGTTGAAGAAAGCATCTGAATCCATTCCTCCGGGAAAAACACTGTCGCCCAAAACTACCTGGTCCATATATGCATGGAACACGACAATTTCGCCACCGCCAGTTCTCAGAAGATCAATGGCATAGGGAAAAAGCATGTCGTTCTCGGAACTGAAATCTGTTGTCAGTATTATTTTCATAGCAATCTTTGTTTCATTATTAATATGCATGTTCTCATTCAGCATATAAAGATACGAAATTTCAGAAGCCTGTCAAAATACCAATCGCACCCGCAGCCAGCCCGACAGCTATATTGATCAGTTTAACCGCAATAAATCCCCTTTGCGATTCGGCCAGCAGTGGCAATGTGCCGTGACCATCCTGAACAATTGAACTGGCGAGCAGGATCGAGAAGGGGAGGGAGCCTTGCATAAACAGCAATACAAAAATAAAATGCGGACCTGATTCAGGTATGATTCCTATCAGCAGTGCCACAGCAAGTACCAGCCAAAGGTTGTCGGTGATCCATTCTGAAAGGTTTACAAATTCATTGGCAAAGTGAATAAGCAGCAACAAGGCAAAAGTCCACAGAAATATTTTATGGAAGTGCTTTTTGATGATGTGCTGCCACAAATGCTCAGTTAAAAAATGTTCCTTAACGATCAGGATAATGAACAATAAACCCGAGAGCATTACCAGCAGGCTGATGCGTATCCAGTCGGCTTCGCCGTGGTGGTGGTCGCCGTGCGCATGGTCATGGCCATGGTGTGGGTCGTAAACCTCCAGCCCGCTTCCGGCCAGTAAGGTGTGGAAATGATGGCTGCCGTCAATGATGCCACTGGCAAAAAGTATAATCAGGCCCAGAAGCCCGGTAATGAGCAAAGCCCTGACAAAACTCAGGTTTTTCAGGTTCTCTGCAATAGTGGAAGGATGGTAATGACTGCACTCTTCTTCGCGTTCGTGCAAGGGCAGTACAGCGTGCCTGCCCAGACCGATATACCGGTTTTTTACTGTCCATAGAACAACAAAACCAACTGAAACAGCGATTAAGAAAAGAATAATGTTGAGTTTGACCGCCGTTGCAGGAAACATGGAAAACATCATATACGCCTCATCGCCTGAAGTAGCAATCATGGTGGCCACAAGGGCCGGAAACATTACTACCCTGTGCAGATACAGCGAAACCACAGTATATGAGCCAAGACAGCCCGGAATAATCCCCATCAGCGATCCGAAAATAATCTGAAGCCAGGGGGACTTTTCCAGTCCTTTGGCCCACATGCCCCTTGTTTGTACATTGATGTATTCGATAATCATCATCATTCCAAGCACAAACAGGGTAATTATCAGGGTTTGCTGAAGCAGTATGGCAAACATATTTAGCGTTTTTTAAGTATGCAAAGTAAACAGGAAAAGCAAGCAGTCATGAAAAAAATCAGAAAAAAATAAGCTGGTATGCAGTGCGTATTACAAATGTGCGTAATTTTGGTATTTAATTACCTAAACATCGTATGTCAAAAATAGTGTCACTGACGGAAGCCGCAAGCATCGCCCTGCATGGAATGATTATCGTGGCCAAATCGGATAAGATGGCCAATGTTGTTATGATTTCTGACCTCACCGGAAGTTCAAAACACCATGTTGCAAAAATATTTCAACGCCTGGTCAAGGATAATTTTCTTGAATCACACCGCGGCCCTTCCGGAGGTTTTACACTGAAAAAAGCACCGGGCGAAATTACCCTGCTGCAAATCTATGAATCCATCGAAGGTAAAATTGAGGTAACAACCTGCCCCCTGGATAAGGGAATTTGTCCGTTCGGAAAATGTATCATGGACAATGTTACCCGAAAAATGACCGTTGATTTCAAACAGCACCTGCAAAGTCACACCCTTGCTGATTATTTGTGATCCGGCTTGCCCGGATTTTTTTTATACAGATACAAGAAAATCATTACCAGAATACTTAATTAAAAAATCAAAACCTCAATCCCAAAAACGAAAAAACCATGAAAAGAATGAATGCAAAAAGAATGTTGTTGACAGTGACTTTGGTTGCTGTTGCATTGGCCGGAAAGGCACAGTTCAGTCTGAGCGGTGAGTTCAGGCCAAGGGCCGAATACCGGCATGGATTCAAGCAGATGTTTTCGGAAGATGATACGTCTGCATTCCAGATTTCGCAACGCACCCGTCTCAATGCAGCTTTTAAGCACGACAAACTAAGGGTAGGCCTGAGTCTGCAGGATGTAAGGTTCTGGGGCGAAACGCCTCAGCTTGCCGTAGCTTCAAACCGGCTGATGGTGCATCAGGCCTGGGCAGAGTATGAGTTTGCACAGGGTTTCACAGCAAAACTTGGCCGTCAGGAACTTGTTTACGACGATGCACGTATGCTCGGAAATGTTGACTGGGCGCAGCAGGCACGCAGCCACGACCTTGCATTGCTGAAATATGAAAGCAGTTTTAAACTGCACCTCGGACTGGCCTTTAACCAGCAGGCCGACCTGTTGAAAACCACAAAATACCCATTGGCAGGAAGCTACAAATCCATGCAGTTCCTTTGGTACAACAGGCAGATCAGCCAGCTGACACTGAGTGTGCTGTTCATGAATCTCGGGCAGGAATTTTCCTTCATGGACAACAATCTGCCCAAATACAAAACCATCTACAGCCAGACTTCCGGAACAAGGTTGTCCCGGAAAGGGGAGAAGCTTGAGGTATATGGCGCAGCCTATTACACATTTGGAAAAGATGCCACCGACAGGGAGCTCAGCGCATACCTGATCAATGCAGGAATTGAATACAAGCACGGAAATGGTTTTGGTTTTGGCGCAGGATGGGAACTTCAGTCGGGTACCGGCGAAAAGGATAAACTCGACGATCCGGCCGGATACACCAACCAGAGTTTTAACCCTTATTTCGGCACCAACCACAAGTTCAACGGCTATATGGACTATTTCTATGTGGGTAACCACATTAATTCGGTCGGGTTGAACGATATCTACGGAAACATCTCTTATGGTAAGAATAAAATGAGCTACCTGCTGAGCCTGCACCTGTTCTCTGCCGCTGCCGATGTGCTCAAGGCCGGTTCAACAACTGATGTGATGGATCGAAGTCTGGGAACCGAACTCGATTTTTCACTAACCTATCAGTTGGCGCCCTATGCAAGCCTCACAGCCGGTTATTCGCAGATGTTCGGCACCGAAACCCTGCAAAAACTTCGCGGTGGCGACTACAAACAAACCAACAACTGGGCCTGGCTGATGATCAGCTTCAAACCCGTTTTTATTAAAGAACAATAATCCAAGACACAGTAAAGTATTATTCATTAACCATTAATAATTATCATCATATGAATCATTCACAAATATTCCGATTCTCCGATAGTATTGACTATTCAACCGGAGGTATAGTAAGCAAACAGGTGATGAAAAACGAAAAAGGCAATGTTACGCTGTTTGCTTTTGGCAAAGGTGAAGGTCTTTCCGAACACACCGCACCTTTTGACGCACTCATACAGGTGATAGAAGGCGAAGCCAGAATCATCATAGGCGGCACACCATACGACCTGAAAAACGGTGAAAGCATCATTATGCCTGCCGGCATTCCGCATGCTGTTAAGGCTACATCAGACTTTAAAATGGTGCTGACGATGATTCGGGCATAAGTTGTTTCTCAAAGCTTGCTTTTTACCGTAACTTTGTAGAAAGTAAGCGAAGATGGCCAAAAAATTTCACGACTTTGCACTTGCCCTCAGCGGGGGAGGAGCCAGGGGTTTCGTTCATGCAGGTGTTCTGAAAGCATTGGACGAAGCCCATCTGCGGCCTGCTGCTTTATCAGGAGCAAGCATGGGTGCGTTGATAGGCGCTTTGTATGCCTCTGGTGTGAAACCCGAAATGATGGTCAGGATTCTGCACCGGCCCGAATGGACGAGTCTGCCCGCCTGGATTGGATTTAAAGGAGGTTTTGGAACACTTGAATTGCTTCGCGCTCAGCTGCAGGAACACATTAAGGCCGAATGCTTCGAAGACCTTAACATTCCACTGACGGTATCGGTTACCAACCTCAACAAAGCCTGTAACGAATTAATCAGCAGCGGGCCGCTGATGGACTGGCTGATTGCCTCATCTTCGGTTCCTGTCGTTTTCAATCCAGTTTTGATTAGCAGCCAATATTATGTTGACGGGGGCTTAACGGTGAACCTGCCTGCCCGTGGCCTGGAAAAACCCGGCAGGATGATTGTCGGCATCAACTCCATCCACATCGAAGAAGTTGACAAAGCTTTTACGTCAATCAAGTCGGTGGGAGAACGATGCTTGTTAATTGCCGTGCAAAATACGGTGCGCGACCAGCTTGGTGCCTGTCACCTGGTATTAGACCCCCCTGAGTGCCGGTCTTTTGGCACCTTCGAATTTGATAAAGCACAGGATATATTTGATGTCGGCTATGCTTACGGAAAATCTGTCGTGCCTTTGATCAGCAGTCAAATCGGGATATGATTCATTTGTTCTCTGCGATGAAAATATTACAGCAGTATTGCAAATTGTCTTTTCAGGCAATAACAGAATAAAAACTAGTTGTGAATAAATGATGATCTTGACCTGCGCTTTGACCGCAGATTTTTGCTATCTTTGAGCATTACTGAGGTGAAACGTTTTGATTGTTTGCGCTATGTTTGTCAAAGCAATGGCTATCGGGTCACATAAAGTTTTCTTAAGCTTCATAATAGTGCTTTTAATGGCCCTGCAGGCCTCCGGCCAACACGAAAATATCCGCTTCGAGCAGTACACAACAGCCCATGGGCTATCCGACAACCAAACAGGCGCCATCATTCAGGACAGCAGGGGATTCATCTGGATTGGCAGCAGCCACGGATTGAACAGGTTCGACGGAAGGTTTTTCAAAGAATATACTACTCTGGGCGAAAATGGGCTGACCGACCTGGAAATCTATGCCCTTGCCGAAGATGCTGACGGTTTTATCTGGATAGGAACACAGTTTGGCCTCAACAGGCTGAATCCCATCACCGAAGCAATAGTTCAATACCACGTAGGCACTGGACCGGGGACGATACCTTACCATTGGTGCAACCACCTGTATGTGGATAAACATAGAACGCTTTGGCTTTCGACCGAAAAAGGCATTGCGCGGTATGACAAAACTACCGACAGTTTCACGAACTTTCCCGTCCACCTCTATGGCATCGAACCCAAAATCAATAAATTTATTTCGAAGATTTATGAAGACAGCAAAGGGAGGTTCTGGCTGACAACCAGTTATGGAATCATGCTTTTCGACAGGCAAACGGCTGAAGTAAAAGGATATATCTATGAAAAGAACTTCAAAAAGGGTTTGGCATATCCGGTTATGTCCGTTGTCGAAGACTGCGAAGGCACCATCTGGGCGGGTACATGGAACGATGGCCTGCTGAGGTTCAATGAAGCTGCCGACAGCTTTGAAGTAGTGAACCTCCCCGGTGTCTCATCCCGGAAATTAATTATAACCGACCTTTCAGTTGTGGAATTGAACCGTATTGAATATTTATTGCTCGCTACAGATGCAGGATTGTTGTGTGTTAACACCCGGAACGGCATGGCGGCGAATTTCTCAGCCCCCGAAGACAAACTCGAGAGCTTTTGTGTGGACAATCAGGCTAACCTTTGGATCACAGGCTCAAAGGGGCTGTATAAACTGATTCAAAACAGCCTTGCATTTAAATGGCTGAATTTGCCGGATGATTTTTCCAGGATGATGATATACCAAATCATCCCCGACATTTCCAACCCGCAGGAAGTGTTTTACCTGAGTACGCTCAAAGGATGGTTTCGATACAACCAGAATGACCATACCATTGTGCCCGTAAAACTGCCGCACGACCCCGGAAATCTGATTACAACAATCAATAAATGGATAGCTGATTCCACTGGTTATTGGTTTACGTCAATGAACGGTATCGGACATTATGATCCTTATGCCAATAAACTGACTGATCTGACACACCTCATCGGCGAAGGGACTACCTATAAATATTCAGAATACATCTTCACGGATGCGTTCAACAGGTTTTGGATCAGTGTGCACCGGAGCGGCATATTGCTGGTTGACAGACAGAGCCTCAATACCCAAATGCTGTTTGCCGACAGGCAGGAGCCCGGTAACATTCTGGGCAGCGATTTCAGGGATATGGTAATGTTACCCGGAAACAAGGTTTATTTTGCTTCAAATTACAAGATGTATGAAACATCATCACTTGATTTTACATTTAAACAATTTGAACTTCCTGTCAGTGGAGGCAAAACAGATATCGAAAAAAACTGTCCCGATAATCTGTGCGTAGCGCCGGGCAACAGGCTCTTTGTCAGCAGTAAACTTCAGATTTTTGAATTCTCAGGAACAGGGTTTAAGAAAGTGTTTCCCGTCAGCGGTTATGCAGATTTTCAAATAGAGCAGATGTATTCCACAGACAAGGGTGCCATGTGGTTCAACACCTCAAAAGGGATTTATAAAACCGATACAAGTTTTCGTCATTGGGTTCACATCAACAGCCGTCTGAGTTGGCATGAACAGGAATTTGTTTCTGCACTTGCTTTTCAGGGGAATGGTAGTGTATTGTTTGGAGCCAGGGGAAAGATAGGAATCCTGACAGATTCGTTGCTCATGCCGGCTCCTTTGCCGCCGCGCGTGGTGATCAGCAGGGTGAAACATGGAAAAGAGCAGGTGTTTTTTCCCGACGATGCATATCCGCTTATTCATCTGTCTCATAAGCAACCTGTTGAATTTGAGCTGGCTACTGTGAATTATTACTATGAAAAGGAAGTCAGGCTGTTTTATCAACTCGTGGGTTGGGAAAATGATGTGTATGAACATAAGGGCAATATGCCGGTGTTTTACCAGCAATTGCCTCCCGGGACCTATGAGTTCAGGGCATGGCAAAGAAATGCCGAAGGGGTGGAAAGTCAGGTCACTGGAATCAGATTTGAGATTCATTCACCATTCTACCTTACCTGGTGGTTTGTTTTGCTGAATATTTTGTTTTTGACGACGGCATATTATCTCTTTAGCAGATATAAGCTGAAAAAAGCGCTCGAACTTGAACGGCTTCGTACACGCATTGCAACCGACCTGCACGACGACATTGGCGCAACCCTGAGCGCGATTTCGCTCTATGCCGAAACGCTGAAAAACCAGAAGGGTATCAGCCAGCCGCAACAGACCAACATACTCTCAAAAATAGGTGAAAGCAGCCGCGAAATGGTCAGCAGCATGAGTGACATAGTATGGGCCATCAATCCGGTAAACGATGATGGGGAGAAGTTTATGAACAGAATGCGCAGTTATGCTGCCGACCTGTGTCAGGCAAAGGAAATCAGGCTGCATTTTGGTGCGGCGGAGCAAATGGAGAAGGTGCGCCTGCCACTGGAGCACCGAAAAAACATGTATTTGATTTTCAAGGAATCGCTCAATAATGCTGTGAAATACTCCGGAGCCGGAAACATTTATGTCAACCTTCAGGTGCAGGGCAATAATTTGGTAATGACAATCACTGATGACGGGGTTGGCTTCAATGTTGAAACCGTGCGGAAAGGCAACGGACTCAAAAACCTTCATGCCCGTGCTGAAATGATCGGAGCAGGTTTAACACTAACATCACGACCGGGCGAAGGAACCACAATTGAGTTAAAAACGAAAACATCATAAAGCACAAAATCTCACCAATTTTGGTGATTGCAAACAGAGTATTCATGTCGTTACTTTGAAGTTTGAATTGATTCCATGAGAATTGCTGTATTTGAAGATAATCTGCGATACAGGGAAGGGCTTGAAATGCTCATCGTTACAACACCTGACATGGAGTTGTGCGGCTCATTTGAAGACACCCACAGGCTGCTGCAAAAGATTGAAGCCCTGCAGCCGGATGTTGTACTCATGGACATCAACATCCCCGGAGTGAACGGGATTGATGCAGTGAAAATCATTAAGGATAAATACCCGAACATCCATATCTGCATGCAAACCGTTTTTGAAGAAGACGACAAGATTTTCGCCTCACTGTGTAACGGTGCTTCGGGTTATATATTAAAAAGTTCGACACCTGAAAAGGTGGTTCAGGCCATCAGGGAAGTCGCTGAAGGAGGATCGTTTTTTTCCGCTTCAGTAGCGCGTAAAGTGCTCAACAGCTTTCAGAACAACACAATTACAACAGGTTTTGTGCAGCTATCCGACAGGGAGAAGGAGATTCTGAAGTGCCTGGTGGAAGGCATGAGCTACAAACTGATTGCCGATAAACTAATCATCAGCTACGAAACAGTTCATTCGCACATCAAGAAAATTTACGAAAAGCTCCACGTAAACTCAAAAAGCGAAGCAGTTGTGAAAGCCATCCGGCACAAGCTGATTTAATGCCACAAAACAGCCTTTCATTCATTTTATAGTTTGTTTCGTTTGATGCTCCTTCATGGTGGTTTTCACCAGTTTTGGTGATTTACAAGGCCTTTTTGACTTCTTAATTTTATATCCTGAAAATGTGCCTTTATCATTAATTATAAAATACTTGCGTGATGAGATCAACAGTTGCAGTCATCCTGATTTATTGCTTTCTTGCGGGAGCAAACTCTTTATCCGCCCAATCTCCCGAAAAGTTCAACTACCAGGCTGTGGCGCGCGATGCTTCGGGCAATGTGCTGGTTAGTCAGGCCGTAACATTCAGGATTAGCATCCTGCAAACAACTTCTGATGGCAATGCAGTGTATGTGGAAACCCACAGCACCACCACCAATGCTTTTGGGCAGGTAAGTCTGATTATAGGAGGTGGCACGCCGGTTTCTGGCACGTTTAGCAGCATTGGCTGGGGGAGTGATCTGTTTTTTCTGAAGACCGAGATGGATGCAGCCGGTGGCACGGCATACACCCATATGGGAACAACACAATTGTTGTCGGTGCCTTATGCCTTGTATGCCAAATCAGCAGCAAGCGGAGGAACTGTTTATTCTGCCGGAACGGGAATTGACATCACCGGGACAACAATAGCCAACACTGAGCCAAATGCCACACACACTGGCGATGCCACCGGGAGCGAAGTACTTACTGTGGTAAAGCTGCAAGGCCGCAATCTTTCCGATGCTGCGCCCTCTTCGGGTCAGGTGATCAAATGGAACGGAAGTGCCTGGGTACCATCAAATGAAACCGATCCGGCATTGCCTTCCGGCACAGGCTATGCAACTTTGTATCACAACGGAATCAACTGGGTGGCCAGTAGTCTGTTGTTCAACACCAATCAGCGAATTGGTATTGGAACCTCCAATCCCAACCAACAGTTAGAAATCACCGGCAACTTTCGTCTGCCGGCATCTTCGGCTACCGCAGGTAACTTTTACAAAGGCAGCAATGTGTTTATCCACAACAAAGGCACGGATAATATCTACGTAGGCGAAAACTCAGGCAGCCTAAATGCCACAGCCAACAACAACACTGCGCTGGGAGCTTATTCACTCTACAGCGTCACTACCGGACATTCACAAACCGCCATTGGCAGTTCTGCCCTGCGAAACACCACTTCAGGACAGCAAAATACTGCCGTTGGGTATTGGGCTATGTACAGCAACACTACCGGAAGCTTCAATACAGCTCTGGGTTACAGGGCAATTAGCGCCAACACCAGCGGCACAGAGAATACAGCGCTTGGTTATCAGTCACTGATGTCGAATACGACAGGTTATGCAAACACTGCTGTGGGTTTTCAGTCATTGATCAACAACTCAACGGGCTATCAGAACACCGGCATAGGCGATTGGTCGTTGAAGAGTAATACTATAGGAACAGAGAACACTGCAGTAGGTTATTTCTCACTGAAGTCGAACACTACCGGAACAAATAATTCAGCGCTGGGAATTTGGGCACTGCAGAATGTTACCACAGGCATTAACAATACTGCCTTAGGCTCACAAGCCGGGCAGGGAAACACAACTGGCTCAGGAAATGTGTTTATTGGACATCAGGCAGGTGCCAATGAAACAGGATCAAATAAATTATTCATTCAGAATTCGGCAAATGGTGCACCGCTGATCAGGGGCGATTTTTCTGCTAAATATGTTGGTGTCAATACCCTTATTCCTCATCAATCTGCTGTATTTGAGGTTACATCAAACGAAAAAGGAGTATTGCTTCCCAAATTAACCATGCAGCAAATGAATGCCATTGCCGAGCCCGACAGCGGATTGATTATTTATAATACTTCTCTGATGAAATTTGTTTTCTTTAATGGTTCTGAATGGAGGGAATTTGGAGTTGGCGGATGTATTCCCGCACCTTCGCAAGCTGTTGCAACAGATATTGTAACATGCATTTATCCTGTAGCGCTAAATGCAACACCTCCGGAATACGGCACAGGGCTTTGGTCAATAGAAAGCGGAACGGGTGGTGAAATTCTTAACCCAACCTCCTCAACTTCATCTTTTACTGGAAACCAGGGTGAGGTGTATGTTTTGAAATGGACGGTGACAACTCCTTGTGGGTCTAACAGTAAAACAGTTACCGTTATTAAGCCAAGTCCGCCTGTAGTTGAGGCAGGGCTATCCCAATTAGGGCTCTGCAGCACCAATACAGTGCAGTTGAACGGTAGTGAGCATGTTGGTTTTGATTATGAGTGGGTTGTTTTAACCGGATCCGGTGGTAGTTTTGAATCGCAAAACAGTGCTTCAACATCTTTTACAGGTGTTTATGGAAATCTTTATGTGATTAATTACACAGCAAGTAACGTATGTTACACAGAATCAGATAGCTTAAGTGTTTCCTTCAATTTACTACCAACTATCGCGAATGCCGGGGAGACCATCATTGTTTCGTCGCCTTTTGTCCTTGCAGTAACCCTTTCAGGTAATGTCCCCAATGCTCAGGAAACTGGCAGTTGGACGAAGCATTCCGGAGGTTGGGGTAACTTTGACGATAGATACGCATACAATAGTTTGTTCTATGTGGCACCAGGGAGAGAGTATGATTTATCCTGGAATATTATTGGCCCATGCAAAACAACTCTGGATCATGTAATTATTAATACCAATCATACACAAACGATTTCATTAAATGAAGTTTTATATGAGATCTATACAATTGATGACAATGCCGATTCCATTCAGTGGGGTAGTTCTGGAACCTTCATTGGGGCCGTGTCAGATTCTAATGGTTTTGCAAACACCAATATGATTGTGGCAGCACTGGGTGACAATGGTGGTGTGCCTTATGCTGCAAAAGTATGTTACGATCTTGTCGCTCATGGTCATGATGATTGGTATCTGCCTTCTGTTTGGGAATTGAAGAACGTATTGATGGAATATTATGAAGTTATGTCAAACTTTGATGAAAGGGGAGTATACTTGACCTCAACAGAAAATGGTGTTAGTTTTATTTGCACCTATTTGCCAACCTACCATTATGACGAAAACAGCAATGGTTGGTGGTATCAAGGGCATAAGTATTTTGATTATTACAATAAAGATAGTTTTCTTGGTGCTTATGGATATCGTCAGGAAATTAGATATAGTAATTCCGAAGTGAATCGGGTCAGATGCATCAGAAAAGTATTATGATAACTATATAAGGTCAATACAACAATGAACCAACATGAATAGAATTATTTTTCATTTAGTGATTTTGTGCGGAATTTGTGGACAATTATCCGCCCAATCCCCCGAAAAGTTCAACTACCAGGCTGTGGCGCGCGATGCTTCGGGCAATGTGCTGGTTAGTCAGGCCGTAACATTCAGGATAAGCATACTGCAAACAACTTCTGATGGCACTTCAGTGTATGTGGAAACCCACAGCACCACCACCAATGCCTTTGGGCAGGTTAGCCTGACCATAGGAGGTGGCACGCCCGTTTCAGGCACGTTTAGCAGCATTGGCTGGGGGAGTGATCTGTATTTTCTGAAGACCGAGATGGATGCAGCCGGTGGTACTGCCTACACCCATATGGGAACCACACAATTGTTGTCGGTGCCTTATGCCTTGTATGCCAAAGCATCGGGCAGCGGCATTCAGTTATCAGATGCAGATGGGGATACCAAAGTTCAGGTAGAAGAAACGGCTGACGAGGATATTATCCGTTTTGATGTGGCCGGTAACGAAAAACTAAAAATCGAAAACCGCGGTATCGTGCTGCCCAACACCACCGACAGTTTGACGGGAGTGATTTACAAGGGGACTCAGCCATTTATTCATAATTACAAATCGCCAAATAACGATGGTGAAAACACTTTTGTTGGTTTGAATGCAGGAAATTTTACGATGATGTCTATTATTATTTCTTGGGCCAGTTACAACACGGGTGTAGGCGTAAATTCGCTTAATTCCATTACTACAGGTTATCATAATTCCGCTAATGGATATAATTCACTTCAAGCCAACACAAGTGGTAGGAATAATACTGCTAATGGCAGTTATTCTCTTCAAGCCAACACAAGCGGCTATGCGAATACTGCTAATGGCTATTCTTCGCTTGCGAATAACACTAGCGGTTATTTAAATGCCGCCAATGGTAATAATGCGCTTTATTCCAACACTACAGGCAATAGAAATACAGCGACCGGTACCTATGCACTTTTTAGCAACAATGCCAATTCACGAAGCACTGCAATTGGTGTTTCTGCGATGTATTACGCTGATGACAGAACTACTGGCCGCGACACTTACAACACTGCCATTGGCTACGAAGCTTTACAAGGCAGCAGCATAGCATCGAATAACACAGGGCAATATAACACAGCAGTTGGGGATCAGGCTTTGTATTCCAACACTACTGGCAGTATTAACACTGCAAATGGCGTCAGTGCTTTGAGATCAAACACCACTGGCAGCTATAACACTGCAAATGGCGTCAGTGCTTTGAGATCAAACACCACTGGCAATAATAATACAGCAATTGGCGAAGATGCTCTTTATAGTAATTCAAGCGGATGGGAAAACACTGCATTAGGCTCTAGAGCTTTATATAGCAATTCGGCTAATAGTCGAAGTACTGCAGTTGGTTTTGAAGCCATGTACTTTGCTAATAATACTTCATCTGTTGCAGTAAACAACAACGCATTGGGATACAGAGCATTATACGGAAGTACATCGGCAGAGAACAATACCGGAAAAAACAATAATGCTTATGGTAATGAATCACTTAAATCTGTTACCAGTGGAAGCAATAATGCAGGATTTGGACATAATTCGTCATTCTCCAATACCAGTGGATGGGAGAATACAGCCATCGGTAATTATGCGCTCTACTCGAACACAGCCAACAGCCGCAACACAGCCATTGGTTATGAAGCATTGTATAATTTCAATAGTTCAGCCTCCAATGCAACAAAGAATACAGCCCTTGGCTATCGGGCAGGTTATGGAGAGGCTGAATCCACAGGTGTCAACAATATATTCGTTGGTTATCAGGCAGGAGATAATGTTTCGACAGGCAACAATAATATAGTCTTAGGTTGTGATGTTGACCTTCCTTCCGCCACCGCTAACAACCAAATGGTATTGGGAAATGCCAATACATTATATGGTGATTTACAAAATAACAGA
>Ga0351925_1104_pt1 | contig 14594 bp, 14 predicted proteins | sample BONcelHT113001D9_FD_206870 | JGI IMG/M metagenome (GOLD analysis project Ga0351925, IMG submission 206870) | Enriched cells from coal bed in the Powder River Basin, Montana, United States - BONCAT cells T11 rep2 HSBNCT.T11.300.1.D9 ... | reverse complement strand
CTATTTTGTGTGACACCTGACAGCTGATAGCTAATTACTAAAATACCGGAGGTGAAAGTATGAAGGTGGCGTTTGCGACGACGGATGGGATTAATGTCGATGAGCATTTTGGAAGGTCGGGGAAGTTCTCGGTCTATGATATCACGCTCGACGGTTTTGACTTTGTCGAGGAGCGAAAGTTTGCCGACGGCCGGGATACGGCCGTCGAGGAGACCCGGGGCAACGAGCTCGAACACGACAATGTAATGCGCAGCAAAGTCGAGAGTCTGGCCGACTGCAAGATTGTCTTCTTCACGAATATCGGCCCGCCGTCGGCGGCGCGGCTCGTCAATAAGGGCTTAATGCCCATTAAGGTAAAAGAGGTGGTCCCCATAGAGCGGGAATTGCAGAAGCTTCTCGACACAATCAATAACGCACCGCCTCCGTGGTTGAAGCGGGCTGTAAGCAACGGGCGCTAGCGCGCCGTACACATATCCATTATCAGCGAAGATCGGAGGAGAGAAGCATGAAGATGATTAGAGCGTTTATAAGGCCCGAAAAAGAGCAAGAGGTCGTTCTCGCGCTCGAGGGGGCCGGCTACCCGTCGCTCACGAAGATGCCGGTGTTTGGGAGGGGAAAGCAAAAGGGCCTACAGGTCGGACCGGTTCACTACGATGAGATGCCAAAGACCCTTCTTGTGACCGTTGTCGAAGATGGGGACCTCGATGCCGTCATCGGCATCATCCAGAATAAGGCGCGCACGGGTTTCATCGGTGACGGCAAGATTTTCGTCAGTCCCGTGGAATCGGCATATACCGTAAGAACCGGGGAGGCCGTGCTATGAAAGAGATTACGGCGATCATCAGGAGAGACAAAGTCCCCGAGACCAAAGCGGTCCTCGATGAGCTGGGATATCCGTCCCTTACGATCCAGAGCGTTGACGGCAGGGGGCAGCAGAAGGGCGACCTCTGCGCCGAGATGGACTCGGAGATGCCGGAGAGTTATTGTACCGGTGTTAAATTGAAGGCGACGTCGTCGACCTATGCGTTGGAGCACACGCTTCCCAAGATAGCCCTGTTTGTGCCGAAGCGGATGCTTACCATGGTCGTCCCCGATGACGTGGTGAACAAGGTGGTTAAGTCCATCATCAAGGTCAATCAGACGGGCAAACACGGGGACGGCAAGATATTCGTCCTGCCGATCGATACGGCGGTACGGATACGGACCGGTGAACTCGACGGCGACTCTATCTCGTAGGGCCATAGATAGTATAGTGACGGCAGAATAACTCGGGCGCTCTGTATGTTGGGTGCCCGGCAAGGATAATGCGACACAAGGTTGGGAGGTAAGAATGGTCACGGCAAAAGTGATCGGTCATACGCGGGGCGGGCAGGAATGGACGCCCCGCTTTTTAGAATCCATCGACCCCGAGAAATGTATCGCCTGCGGGCGTTGCTACAAGGTCTGCGGGAGAGACGTGCTGGAACTTATCGAAAAGCCCTTCGAGGGTGACGACGAGTATGGGGACGATATGGGAAACAAGGTCATGTCCGTCGCCAATCCCGATGATTGCACCGGCTGCGAGGCATGTAACCGCATCTGCGCAAAACGCGCCCATGTTCACGTAGAGCTATAAACAGGCGCCCATATCAACGTGGAGCTTGAACAGACAGGCGGGGTTTTCCAACCCCGCCGTTTTTATCCCAGCGAACTACTGCTTCATCACACATCATCTGCTCGACACTGCTCTTGAAAATAGCCCGTAGGGGCCGAGCTTGTCTTAGCCTGTATGCTGTAGGGGCCGAGCTTGTCTCGGACCTAGAGCCCTAGAGCTCGTCTCGGCCCGCATGCCCCCAAACTCAACCCTTGGGCTTGGGCGAAGACAAGCTTCGCCCCTACATTTTCATCCGCTGCAAGCCAAAAATAATCTCTTGACTGTGCCAACTAGGAAACTTGATTCTAGTGCTCTGTCACACATCATCTGATCGCTACCATCCCCGCGTACAAAACTCCACCCTGATAGTTTATCCCGGCGTCCAATGATTCGGTCTTGCGCGCATCCTATGATTGAAACACGAAAGTCATCCGGGGTTGACGCCGGTTCCCACCGGACTCAAGTCCCCGATATGTAACGGAGGAGGTATATGGCTATGATTCCGATAAAAGCACAGGGCCATCCATGTTTCGATGAGACGGCGCATCACAAGGTGGGCCGGATGCACATCCCGGTCGCGCCGGCATGCAACATACAATGCCGCTATTGCTATCGTGAGATCGGCAGCACCGACAATCGACCGGGCGTCGCCTATAAAATACTCAAGCCCGGCGAGGCGCTGGCGGCGGTCGAGGCGGTCGTCGCCACGGACAAGAGCATCCGGGTAATCGGTGTCGCCGGCCCCGGTGATGCCCTCGCAAACGAGGCCACCTTTAATTCGCTTGCGCTCATACATAAAAAGTTTCCCCGCTTGAAGAAGTGTATTAGTACCAACGGTCTTCGTCTGGCAGAGCGTGTCGATGAGTTGGTGAGAGTCGGCGTATCGACGATATCGGTGACGGTCAACGCGGTCAAGCCGTCGACCGGCAGGGAGTTTTATCGCAAGGTCAAGCTCAACGGCCGCAATTATTTTGAAAACGCCTTCGACATTCTCAGCGCCCGCCAGCTTATGGGTATAGAAGCGGCGGTAAGTGAGGGTTTAGTGGTCAAGGTAAACACCGTTCTCGTGCCCGAGCTTAATGGGGATCACATTGAGGATGTCGCGCGCGTCCTGAAGACGCTGGGCGTATCGTTGATGAATATAATGCCGCTTAAGCCGCTTGGGGATATGAGCGGCTATCGCGCACCGACCTGCCTGGAGATAGAAGAGGCGAGGTACTACGCCGGGCGACATATCGAGCAGTTCAGGGCCTGCAAGCAGTGCCGCGCCGATGCGGTCGGCATCCCGGGGCACGACGCCCACACGCACGCGCTCGACACGCCACACGGCGACACGAGCAAAACACTCGGCGAGATATTTGCCGGTGTGCCGCTCTACCACTAAGCCACGAATCGACATTGAAAAGGGTGGAAGTATGATGAAGAGGAACAGTCTTCTTAGAGGCAAGCGGGCGTACAAAAAGGGTTGTATACGTGCCGCCGTGCAATCACACGCTACAACAATACTAATGTTGCTGTTTGTGCTGCTCGTTGCAGCCGCGACCGGCTGCTCTGCTGCACAATCGTCCGGCGGGGCCGATGCGGAGTCGAAGACACAAGCGGCGGCGCAACAGGAACCGTCGACCCTGCGCATCATGTCGGCCGCGAGCTTAAAAGACGTCCTGCAGCATCTCGCCCCGGATTTCGAGGCCGGGGAGAACGCTCGCATCATCTTCAACTTCGCCTCCTCGGGTGACTTGCAGGTGCAAATAGAACAGGGCGCACCCGCCGACCTCTTCATATCGGCCGGTAAAAAACAGGTGGATACGCTCGAGCAGAAAGGCCTCCTGCAAGCCGGGACGCGCGTCGACCTACTCGCCAACGACCTCGTCGTCATCGTACCAGAAGAGAACCGTGCCATGGCCGGCGGCATCGAAGACCTCGTTCGCAATGCGCAGATCGAGAAGGTAGCGATATGCATCCCGGAGGCGTCGCCGGCCGGAAAGTACGCGCAGGAGGCGCTGGTAACCGCCGGCATCTGGAGCGATATCCAGCCGAAGCTCGTCATGGCGAAAGATGTTCGCCAGATAGTGACCTACGTCGAGACGGGAAATGTCGATGCCGGGCTTGTCTACAGGTCGGATGCGAATGTATCGACGGCCGCGCGCATCGCGCTCGTTATACCGGCCGAGTTCCATTCACCGATCGTTTACCCGGCCGCGGTGCTCAAAAACGCGGGGTCGACGGCTCTGGCGGCGAGATTCATCGAATACCTGGCGGAAGAAGAACCGTCACAAGCGTTCAAAGAGTACGGTTTCAAAGTTCTGAGAGAGCAATAAAGCACATGGGGTGAGAGGATGGATCTGAATCCTGTCTGGTTATCGATAAAGGTCTCATTGATAGCGGTGAGCATAGTGTTCGTAATCGGAACGCTCCTCGCGGTCCTTATGTTGCGCGCGAGTTTTCAAGGTAAGAGCATTCTTGAGTCGCTCATCCTTGTGCCCCTGGTGCTGCCGCCGTCCGTCGCGGGGTTCTTGCTGCTCATCCTCTTTGGGAAGCACGGCCCGTTCGGCCGCGTCCTCGACATGGTGGGGATACAGGTCATCTTCTCATGGAGGGCGGCGGTCATCGCATCCGCCGTGGTGGCGTTGCCGCTGATGTACCAGTCCGTAAAGGCCGCGCTTGAATCGGTCGACCCCAAACTCGAGCAGGCGGCGCGCACGCTCGGGGCGGGGGAGTTAACGCTGCTGCGCACGGTCACGCTGCCCCTTGCATGGCCGGGCTTTATATCGGGGGCGGTTCTCGCATTCGCCAGGTCTCTCGGTGAGTTCGGCGCTACCCTGATGATAAGCGGCAACATCCCGGGAGAGACGCAGACGATACCGCTGGCCATCTATACCATGTCACAGGGCGGGGACCTCAAGGCGGCCGGTGTTCTCGTCGCCATTCTGCTGGCGACGAGTTTTTCACTCGTGCTGAGTCTTAACATATGGAAGAAGCGGTCGGTTCTCTGGCCCTAGCCGGGCGCCCGCCGATATTGGAGAAAGGAAGGTCGTAGGCTATGTTGCATCTGAATATCGCAATTGGGCTCGAATATTTTACGCTCAGAGCCGAAATCGTCATCGGCAATGAGATACTGGTATTGCTCGGGCCGTCGGGCTGCGGCAAGACCACGATCTTAAAATGCATCGCGGGCCTTGAGAGGCCGGCGCAAGGTTTTATCCGTCTTAACGAGCGCACGCTCTTCTCTTCAATCGACGCTATCGATATAAAGACAAGGTTTCGCCGCATAGGGTTTGTATTCCAGGATTATGCCCTCTTTCCGCACCTGACAGTCGGGGAGAATGTCTCCTACGGCCTCATCCATAACCGCATACCGGCCGACCGGCCTGTGGATATTGAGGAAATTCTCGAGACACTCAAAATCGACCATCTACGAGACCGCTACATAAAACAGCTTTCGGGAGGCGAAAAACAGCGTGTAGCACTTGCCAGAACGCTAATATTGCGCCCGGAATTGCTTTTGCTCGATGAACCGCTCTCGGCACTCGATTCCGATACCCGAAGAGAGGTGCAATCGGAACTCAAAGAGCTACAGCGTCAATGGGATATCCCGTTCATCCTCGTTACACACGACCGTGAAGAGGCGGCAAGGCTGGGAGACGCGAGCGCCCAGGTGAGCATAGACGATCGTCTGCATGGATTTGTGCACATCAAACAGGGTGCAAGCCGGGTAGGCTAGATTTGTTATTCCCTCTCGCAAACGGTACAATTAGCAAGAGAACCACGCGCTTTAAAAACCTTTATCTCCAGGAAAAGGACGACTTTTATTTGAAAAAGAAAATAATCCTGATAGACGGCAATAGCCTGGTATATAGGGCGTTCTTCGCGCTTCCGACGACGCTTGCCACATCCAAAGGCCAGGTCACCAATGCGGTCTACGGGTTTACCAGCATGCTTATAAAGCTGCTCAAAGACGAAAAGCCCGACGTGGTCATCGTCGCCTTCGATCGCGCCGCTCCGACGTTCAGGCACGAGCAGTTTGAAGACTATAAAGCGCACCGCGCGGCGATGCCTGATGAACTCATTAGCCAGTTTCCGCTGGTAAAGGAGGTACTGCGAGCGCTCAATATCCCCATCTATGAACTCGATGGCTTTGAAGCCGATGATATCTTGGCGACGCTCGCGTCGAGGGCCGAGGCCGAAGACGACGATGTGCTCGTCGTCACGGGCGACCGCGACGCGTTTCAGCTCGTCGACGACCATATCAAGATAATGACGACCCGCAAAGGCATCTCCGACATCGTCGTCTACGACCGGGATAAAGTGCGGGAGCGTTACGGGGTCACGCCCGAGCAGGTTCCCGATTATCTCGCGCTCAAGGGTGACGTCTCGGACAATATCCCCGGTGTGCCGGGTATCGGCGAGAAGACCGCCGCGAAGCTTATTCAGCAGCTCGGGAGCGTCGAGGAGATTCTCGGTAATCTCGACAAGGTCGAAAACAAGCGGTGGCGGACGATGCTCGAAGAGAACGCGGCTGAGGCGGAGCTTTCAAAGCGATTGGCCGTCCTCGAGCGCGATGTGCCTATCGACGTCGATTTCGACGAGTGCCGCCTCGGCGGCTGGGATGAGCAAGAGGTCCGCCACGTCTTTTCCGAGCTCGAGTTTTTCACGCTTCTCGACCGTTTTTTCGCGCAGAGCAAAGAGCGGCGTCAGGAAGCGGGCGCGCCGGGCGGGGCGGCCGCCGGGTACGAGGTCGTTAAGCTCGCAGGCGGTGCCGAAACCGCGCGGTTGACGGCGGATATAACAGCGACCGCACGGCTTGCGATGGCTATCCGAACGAGCGGAGAGAACAGTATCGACCGTACCATCGATTCGATAGCGCTCGCAGTTTCAGCGGATAGGGTCTATATCGCCGAAAACGTGTCGCATGAAGCCGGTGAAGAGGGCGGCGGTGCCGGGATAGGCGAGGCCGGCGGTGCGGGCGGCGCCGGCAATGGCGCCCGGGTTCACGAGGCGCTCAAGCTGCTTAAGCCATATCTGGAGACAAAGTCAATCGCCAAGATAGGGCACGACCTCAAGCATACTGTGCTCGCGCTTTGGAATGAGGGCATACACATCGACGGCCTATCGTTTGATACGGAGGTCGCCGCGTATCTCCTAAACCCCGAGCGCTCTGCCTACCCGATCGAGGAACTTGCGGCTATCCATCTGGGCATGGCCATATCGGGGGCAGGTGAGGACGAGCGTCTCGCGCTTGAGGCGATAGCGAACCTGCGGTTACAGACCAAACTCGAAGAAGAGCTAGCATCGCAGGACTTAAGAAAGCTCTTCGAGGAGGTCGAGATGCCGCTCATTCCGGTACTGGCCAGGATGGAGCATGAAGGGGTGGGAATAAATACCGCCTATCTCGAGGAGTTCTCGAAAGAGACCGGGCTTCTTCTCGAGAACATCGAGAACGAGATATACTCGCTGGCGGGGCAGGAGTTCAATATCAACTCGCCGCAGCAGCTCGGTTTCATCCTCTTCGAAAAGCTCGGCCTGCCGAAATCAAAGAAGACGAAGACCGGCTATTCCACCGACGCCAACGTGCTGGCCAAGCTCTTGACGGTGCATCCAATCGTCGAGCACATCATCAACTTCCGTGAGCTTGCCAAGCTAAAGTCGACCTATATCGACGCGCTTCCACGGCTGTGTAACCCAAAGACCGGCAAGCTCCACACCTCGTTCAATCAAACGGTGACGACAACGGGGCGCCTGAGCAGCAGCAATCCGAACTTGCAGAACATTCCGGTCCGCACCGAGCTGGGCCAGCGTATCCGTAAGGCCTTTGTCCCTTCGCGGGAGGGCGACCTCTTTCTGTCGGCCGACTACTCTCAGATAGAGCTGCGGTTGCTCGCGCATTATTCGGGCGAAGAGGTGCTTCTGCGGGCGTTCGAGGCGGACGAGGATATCCACGAGGCGACGGCGATAAAGGTCTTTGGCCTTCTGCCCGAGCAGGTGACGCCGCAGATGCGCCGCATCGCCAAAATGGTCAACTTCGGTGTTCTCTACGGCATGAGCCCATATGGCCTGAGTGACCGTCTGGGCATCCCGGTCGGTGACGCCCGCGCTTTCATAGAGAAATATTTCAAAAACCTGCCGAAGGTCGAGGAGTTTATCAGGCGAACCATCGAGGACGCGAAGGCCAAGGGGTACGTGGAGACCCTCCTGGGGCGAAGGCGCTATATCCCCGAGCTTAAGAGCAGCAACGGCAGGATTCGAAGCCTGGGAGAGCGTTTTGCGGTAAACGCGCCGCTCCAAGGGACCGCCGCCGACATAATCAAACTCGCTATGGTGCGCATAGACAAACAACTCGAAGGACAAGCATTCCGGACGAAAATGGTGCTGCAGGTCCACGATGAGCTCATCTTCGAGACGCCCGGGGACGAACTCGAGCCCGTAAGCAGGCTCGTCAGGGACGTCATGGAGCACGCGTTATCGCTTCGCGTGCGATTGAAGATCGAAATTTCTTCGGGGCATAACTGGAAAGAAGCGAAATAGAATTGCCAAATCAAGTAATTTCGCTTAAGCTATATATCAGCAAGGTGAAAAAGCAGTTCAACTAGAGTAATTCTTGCGGGGTAAGCGGCGATGCCGCGTGGATAGAAAGGAAAAGCAGAGTTGAGGGCAGACTAGCCAGATCGTCTTTTCCAAACATGACACGGGTCCGAATCGAGCTTAGGTATCGTAAGGACGGATAACCCGCAGCCACCTCTGGTGGTATTTTTATTTTTTTCGCCTTGTTGTGAAAAAATTGGGAGGTTTTGATTTAATGTCCGAAAAAGAATCAGTTGAAAACCAAGAAAGCTACATGATCATCAATGAGGCCGGGATACTTGTACCCGACTACGACCAGACCATCAAGGTTTTTGATGATGGCGACATCGTCGTCGGTGAAGTGGTAAAGGTCGACCGGGACGAAGTGCTCGTTGACATCGGCTACAAGTCCGAGGGGGCCATCCCCGCCCGCGAGCTTTCAATCAGGCCCGATGCTGACCCCTTTGAGATAGTCAAAGTCGGAGATCGCATCGAGGCCCTCGTCCTTCAAAAAGAGGACAAGGAAGGAAGGCTCATTCTCTCGAAGAAACGCGCTGAGTATGAGAAGGCTTGGGAGAGAATCCAAGATCTCGCAAACAGCAGCGAGACGATTGAGGGAGGCGTTATTGAAGTCGTTAAAGGTGGGTTGATAGTCGACATCGGCCTGAGGGGCTTTTTGCCGGCGTCGCTCGTTGATTTAAGACGGACGAAAGACCTCCATCAATATCTCGGCCAGAGAATGGAATGCCGGATAATCGAAATGGATCGCAACAGAAACAACGTGGTTCTTTCGAGGCGTGCGGTACTCGAGGAAGAGAAGAAGCATGAGAAGGGCAAATTGCTCGAGAAGATCGTCAAAGGAGCCGTCCTTGAGGGTAAGATCTCGAGCATCGTCGACTTCGGCGCATTTGTCGACCTCGGAGGTATCGACGGCCTTATACACATCTCGGAGCTCTGCTGGAACCATATCGATCACCCGTCAGAAGTCGTTGCGGTTAGTGACGAAGTAAAGGTACAGGTCTTGGATGTAGACTTTGATCGCGAGAGGATATCTCTTGGACTCCGCCAAACTCAGGACGATCCCTGGAAGCAGAAGGTTAATATCTACCAGGTAGAGCAGATCGTCACAGGAAACGTGACCAAGCTGGTCCCGTTTGGGGCGTTTGTCGAAATCGAAGAAGGCCTGGAGGGCCTTATCCATATCTCCGAGCTCTCACACAAGCACGTTGAGATGCCGGAAGAGATCGTCAAAGTCGGCGATGGAGTCGAAGTAAAAATCGTCGGCATAGACGTTGACAAGAGGCGGATAAGCCTGAGCATCAAGCAGACCCTCCCCGTTCCAGACGAGAGACAAGAAGAAGCCGCCGAAATCGAGCAACTTGAAGAGTTCGCGGAGCCGGCAGTCATCGAGGAAGTTGAGATAGTCATTATCGAGCCGGTCGAAGAGACGGTCGAAGAGACGGTTGTTGGCGACGCAGCGGAAGAAGCGAGTGCGGAGGCCGTTGTCGAGGAAGCCGCACCTGCAGAGGTCGAGGAAGCCGAAGAAGTTAAGGAAGAGCCGGTTGTCGAAGAGGCCGCAGTCGAAAGCGTAGAGGCCGATTCAGAAGAGCCGGCGGTAGCCGCCGAACCGGGCTCGCTCGAGGATGTGCTCAACCAGATGAAGAAAAAGCATCCGAAGAAAGGGTCGGATGCCGAGTAAGAACGGCAAATATTTCAAAGGGTCCTGCGAGAGCGGGACCCTTTTTTGATGGATTATCAATAGGACCGAACAAAAGAGGAAGCTACTCTTATGAAGCAGTGGACCGCGCCCGGCGCATGGATGGTGTTCGTCATTATTCTCTCGGTTGGACCGACCGGCCCCGAGGTAAGCGCGTTCTGGCCGTACTTCGTACATTTTCTCGAATACGCGATTTTAGGGGTACTTCTCTACAGGGCTATCGTTTATACTTGGAATATGGTTCTTATGCGGGCATCGCTCTACGCGATAACAACCGCATTCTTGTTCGGCGCTGCTATGGAGACAGTTCAGCTCCCTTTGAGCCACAGGGGCTTCGGTGTCGACGATATGGTAACAAATCTTGTGGGCGCCATGTTCGGCTTAACTGTCTACCGCCTACTTCTCAGTCGCGGCCACGATGAATGAGACAAGCATGCTTGGGTTTGAGAGCTGCACAGCGCGCGATAGAGAAACCTCTTTTGTGCGGGTAAAGTACGACCGGCTTTAATTCTACATTGGGGTTGGCGATGAAAATTATCGGTGTGACCGGTCCAATAGCATCGGGTAAGTCAACGGTAACGGCGTTTCTGAAAGAAAAAGGAGCGTTTGTTATCGATGCGGATATCATTGCGCGCGAGGTGGTAGAGCCGGGTAAGCCCGCCTGGGCGGAGATAGTCGAGCGTTTCGGCGAAAGCATTCTCGGGTCCGAACGGAGTATAAACCGCCGTGAATTGGGTAGAATCGTATTTGCGGATCCCGAAAAGCGGTTGATCTTAAACGATATCATACATCCACGAGTCATCGAGGAGGTCGAAGCCCGTCTTGCGGCGCTCGAAGAGACGGTTCAAACTGACGCCGTCGTAGTCGTAGACGTGCCGCTCCTGATAGAGGTCGGCATGGACAAGCGCTGTACGCTCACGGTCATGGTCACTGCGGGTAGAGAGCTACGGCTCGAGCGTTTGCTTAAGCAGGGCCTCTCCAGGGAAGAGGCCGAGAACCGTATCGACGCGCAGCGCGAGAAGGATGCCCTTGTTGAATTCGCCGATGTGGTCATAGAGAATAACGGAACATTGGAAGAACTCCGCTCGCGGGTCGAGGGCTTATGGGAAGATGTACGCGCCGGCGGCCGATGCCGGGGCTGAGATCTTGAACTACGCGATCCAATAATATGCTGATAACTGATAACTTTTATATACAATAGGACGTAGCAATGAGACTATCCAAAATCGCCTTAATAGTTATCACACTGCCATTTATCGTCTTACTCTGGTACCAGTGGTCGTTTACCGAGAAGTTTGACCAGGTGGTTTATCCACTCGAATATAAAGCGGACATCGCCACGGCAAGCAAAAAATATTCAATCGACCCCTACTTGATCTCTGCCATCATCTATGAGGAGAGCAAATTTAACGCTTCGTCCCGGTCCAGAGTCGGGGCAGCCGGGCTTATGCAAATCATGCCCGATACCGGCAGATGGATTGCGGAAAAGCAGGGCAGGCGGTTTCGTGTTGATTATCTCTACGACCCCAAGGTAAATATAGACATGGGTTGCTGGTACTTCGACTTCCTTCGGGAGAAGTATGACGACGAGCGCCTCGCACTCGCCGCGTACAATTCGGGCTACAATAACGTCGATCGATGGCTCAACAATGGATTGCACAACAACATCGACGATATGCTCGAGACGATCCCGTTTAAAGAGACGCGGCTGTATGTGAAAAAAGTGATAAAAACAAGACAGCGATATGCGGAGTTATACGTCGGCGAGTTCAAGTAACTCGTTAGAGTGAGCCCACGTCGGTTTAGTGAGAATTCGCACGTCAAATGCAGGATAAATCGTATGAAACGCCGTCGATTCTATCAAGCAAGCAGGACTAACTGCCGATAACGTAAACATGTTAGCAGAGCAAATAAAGTTTTCGGGTGAAGCATGACCGGAATTTGTCGAGCTGGTACAGCCCAATATTATCGTAAAACTAGAAAATCGGACCACATTCGCTTTTTACAAATTCACATCGGTAACGTCCGATAAGACAGTCGTCTGTAGGGCGATCGATGACGTTCTCGCGTCCGGATGTGAAATCGGTGCGATCGTCAATGTTATCCGTCCTATCGCCGAAGGCAGCTGCATCATGCCGGCAAAGATAAATCTGATCGAGGATAACGGCCGGACAATTACTCTGGTTCCCATGGGTCGGCCCAATAAAATACAGCGTCGCGTCTTCCCCAGGGTTGTCGCCGAGAGCGGCATCAAGCTCAAGCTTGAATTCGACAATAGCAACAGCATGTATAAGAGCATGAAAGTCTACGATATTAGCGGTGGCGGTATCGGTCTGACGATATATTCGAGGAAGCCCATCCTCATCGGCCAGCGCGCGAGACTCGAGATAGAGTTTCACATGCAGAAGAACAAGGTGAAAGCGCGCGGCGAAGTCGTCCATAGCACACTGCGCAACGAGAACTCACGCGAGTTTATTATCGGAATCATGTTCGTGCAAATAAGCGAAGAGGACCAGGTACGCGTCCTCGAATTTGTCGCCGCGGAGATCAAGCGGCAGAGCGCCGAACAGCCGGTAAGTATAACGGGTTAGCGATAGCCACGGCGGTCTATGGCGGCCATGGAAACCCAAAGCTCCCCGGACAACGCAGAGCAGCCCAGGCAGGCTGAAGAGCAGGCGCCGGGTATATCACTGTTTGCCGAGTGTAAATACCTCCCAAATCCCGTAGAATAGAATCACTATGAGTGATTTAAACAAATTCAAAACCGAAGCCCCATACGCGCCGAAGGGGGACCAACCGAAAGCAATAGAGAGATTGGTCGAAGGCGTTAAGCGCGGTTACGATTACCAGACGCTCCTTGGCGTCACGGGCTCGGGCAAGACGTATACGATGGCCAAGGTCATCGAGAATATCGGGCGGCCGACGCTGGTCATCGCGCCGAACAAGACGCTTGCCGCACAGCTCTGCAACGAGTTCAAATACTTCTTTCCGGATAACGCCGTCGAGTATTTTGTAAGCTATTACGATTATTACCAGCCCGAGGCCTATATCCCGCATACCGACACCTATATCGAGAAGGACTCATCGATAAACGACGAGATAGACAAGCTGCGGCATGCGGCGACAAGCGCGCTCTTTACCCGCCGCGATGTCGTCATCGTCGCGTCGGTCTCCTGCATCTACGGCCTCGGTTCGCCCGAGGATTACCAGGCGACCGTCGTTTTCTTGAATAAGAACGAGGAATACAGCCTCGATGAGATACTCAAGAAGCTGGTGAAGATAAAATACCAGCGCAACGATTTCAACTTTACGCGCGGGACGTTTCGGGTGCGCGGCGACGTTCTCGAGGTATTTCCTGCCTACGATGAGATAGCTATTCGCGCCGAGTTTTTCGGCGATACCGTGGAGCGAATCGTTAGCATCGACCCCCTCACCGGAGAGGTGCTTAGAGAGCACGAGCACATGTCGATATACCCCGCGACCCACTTTGTAACCGTCGAGGAGAAAATCGTGCGGGCGCTTACTTCTATAGAGAACGAGCTCGTCGACCGGCTCATCGAGCTGAAAGAAGAAGGAAAGCTGCTTGAGGCGCAACGGCTGGAGCAGCGCACCAAGTTTGACCTCGAGATGATACGCGAGGTCGGCTACTGTAACGGCATCGAGAACTACTCGCGGCACTTCAGCGGCAAGGCGCCGGGCGAGCCGCCGGACACGCTCATCGACTATTTCCCGGATGACCTGTTGGTGCTTATCGACGAATCACATATCACAGTACCCCAGCTCAACGGCATGTATAACGGGGACCGCTCGCGCAAGCTCACCCTTGTCGAGCATGGCTTCCGGCTGCCCTCGGCGGTGGATAACCGTCCGCTCCGATTCGAGGAGTTCATCGAGAAGGTGCCGCAAATCGTCTTCGTCAGCGCGACGCCGGGCCCGTTTGAGGAGCAGGCGGCCAAGCAGGTCGCCGAGCAGATAATCCGCCCGACCGGCCTGGTCGACCCCGAGGTGATTGTGAAGTCCACCAAAGGCCAGGTCGACGACCTGTTCAATATGATAAAAGCGCGTACCGACAAGGGTGAGCGCGTGCTGGTGACCACGCTTACCAAGAAGATGGCCGAAGACCTGACCGACTATTACTTCGAGATGGGGGTAAAGGTCCGCTATCTGCACTCGGATATCGACACGCTCGAGCGGGTCAAGATATTAACCGACCTGCGGCGCGGCGATTTCGACGTACTCGTCGGTATCAACCTTCTGCGAGAGGGACTCGACCTCCCCGAGGTGTCGCTCGTCGCCATTCTCGACGCCGATAAGGAGGGCTTCCTGCGCTCCGAGCGCTCGCTTATCCAGACCATCGGGCGCGCGGCAAGAAACGTGAGCGGCCAGGTCGTGATGTATGCGGATGCCGTGACCGATTCCATGCGCCGCGCCATCAACGAGACGAACCGCCGGCGCAAGCTCCAGCAGGACTTCAACCTCGAGCACGGCATCGAGCCGGAGAGTATCCGCAAAGCCGTCACCGACATCATACAGACGACCGTCGCCGAATCCGGCAAGCTCTATAAGGCCCGCAAGGCCGGCGATGAGATACAAAAGATACCCCGCCAGGAGCTCGAAAATCTCATCAGGCTTCTCGAGGACGAAATGCGAAGCGCCGCCGAGAGCCTCGACTTCGAAAAGGCCGCG
>Ga0351925_1103_pt1 | contig 14647 bp, 9 predicted proteins | sample BONcelHT113001D9_FD_206870 | JGI IMG/M metagenome (GOLD analysis project Ga0351925, IMG submission 206870) | Enriched cells from coal bed in the Powder River Basin, Montana, United States - BONCAT cells T11 rep2 HSBNCT.T11.300.1.D9 ... | reverse complement strand
CGTGACGCTGGACGCCGACTCCGGCACCCCCACGTTGCGGGGTTCGTGGGAGAACGGCAGTGACGACCGTAACGGGATCAAATGGACGTCGGTGGATGCGGGCGACATCGACAAAGACGCCAAGGCGGAGGTCGTAGTCTCCTTCCAGGATCAGCAAGGCCAGCTCCAGGTGATCTCGTTCGACGACAACCCGGCCTGCCCGTGCGCGGATGATGGCGCCTCAGGCCTGACCCAGCGCGCCAAATGGGAGGACCACGGCGATGGCCGCGGGGCCGCCGGCATGACCTGGATTGCCCTGGGCGACATAGACGGCGACAGCGTCTACGCCGACTACACCGGGGTCTGCGCTCAGACGACGGAGGTGCGCATGACGGCCCTGGTGGGCCGGCCGCCGTTCTGGCAGGCGTGGAACCCGACCGGCAACGAAGTGGGCTACGGCAAATCGGCCGGCAGCGAGAGCGAGAGCGATCAGGAGGTGACCACCTCCTACGGCTCTTCCGTGACGGTCGATCTCTCGTACCTGACGAGCGACGTCGAACTCGGCCCCTCCATCACCAAGGATTGGGAACGGTCGATCACGTCGTCCACGGCCACCGGCACCCAGATCGAGACGCGCGACGGCTGGAGCATGGATGACGATGGCTTCGTGCCGCTGAGCGGCGTCACCTACTACAGCTACCAATACAAGCGCCGCGACAACAGCGCGCTGGCGCGCGTGGGTGTGCCGGTGGATGCCGTCACCGATGCCAAGAGTGCGAGCTACTGGAACCAGCCCGACGGGGAGCGGCTGCTCACCCCCACGTCGTGGGTGCCCGCCTATCGCTCCGCCTGGATGGATCTCACGAAGGTTTCCCCCCTTTCCTCCTCATACTTCCCCGCAAATAATCGGTTCTGGGGCGAGGGGGCGGACATACACGATGTGAACGGCAACGGGTACGCCGGACTATCTCCATGCCGTGATCGCCGGTCCGTATAATTCGGGCCACAACGTCTTCTATCAAGTCGGCTTCGACCTGCTCCCGAACGGCGCCCCCCAAACAACCAGCGCTTGGATCCCGATCTGGGATTCGATTGGCAACTTTAGTTCGGGGCTGGGCGCGGCCGTGACCGAACTGAACGGCAATGCCACGCCCGAGCTGGTGCTCGCCTGGGTGGATGACCCGCCGGGCAACAATAACGCCTACTACCGCGTGTGTTGGGACCTGGCGGCCAATGGCAAATACAAGAGCTGCAGTCCGAAGCAGCAGATCCCCGGCTGGGTGGGCCCGAGCACCCAGGGCGCGGGGCTGGACGTCCTCGACCTGAATGGCAACGGTCGGCCCGAGATCTTCTTTGGCTGGATCGACAACCCGGCCGACGTCAACCAGGGCTACTATCGCGTGGGCTGGGACCTGGACGCCAATGGGAATGTCGCTAGTTGGTGGACCGATCCCCAAAAGATCGAAGGCGCCTTTGGCCCGCAGGATTCAGGGCTGGGCTTGACCCTGGACGACATGGACGGTGACGGCCAGCCCGAGCTGGTTGCCGCCTGGGTGCGCAACGGCGACGGAGAGAATGAGTGGGCCTACGCCGTGGGCGAAGATCTGGGCAAGGACGGCCTGGTGGGTTCCTGGGCGCCCGGCCTGCCCATCGCCGGTTGGGTCGGCAGCGCCACGGCCGCAGCCTCGCTTGCCTCCGCCGACCTGGTGGGCGACGACGGCCGGCCCGAACTGGTGGTGGGCTGGATCGACCACCCGGCGACCGGCGACGTCGCCTGGCTGCGCGTCGGCCAAACCCGGCCGCTCGGGGGCGATCCGGATCAGTATCCCACCGCCGTCACGGACACCGATCCGACAGACGGCCAGTTCCAGGTCCAGTTCCAGAACCAATGGTGGAACGTCAGCGGCGACGTCAACTGGCGCTGGGACAGCAGCAACAATCCCATGGTGGTCAGTGTGGGCGGCGCGAATAAGACCTGGTCGGTGGACCAATCCCAGTTCACCCAACACACCACTGGGACCAGCAAATCGTACAACATCGAGGTCGGCTGGGAAGCCGAGTTCATGGGCGTAGGCGTCGAAGGCTCGACCACCTACGGCTTCGAGGAGGGCAGCTCCCAAAGCATCAGTTGGTCGAAAGGCTGGTATATGGAGGGGCAGTCTGCGGGCCTGCCGGGCAGTGCGCCGGCTGGCAAGAGCTACAAGTACATCCCGTACACCTACATGCAGGAGGCCCGGTCCGGGGCAGGCGAAAAGCAGGCCTACATGGTGCTGGACTATATCGTGCCCTACATTGGCCCGATCGCCCTGGCGGAAGCCTCGGCCACCGCACTGGGCATCACGCCGGGTGTGCCCCTCATCGCCAGCCCCACCCATCCCGACCCGGGGACCTGGTACCCGACCGGCACCGTCGTTTTCACCTGGGCGCAGCCGGCCGGCGATCCGGCGGTGGTGGACGGCTATCGCTGGTACCTGGACCGTCACCCGGACACGGCGCCCAACGAGTTCAGTCAGGGAATGACCGACACTATTACCTACGAGGACTTTTCCGATGGGCTGTGGTACTTGCACCTGCGGGCGCGCGGTGATGGCGGCGACTGGAGTGATACGGCCCACCGCGCGGTGCGCCTGGACGGCCACCCGCCCCAGATCGCTATCGTGCTGGATCTCCCGCGCCCCGCCGACAACGGCGGCTGGTACAACACCCCCGTGACCGCCACCATCACGGCCACCGACCCATCGAGCAGCGCCGGGCAGACCGGCTCTGGCGTGGTGAGCGTCGAGACCAGCGCCGACGGCGTCACCTGGCAGCCCTACGCTGCCCCGGTGGTGTACCGTGTTGACATGCCGCTCACCGCGCTCTGGGCGCGCGCCACCGACGCCGTGGGACACACCTCGGCGCCCATCTCGGTCACCTTTGGGCTGGACCTGACCGCGCCCAGCTCGGTGGCGGGGCCTGGCTGCTGGGCTCCGGGCGGCCACTGCGCGGCCGGGGTGGCGACCGACACGATGGGCAACCAATACCTGCGCCTGGCCGGCGTCCAAGAAGAGGCGTTATCCGGTCTCAAGGGCCTTGCCATCCAGATCAACGACGTCAACTGGGTCCCCGTGACTGGGATCGTCGATGGCCAATGGTCCTTCAATTCCACCAAGGAACTGGGCGCCGGCTGCCATACCTTCGATACCCGGGCCGAAGATCGGGCCGGCAACGTCGAGGCCGCGCACACCTTTGTCTCTGGCGTGGTCTGGCCGGCCCGCAGCCAACCCGACCTCTCTGGCAGCAGCCTCTCGGTCGTCCCCGCGCAGGTCCGGCCCGGCGACACGGTGACCTTTACCCTGTCTGTGCGCAACAGTGGCTGGCAGGAGACCTGGACGCCCATAGCTATGGAGATCCCGGTAGGATTGGAGGTCTTAACGGAGACCATCACCGGCGATGGGACGTACGATCTGGTCTCGCGCACGGTCACCTGGCCGCCGCGCTACCTGTGGCCGGGCGAGGAGCGCCCTCTGTCCCTTAGCGCACGGGTGGATGCTGGCTTAGCGGCTACAACTCTGGCCGTTCCCCTGACCGCTTGGGGGACGTGGCCCATCGTCGCCGATTGCCCGCCGGAGGGTATTCAGGGTTTTCGCAATCTCGAAGCGATGACCGGGCTCACGACGACGGTGACGGTGCGCCCCACGCTGCCGGTCGGGACCGACGTCTGGCCGCCGACACTCTACAGCCTGAGCATCGAAGGCCAGCCGGCGACCGGCGTCCGGGAGGTGGCGTTGCGCATCAGCGCGGCCGCAGATGCCCGCTGGATGTACCTCCGCGAGTGGAAGTGGGATGCCGCCCGCGGGGCGTGGGGCGCGACCCAGGAGAGCGGCTGGCTGCCGTATGCCGCGTCCTACCCCTGGACTCTGTCCGAGGGCGATGGCGTCAAGTACCTGGGTGCCTGGCTGGCCGATGCCGCGGGGAACGTCTCGGTGCTGGACAGCCGCGGCCTGGCCTTCACCAACGTGCTGAGCAGCCGCCAGTCCCTGGCCGATGGCCAACGCATCCAGTACCGATTCCCGCTGGGCGCCGGAAACATGGCCGTATTCAACGCCGTCACCCACGAGGGCAACGCAGACCTGTATGTCTGGCGGCCGGGGAGTGGTTTCCGGCCCCAGTATGCGGCTAGCGGGACCGGCTTTGTGGATGCGGTGGGCTTCTTGGCCTTCCGGGAGGGGCTGTACCTGGTGGAAGTCAAGGCCGAGGGCGACAGCCGGTACCAACTCTTGCTGGCCGGCGACATCGGCCCGTTGGGCGCCAGCGCGGCCGGTATCGCGCCCAGCTCACCGGAGCACCCGCTCACCGTCTCCGATCCGCTGAGCGCCGGCGCCGCGGTCGCCCCGGCCTTCCCTAAGCTCTATCTGCCCATTGTGATGAGGAGCTGGTAACCGAAAAGTGCAACGCACCTCGAAGGTGCGTTGCACTTGATGCAAGGCCCCCGACGCCGGCTTTTGGGGGCTGGTGAGCGCGCAGCGGCTTGGGATTCGAGGAGCGGATGGGTTGTCAATCAAATGAAAGGAGGCCTTGGAGGCGTTTCGAATGTCGTAGATATTCGTCATACTGAGAGAGCATTCACCCCAAAGGAGCAACGAACATGAAACGGCAAATCCTGGTGTTCTTCGTCTTTCTCACTGTCCTGGCCTTGCTGGCGGCCTGCGTGCCGGCGCCTGCGCCGACGCCAGCGGCCGTGGGCATCCCCAACCCCGCCTCGGTCAATTGCGTCAAGCAAGGCGGCACACTCGACATCCGCAAGGACGCCAGCGGTGGCGAGGTCGGCTACTGCAAGTTCGCTGACGGCAGCGAGTGCGAGGAATGGGCCTTGATGCGCGGGGAGTGCAAGCCGGGCCAGCCCGCGGCGCAATTCACCGATCCATTCGCCTATTGCGCAGCGGTCGGCACCCTGGACGCGCCGGACAGCCGCTACATCGGCCTCAAGACGCCGGATGCGGTCGTCCAGGGCGTGCGCAAGGCGCTTGACACAAAGGACGATGTTCCGCTCCAGCCGTTCGTGGACGGGACGACGTGGCGCTGTGCGGGCGGCAAGGTGCTGGCCTGCTTCGTGGGCGCCAACCTGCCGTGCGGCGAAAAGGCGGACACGAGCAAGACGCCCAATGCGGGGATCGTGGACTACTGCAAGGCGAACCCCGCGGCCGAAGTGGTCCCCGCCGCCGCGGCCGGCCGCGCCACGGTGTACGAGTGGCGCTGCAAGAGTGGCGCACCGGAGATCGTCAAGCAGGTCTTCAAGCCGGATGCGCAGGGCTTCATCGCGGAGATCTGGTACGCGATCGCGCAACCCTAGAAGTACGGGTAGGTTTTTCTGGCGAGGCGGATAACCTCTTCCCTGGCCCCTCTCCCGCTGCGCGGGACGCAAGCAGTCCTGCGAGGCGAGGGGGGCGCGTTGCCCCCTTCCCTCGCAGGGAAGCAAGTCCTGAGCGAAGCCGAAGGAGGGGCCAGGGGGTCAGGTCGGCGCGATCGTCGCGCTTGCGCTGCTCAATGCCACGCTCGGCGGCATCTACTCGGCAGCGGCCCATCGCTACGCCGCGGAGGGCGAGTTGAGCAATTATAGTGAGTCAGAACCCTTCGACTACGCCGGGGCCCCATCCCCGGCTCCGCTCAGGGTGCTCCGCTCCAAATCCCAAAAGATTAAGGGAGGCCGGCTATGATATCCAAAACACCCGATGAAAATCAGAACGCGGCATTGCACTTGACGACGGCCTTGCTGATCGCGTTCGCCATCGCCTTTTTCGTCTACTACGGCGTGAACACCATCAATGACCCCGTGTTCGGCATTGATTTTCTGCCGTATCATGTCGCGGGACGGTTGTTGGCCGCCGGCAATGTGCAGGCACTCACCGATTTTGCTGAGACCGGGGGATTCCTCGCGAATGCCGGTCCGTTCCTCGATGACTTCCGTCGCTATTTCTTTACCGATACCCCCGTTGGCACGCGCTGGATCTACTTCCCGGCATATACCTGGATTTTCCGTCCGCTCGCCGGCCTCGAATTCCACGCGGCGGCGCGCGTCTGGTTGGCCGTCAACATCGCGTTGGCGCTGCTTTGTGTCGGCTTGTTGTGGTCTGCGCGGCCGTGGCGAGGCGACCAGCGCCTGAACGGTTGGCGTGTCGCATGGATCGCTTTCATGGGGTTGGCGTTTCAACCCGTGCTGGACAATATGTGGCATGGCAACATCTCGGCGTTGATCTTCGCGTGCTTCTGTCTGAGTTATTGGCTGCTCCGGCGGCATCGGCCCTTTTTCGCCGGACTTGCGCTGGGCCTCATCGTGCCGTTGAAGTTCTACCCCGGGCTGTTCGTGCTCTATTTTGCCTGGCGGCGAAACTGGTCGTTCGTCGCAGGCACGGTGATCAGCAGCGCCGTGCTCTTCATTCTCAGCCTGTTCACGGTCGGTTGGGCGGGCAACGTGGCGTACTCCCAGATGATCTGGGCGGAATTGCAGAGCGGAGGCATCCCGGCGTTCAACAATCAATCTATCAGTGGCTTCCTGCTGCACGCGTTCACGCAAGGGGACGTCAACGGCTGGCAAAATATGAGCGTGCCGGTTTGGCTGACGATCGCGCGACTGGTCCTCGTTCTGGCTCTGATCGGCGCGGCGGCATGGGCATTGCGCAGGCGTCCCGAAGGCACAGCCGACCCGACGCTGGCGCAGGACCTCGATCTTGCCCTGGTTATCAGCGTGATGCTCCTCGCTTCGCCGATCACATGGTATCACTATTACATCTGGCTCTTGTTCCCGCTGATCGTGATGTTCGATGCCTTTTTGTCCACGGCTGCCGCCAATACCCGGCGTATAGTCTGGCTGGCAATTGGATATGGCCTGGTGGTCGTTCAGGGCATTTCGATGATCCGACCGTTCGCGGCCCAAGCCATCCAGGATGTCTGGGTGTTGCGCGTGTTGCTCTCCCTGAGCTTTTTCGGCGCTGTCGTCCTGACCGGACTGCTGCTGCGTCTGCGCTCAGAAGTGCGCTGAGTGCCGGTGCATGGAGTTGACCATGAGCGCATGGCGCCCTCACCGCACTCACGATAGCAGCCAGTGATTTCACTCACCGGCTAACTAACTGCGGACGACCCGCGCGCTTCGTAATGCGCGTCGGCAGAGAGACACAGGAAATCCAGCCACAGGAGGACACCTCATGGATAAGCGAATCTGGCTTTGTGCGGCGGTGCTGCTCGTTGCTTTGGTTCTGTTGACCGGTTGCGTGCCGGTGCCCGCGGAGACGATGTTTCAACTGGACGCTGACTCCGCGGGCCTGGTGGCGCGGGTCGGCAATATCGTGAACCTGACAGTCGTCTCGAATGACTCGAACGTGTACAAGGCCGAGTATGAGGCCGGGTACATCCAAGGCCGGCTGCAGAAAGACTCGATCATCGCCGCGCGCGACAATACGTGGGACGTGGCCTACTTGACCAACCCAGCGCACTCGTATCCCAAGCAAATCCCCCCATCGCAGGATGAATTGTCGCTCGCCCAGCGCACGCTCAAGTTCAACTGGGACTACACGCTCGGCTACATCCGCAAACAGGGCGGCTCGGACGTCGGCCTGAAGTTGCGGCGGCTGATGTATCGGCTCGTCGGCATCTACCACGGGACTGTCAAGGACCAGCCCCAGGCGTTGGCCTTCGATGACACGTGGTTCCCGGCGTTTTCAGATGAGGAGATGACGGCCGGCTATGAAACGCCCGCGCTCACATTCGTGGACGTGTACTTCGTCAACGCCTTCGGCGATCTGTTCGACGTCCTGCCGGACAACGCGCCCCCAGTGGCGGCATCGGCGCCGCACTCCTTCGGGAGCGTCAGTGTGAACCGGCCGGGCAAGTGCTCGGCGTTCGTCAAACGGACGGCCGATGACATCTTCCTCACGCACAACTCGTGGTATGGCTTTCTCGATCAGAGCCAGGTGCTCACCCTGTGGATCAACGGCGATTTCATGACTGTGAACATCCTCGCGCCGGGATTCCTCGGCTCAGGCACTGATTTTGGATACACAAACAAGGGTCTCATCTTCAACGAGACCACCCACCGCGCGATGTACAGCGAGCCTAAAGCGAACGCGCTCTGGATGTTTTGGCGCGCGACGCTGGCGGAGCAGTTCGCCACCTCGCTTGACGAGTTCTTTCGTTACGTGTCGCTCGAACCGTCGGGCACGTACATGAACGGCTACATGGTCGTGGATGCCAAGACGAAGGAGATCGGCCTGGTCGAGATGTCGTACAAGAGTTTCGTCTTCTTCAAGCCGGACGGCCAGGGTGGGATTGCGGTCACGACCAAGCCTGACGGCCTCAACAAGGCGTATGACCCGGAAATGGTCCAGCCCGATTACCTGCTCGGCATCAACTACCCGGCTTCGTTGCAGATTCGCGAAGACCTCAAGGCACAGGACAACCGGCCGGCGCGCAAGCGGCAATTCCTGGCGCAGATCGGCGGGGTTAAGGACATCGAATCCGCCAAGGCGCTCATCACGTACACTGATCCCCAGAATCCGCTCTCGATCTATGGCCGCTGGGACCTGGGCTATGGGGAGACCCCTGCGCCCAAGACGGTGCCCGACGGCTCAGTGGACGCCAAAGCCATCTCGGTCTCGATGATCCAGGATGCCTTCCACCTGAAGGGCGTGCTCGACACCAGCTCGCCGGTGAAGACGTTCTGGATGAAGTTCGGCACGCCATACGTCGATGGCAGGCCGTTCATCTGGAGCGCGTCGCAATGGAAGGGTCAAACACTACGCGACGTGCCGGACGTGGTGGATGGATCATGGACCCTCTTGAACGCGTACCTTCGATGAGCGTGCGGCGTGTGCTCTGATGCTCACGAAAACCTCAGGCAGAAAAGGAGACAATCTCATGAACCGCATTTCGCATCTTTCTCTGGCCCTGAGCGTCGTGGGCCTGCTGGCCCTGTCGTTGGCCCTGACAGTCAGCGTACAGCCCTCCGCCCGCGCCGCCGGCAACATCATCAAGGTGCCGGGCGACTACCCGACCATCCAGGCGGCCATTGATACGGCGGCCGATGGCGATGAGATCTGGGTGGCGGCCGGCGACTACGCGGAGAATCTCTCCATTACGAAGGGCATCACCCTGTCTGGTGGCTGGGACACCGGCTTCACCCAACGGGCCCCCGGGAACAGCACGATCAACGGCCGGGGCCTGGGCCGGGCCATCAGCATCACCTGCGCCACCAGCGCCACGATCGTCACCCTCGATGGCTTCACGGTGCAGGGCGGCAACGCCACGGGGTTAGGAGGAGCGCCGGAGAGGCGCAGCGCGGCCGCGGAGATCCCCGGCTATGGGATGGAACTCGCTCCCGATCCCCTGACCCCGGCCGAGCACGTGGCCCGGCTGCGGGCGGACCTGGTCGGGGTGGTGGAACGGGGGCTTTACCCGGGCGGATCGGCAGCCTACCGTGCCATGCTGGACAGGGTGCAGCAGCAGATCGCTCGCGTGGAGCAGGCCGGCGCCCAGCCGCAGGCGACCAAGAATCCATCTCAGCAGGGCGCTGACTGCGGCGGAGGCATCTATAGCTGGAATGCCAGCCTCCATCTGCTGAACTCCACGCTCCTGGGCAACGTCGCCAGCCTGAGCGGCGACGGTTGCGGCGGAGGGGTCTTTGTGGGCCAGTCTCCGCCAGCGGGCGTGCTCATCCGTGGCAACACCCTGCGGCAGAACATCGCCAGCGCAGCGCCCACTGCCCTCGGCCATGGCGGCGGCATGTACGCCGTCCAGACCCCGGGCCTGGTTGTCGCGGGCAACCTCTTCCAGGAGAACGCTGCCATGAGCGCCGGCCTGGTCAGCGTCGGTGAAGGCGGTGGACTTTTCGTGGAGGCCAGTCCTGATGTCGTGGTGCGCGACAATCAGATCGTGCGCAACTCGGCCAACGCCGGCTGGGAGTCGTACGGTGGTCTGGGCGGCGGTGCGATCCTGCGCTTCGCCGACGGCGCCACCGTGGCCCACAACGAGTTCCGCGAGAACCTGGGGTTCGTGCATGCCCAGGGTGGCGGCGGGGGTCTGGCCGTGGTCAGGTCAGCGCAGGTGGCGGTGTTCGACAACGACGTGACCGGCAACTGGGGGGGGGATATTCCAGAGGGATCGGGCCGGCGCGGAAGGTGGCGGGATTCTCCTGTGGCAGACTGACGACATCATTGTCACGGATAATGTCATCAGCAACAACACCGCCGCGGTATCTGGTGCGCTCTCCGGCGCGATCTTCGGCGGCGGCCTGGAAGGCGAGATGTGGCGCCAGGGCCGCGTCGAGCGCAACGTTTTCAGCGGCAACGTGGCCAGCCAGACCGGCATCGGTCGCGGTGGCGGCGCTTCTCTGTGGGGCACGAACGACGTCTGGGTGACCGGCAACGCCTTTACCGGCAATGCGGCCAGCCTTTCGGAGAGGTCCGGAGCTGGCGGCGGCCTCTTTCTGCTCAACACGTCCAATTGCCGGATTCGGGAGAATGACTTCCAAAACAACCTGGCCGTGGCCAGCGGCGAGGGTCATGGGGGCGGCCTTTGTGTGTGGAGCGAGCCGCAGAACTCGGACACCACGGTGGATGCCAACCTCTTTACGGACAACCGCGCCGTTGCAGAACTGGGCGGTCTCTATCCATCAGACGGCGGGGCATGCTACTTTGACTCCTTTGGCCTGGCCTTCACCAACAACGTGGTGGCCGGCAACAGCGCCGATCTGGGCGGTGGGCTATATCTGCCCTTCGCGCAGGGAGGCGTGGTCACCAACAACACCCTGGCAGGAAACCGCAATGCTGCCATCCTGGTTGACCAGTACAACCTGACCCCTATCACCTTCACCAACAACATCGTCGTGAGCCACACCGTGGGCATCAGCGTGGCGCAGGGCGCCGCCGCGACAATCAACTATACCCTCTGGCACGCCAACGGCGCCGACATCGCCGGCGCGGGTGTCGTCACTCACACCCACCCGGTGACAGGCGCCCCGGCGTTTGTCAACCCGGCGACGGACAATTATCACCTGACCGTGGCCTCGGCAGCGCGAGACGCCGGCGACCCGGCTGGCGTGCCCCCCGCGCCGAAGCATGACGCCGACGGCGTGCCCCGGCCCCAGGGTTCGGCTGTGGACCTCGGCGCCTACGAGTGGCGCGGGCACTGGCTGCATCTGCCACTCGTGTTGAAATCCTGCACCTCGCGCGTCGGCTGGGCCATCGGCTGGGATGCGACCGGCACAGCCGCTATCGTGCATACGACCGATGGCGGGCTGACCTGGGAGGTGCAGGGCAACTCGTCCAGTTGGACGGGTCTGGGCGGCAATGACATCAGCGCCGTGGATGATCAGACGGCGTGGGCGGCCTTGGGCAGCGAGACGCAAGGGGCGATCTTGCGCACAACCGATGGTGGCGCGACTTGGGTGAGCCAGACAATCCCATCGGGCGTTCCGGGCGCGATCAAGGGAGTGAAGGGCCTCAGCCGCGACGAAGCCTGGGCCGCTTCACTGGGCGGCACGGTCCTGCACACGACAGATGGGGGCGCCACCTGGAGCATTGTGCCGCATCCCACAGCGCCCATCACCCAGGTGAACCGGATGGATGCCATGGGCACAGATGTCTGGATCGCCGATGCGAACGCGTCCGCGAAAGGTGGCGCCGTAGTCCACACGAAGGATGGCGGCCTCACGTGGCGAGCGGAGTACCTGCCGGACGACGGACCGCTGACCGTCCATGCCTTCAGCCCCCTGGCCGTCTGGGGTTCAGGGGTATCCAAACTGGCCTTTTACCGGACCGTGAACGGGGGCGACCAGTGGGCTCAAGTCATCGTGGTCGGTGGCTTCGATCACCTGGACGATGTCTGTGCCGCCAGTCGAGACGACGCCTGGGGCGTGCAGAACGGCGATGGCGTAAGCGGCAGCATCTGGCGCGCGCACGTGGCCGCCGATGGGACGCCGGACGCGATAAACATCACCCCGCCTGAACTAGCGGGCTACACGCCGGGCGGCGTCACCTGTCTGGACACGAGCGTGGCCTGGGTTGTCGCCCAGAAGGGGGTATACCCTGACCCAACCAAGCCGCTGGGCATCATCCTGCACACGGTGGACGGTGAGCACTGGGTGCAGCAGTCCGCGCCCACGCACATCCGCTATTGGAAGGTGTCCTTCGCCGGCGCGCGGCGGTAATTCCAGGGGAGGAGTTCCAGGGAGAAGCAGACTCGCCCGTGGGAGGCTCCTATGCAGCCTGCCGCTGCCACCCCGGGCGCACTGGTCGGCTCGTACCCCCCGCGGTCAGGCTCTGGCAGGTCGGGTGGTAAGAGTGGTGGCAGAAACTATTCTCAATGGAGGTGGATGATGTCTCGCTTAACTATCTTGCTCGTCGTCGCTCTGGTTGTCCTGGCCCTGGGCGCCTGTGGCCCAGCGGCCCCCAAGCAGCTTAATCTGAGCGAGAAGGATGCTGGCAGCACCGTACAACTGCGGACTGGCGACACGCTGGAGGTGGTGCTGGAGGGCAACCCGACCACAGGCTACCAGTGGGAGGTAGGAGCCGGGGATACGGCCGTCATCAAGCAGGTGGGTGAGGCGCAGTTCAAGTCTGACACCAGTGCTATCGGCTCTCCCGGCAAGATCACCCTGCGCTTTACGGGCGTGGCTGCTGGTCAGACGGCGCTCAAGCTGATCTACCATCGGTCGTTTGAGAAAGACGTGCCGCCGGTGAAGACCTTTGAGGTGACCGTCGTGGTCAAATAATGGGTCTTCGAAGAGCAATACCCAATATCTACTCTCAGGAGGAACCCAATGAAACACCGACTCTTCCCACTGTTCGCGCTGTTGGCCATCGCGAGCCTGGCCCTGGCGACCTGCGTCGCGCCGACGCCACCCAGCCAGCCGGCCACCAAGATTGACTCGCCGGCCAGCAACAGCACTGTGACCGAGGGCAAGGAGTTGGCGGTCCAGTCCACCTCGGCCGACCCACGCGGGATCGTGCAGGTGGACCTGCTCGTGGACGGCCAGGTGGTCCACAGCGATCAGGCGCCGGGCGGGCCGCAGGCGTCGTACACCGTGATCCAGAAGTGGACCGCGGCCGGGCCGGGCCAGCACGTGGTCAGCGTGCAGGCGCTCAACAAGGACAGGGTGGTCGGCGATCAGGCGTCCATCGCGATCGTCGTCGTGGCCGCGCCCACACCGGCCGGCGTCACCCCCACGGTCGCGCCGAGTGCGACAGCCTCCCCCGCGGGGACCGCGGCGCCCACCCAGGTCGTGACCGGTACGGTCGTACCGACCGCCACGACCACAGCCGTCCCGCCGTCGCCGGTCCCGTGCCAGAACGTCGCGACCTTCGTCAACGAAACGATCCCCGACGGCACACAATTCCAGCCGGGCCAGCAGTTCAACAAGAGCTGGACCATCCGCAACGACGGCAACTGCCCGTGGAACGACGCCTACCAGCTCATCTGGACCGGCGGCGAGCGGATGACCAGCGTGAGCACAGTGGCCCTGCCCGACACCGCGCCGGGCGGCGCTGCGCCCCTGACGATCGCGATGGCCGCGCCGGCCCAGCCGGGCAGCCACGCGGGCCAGTGGCAGCTCCGCGACCCGCGGGGAGCGGTCTTCGCTACCGCGCCGGTGCTGACGGTCAACATCGTCACCGTCGCGCCGACCCCCGTCCCGTGCATCCCGGTCATCTCCGGCTTCGGCGTGGACCGCACCACGATCAACCACGGGGAGTCCACCACTCTGCGCTGGAGGCTGATCTCGAACGCGGAGCGCGTGGAGATTGATAATGGCATCGGCGGGGTGGGCACGCCCGGCGATCGTGGGGTCGCGCCGAACCAGACGACCACCTACACGCTCTACGCCTACTGTGGCGGCAACACGCGCACCGCGCAGGTGACGATCACCGTCATCCAGCCGCAGCCGACCGCCGTCCCGCAGCGGGTCCACCTGACCGGCAACTGGAGCGCCCAGGGCTACCTGATGGAGCTGGAAGAGGCGATGGGTTGTATGCAGTTGCCGTGTGGCTACCGCGGCCGCTGGATCAAGATCACCCAGGGTGCACCGCAGATCACCGAGTTCACCCAGGGCCTGCTCGACAGCAACCGGCATCTGACGATCACAGTGCCCGGCTCGATCCCCGGCCAGCCGCCGCTTTACTTCGACGGTACCGCAAGCGAGGATGGTCGGACGATCACCGGCTCGTGGACCCGCGGGAACGAGAGCGGGCAGCTCACGTTCCGCAAGCAATAGACAAACCCGCGTTCGGGAAAGTCGGGCTTTGGGGGGCAAAGTCGCCTCCCAAAGTCCTTCGTGGCAAAGGGTAGCCCGTAAGCGGCCAAGTTCGCTCAGGATCATGACATGATGTATGCTGTGAGGAAACCCACAGTATGCATCATCCATCACTATCCAGATTCACCTGGGCGCAACCGGCCGTCGACCCGGTCGATGTGCCGCAAAGCCCGGGCGTGGACCTGGGCGTGTACGAGACTTACGCCTTTTCTAACGATGTCTCTGATTACCGCAACCCTTAGTAATTTATGGAGGTCTGATCAATGAAGGCTATCAAGAAACTAACTAACCTCTCTATCCTTGTGTGCGTAGTGGCGCTGGCCACATCATGCGTACCGGCCCAATCTAGATTCGGCCCTAGAATTCCGACAACATACTTTGTTACTACCG
>Ga0351925_1102_pt1 | contig 14760 bp, 19 predicted proteins | sample BONcelHT113001D9_FD_206870 | JGI IMG/M metagenome (GOLD analysis project Ga0351925, IMG submission 206870) | Enriched cells from coal bed in the Powder River Basin, Montana, United States - BONCAT cells T11 rep2 HSBNCT.T11.300.1.D9 ... | reverse complement strand
GTTAAAGAGGACGAAGTCCTCGCCATCGAAGTCGCGAAAGACAAGGCGGACTTCCTTATCATCACCGAGAACGGGTTTGGTAAGCGCACACCGATGCACAACTATCCGCAACAGGGACGCGGCGGCAAAGGGGTGAAGACGCTCAAGGAGACCAGCGCGCGCGGCAAGGTCGCGGCGGCGAAGATGGTCCAGGAGCGCCACAGCCTGATGCTCGTCTCAACGGAGGGTATCGTTATGCGCACGCCGGTTAAGCAGATTTCTCAGATGGGTAGAAACACGCAGGGCGTCAAAATCATGAACATGAACGAAAACGACACAGTGAGCGCGGTAGCGTTAATCGTCGAAGACAAGGAAAAAGTCGAGATACTGCAAGACTTGGCGACAGAGGACGAGGGCGGGGCTTAAAAAACTCAACGAAGAGCCGGTTTTTTGATTGGTGTTAGCTGATTATGGATAAGATTACATACCAGGAGATTGTTTAAACCAAGCCGCCCGGGATGTTCCGGGTCGATGCCCCGATGGGGCGTTCCGGATAAATCGAATCTCATAAGAAACTAAAGATATATTATGCCGGGGGAAACCATGCTGCCGTTTGAGGTCTTAGAGCACACCGCGGATGTCGGCCTAAGGGCGTACGGCCACTCATTAAAAGAGGCCTTCGAAAACTCTGCCGTAGGCATGTTTAGCTTGATAACCGACCTTGAAAGCATAAAGCCGACCGCCTCGGAAGAGGTCGTCATAGAAGCGGAAGACCGGGAGAGCATGCTTGTTGAGTGGTTAAACGAGCTACTCTACCGCTTTGAGGTCGAATATGTGGTCTTTAAGCGTTTTGAGATTATCGACTGGGACGAAGAGCACCATATGCGCGCCATTGCCCACGGCGAGCCCCTCGACCTCGGCAGGCATCAAATCAAAACGCAGATCAAGGCCTGCACGTACCATATGTTAAAAATCGAGCATAATGAATATTGGTCTGCCCAGGTGATTTTTGATATTTAGGCGCGCTCGCCATGAGCGGCGGTGCCACGTGAAGCACACAAGCTCTCATAGCAACAACCATTCGTCGAAGGCTATGGCGACGGCTCAAGCCCGGTTGAAAAACAACAATCCCCTACTATATACTCAGGCAACCATATTGCAGTATCGCATACTTCAATCGGGGCATCAGCACCATGCTGATAACCGAGTAGTTGCCCGATTCATCGGGCGAAGCGCTACCGAAAGAGCGCCCCATGCATGGGGCAACTGCATGAAGTATGCGACAGCGTAAACTATACACTATGGCGGGTGATATGTAGATGTTAGATGGTTTAGTGCAACTATCGGAGTTCGTCTGGAAAATACCGCAAGAGTATAAAGCCGGCATGCGTGTCCCCGGCATAATCTTCGCCAGCGAGGAGCTCTTATTGCGGGCGCACGAAGACAAAGCTATCGAGCAGGTCGCCAACGTCGCGTTTCTTCCCGGCATCATCAGGGCCTCCTATGCGATGCCCGATATTCACTGGGGGTACGGCTTCCCCATAGGGGGTGTTGCGGCGACTGACCTTAAGACCGGGGTCATCTCACCGGGTGGTGTCGGCTTTGATATAAACTGCGGCGTGCGCCTGCTCAAAACAGGCTTCCATGCCAAGGATGTCATGGGCAGGCTCGATGAGTTGATGCAGGAGCTGGCGCGAAATATTCCCAAGGGCGTGGGCAGTCGGGGCAAGCTCAAGCTCGAGCACAAAGAGCTCGAAAACGTCATGGTCGAGGGTATCGATTGGGCCATTAAGAACGGTTTTGCCTGGGATGAGGACGCCGGCTTTATCGAGGAGCGGGGTCGCCTGGACGGGGCCGACCCCGGTCGCGTAAGCACCAGAGCGTTTGAGCGTGGTCGCGACCAGCCCGGTACCCTCGGTGCGGGGAACCATTTCCTTGAAATACAAGAAGTTATCGAGATCTTCGATCAGCGTGCCGCGAACGCCTTCGATTTATTCAAAGGGCAGCTCGTCGTGATGATCCATTCGGGCTCCCGGGGCGTGGGGCATCAAATCTGCAGCGATTACATCAAAGTGATGGACGGCGTTGTGCGCGCGACCGGGATACGCCTGCCCGACCGGCAGCTCGGCTGCGCGCCCATCGGGTCGCAAGAGGGACGTGATTACTACGCGGCTATGGCGTGCGCGGTGAACTACGCCTTTGTAAACCGCCAAGTGATGGCGCATTGGGTGAGAGAATCGTTCGAGCGCGTCTTTACCAAGAGCGCGGAATCGATGGGGATCAGGCTTCTCTACGATGTCTGTCACAACATCGCGAAATTTGAGGAGCACACCGTAGATGGTGTGCAAAGAGAGGTTTGCGTCCATCGGAAAGGCGCGACACGGGCCTTTGGCCCCGGCAACCCGCTTGTCCCGGCGAGATATCGCGACGTCGGACAACCGGTGCTTGTGCCCGGGGACATGGGTAGCGCTTCCTATGTCTTGGTCGGGACCGAGCGGGCGATGATAGAGACATTTGGCTCTACTTGCCACGGCGCCGGTCGCACGATGAGTCGGAGTGAGGCCAAGAGGAAGATACGCGGCCAGGAGCTCAAGAGCGAGCTCGAGGCGAAAGGCATCAAAATTATCGCCGGCAACTTGGCGCTTCTCGCGGAAGAAGCCCCGGCCGCCTATAAGGATGTAAGCCAGGTGGTCGAGGTCTGCCACCGCTCCGGGATATCGATGAAAGTCGCACGACTACGACCCGTCGGGGTGATAAAAGGGTAGCCCGGCATGCACTTCTATGATTTAAAAGGGGTATAACCGGGTAGAATAAGCGCAAGGGAAACAACACACATAAGGAGTCCCGGTGCTGATTTCTACCATAATATTCTCGGACGGGGAGGAGCGCCAATTTCGCGCGGAGAGTGTGACCATCAACGAGAGCGGGGTCGGTTACATCCGTGTCGCACTCGCCGAAAAGGGCGAAATCGTAATACCCTTGACCGCGATAAAGGAGATACATACCACGGATTTGCCCGAAGACCTTATCTCGCCGGACCTACTCGGATAGTCCGGCGCGCGTTTTGTTCGCCAAGATGTGCGCGCGCCGTATCGGCTCGGGAATCCTGAATCTTGGTGCCAGGCGCAGCACGACCTCGATTGCCCCCGCAAGATCGGCCCGATGGCCGACCGAGACAATAACGGGCGAGACCCCGGTTCGCGTTCTCACCACCGCGCCGACCTGCCGGCCCCGGTAAATAAGCGCGCTGGTAGAGCCACGCTCCGTCCCGGGCGTGCTGTATGAGCCGACTAGCACCGACTTTGCACAGCCGATCGATGGCAGGTCGAGAAAGAGCCCCAGATGAGAGGCGACACCCATACCCCGGGGGTGGGCGATGCCCTGGCCGTCAAAGAGCACAAGGTCCGGTACCTGCCGCAGTTTTTCAAACGCGGCCAGTAGTGCCGGTCCCTCTCGAAAACTCAAGAAACCGGGGATATAGGGGAAACGGGTCGTCTTGACCGCGGTCGCTTCCTCAACCACATCGAGACCCAGATAGTTTACCACGACGACCGCCGCAAACATTGTATCGGACGCCTGCTCGTATGATACATCGGCGCCCGCCACAAAGCGGACCCGCTCCGCATCAAGAGGCTCTTCCTGTAAGCGCGCCGCAAGCTCGTTTTGAAGCCGCGCCGCGTCTTCGAGCGGGATCTGCCAGGGATGGATGCGGTGTATCTTCATTTTATAAAGTTTCCCCGTGAACAGCGAGCAGAAACCCGCGACCCGCGGCGGCCCTTACAACAGACGCCAAGCGGGATAACTATTCAGCGGCAAGGTCGACAAGCGCTTCCTGTACGGATGAATGAAAGGGAAAGATTCGGGTGAGGCCGGTGAGCGTTAAGACCCTGTCGACGAGCGGATTTCCCACAATGGCAAGGCCACCACCCCGCTGCCGTACAAGCTCAAGCCCCCCGAGCAGGATTCCGAGACACGAGCTGTCGATATAGCTTATTTTTTTCAGGTCGACAATCAAGCGATAGTTTCCCTTATCGACCTCTGCGTTTATCTCGTCATGCAGCATGTGGCAGTTGCTGAGGTCAATTTGGCCATGGATCTCTATGACCGGTATACGGGCAACCGCTTTCTTCACTATTTCCATGCACAGCCTGCCTTTCAGGATAGGCGCCCGCGCCCATCCCGCTATCGTTATTCCCGGCTCTTACAGACATAAAACATTTCTTGCCATTATAATGCAACCGAGTGTTGATATAAACACCGAACATTTTATCAAGCAAGCGTCTTGTCGCTAGTTAACTATACGTATGACCTGCGGTTATGGAAGAAAACAGTTTGACACGAGTGTTGTGAAAGTTTAGAATTTTGCCATGGGCCCAAACCAGCTGAATCACATACAATAAAGGAGAATCACACGTTGAAGGAGCAGCCAATGGACACAAGCGGAAAAGCCGCTTCACAGGTATCATTCGAGACAAGCGTCGATTTTCTCGATGACGAGATCGAAGAAGCACAGGTAAAAACCGTTGCGGCTGTGTGGTGGGAGGATATTACGGCGTATTCACGGGTCGAAATCCCGGATGACTTCGAGATATTCAGGCTATCAAAAATCACCGTCGGCCTTGTGTGGAAAGAAACCGACGACTACATCGTGCTCGTACAAGATTACGACCTCACAAACCGCGGGCGGGGCTATCGCCACAATGACTTTCATATTATTCCCAGGGGCACCATTAAAAACATGGCGGTGTTGGGAGAGGTGCGGTTCTAGCCGCCAGCAGCAGAAAGACCCTATTCTTTAAAATCTTCAGGCCTTACGTTGTCGAGAAATTCACGGAAGCGCTCGACCTCTTCGTCTTCACCCATCTCGCTGACGATGGCCGCCTGGTCCAGTACGGACGAGTCGGCGTAGATCGGCACCTTAGTGCGTACCGCAAGAGCGATGGCGTCACTCGGCCGCGCGTCTATCAGCATGTCACTTGAGTCTGCCGACATGTGTATCTGCGCATAGAATGTCCCCTCTTTCAAGTCGTTAATTACAATTTGCGTTACGTGGGCGCTCATCTTATCTATGATGGTTTTGAGCAGGTCGTGGGTGAGCGGTCGTGACGGTCGTATTCCTTGTATTTCCATAAGTATCGCGGTCGCTTCAAATTGGCCTATCCAGATAGGGAGATACCTGTTTGAGGAGGCTTCCTTTAATATGATAACCGGCTGATTTGTCAGTATATCGAGATTGACACCGTGAACTTCCATTTCAAACAATACGTTCACCTCAAAATCGTGCTCGTTTCATCTATGCTCACAATAGCAGAGTTTTAATCAATTAATCAATCGAGCATGTGTAAAAGGGGAGGTCAGCGCTCGCTTAAAACCGACGGAGCACAAGTAGTTTATGCTGGCCGATCGACCGGAGACGGCGTGAGAATACGATGTGCCCGCGAGCGCGCCGCGGACGTTCTTTTGCCGGCGTTTTGCGCATGCGTATCTTGATATTTTTTCGGCGGCGATGTACAATATGAAGCTGGTCGCCGAATTCGATTACCGACGTGAATGGGCCTATAGCTCAGTAGGTTAGAGCGCACCCCTGATAAGGGTGAGGTGGCTGGTTCGACTCCAGCTAGGCCCACCATACCACATGCTCGCATCTGCGGGCTTTTTATTTTTAACGCCGGATAGTTTGGACGAGGAACAATGGCCGGATTCATCGATATCCACAATCACATACTGCCCGGTCTCGACGATGGCGCCGAGACTCTCGTCGAGGCGGTCGAGATGGCGCGCATCGCGCTTAAGAATGGGATTACGCGCATCATAGCGACGCCGCACCAGAACGACTACCATCACGCTCCCGCGCGCGAGACGCTCGCGGTAACGGAGCTTCTCCGGGCGGCGCTTCGCAAGGAAGCCGTGCCGGTCGAGGTGTATCCCGGGGCCGAGCTGCGCATCACGCCCGACCTCGCCGAGCGGCTCGAGGCCGAAAGAGCGCTGCCGCTCGCCGGCAGCCGGTACGTCTTGATGGAGTTTTTCTTCGAGGGTGCCCCGATTTTTTCGGAGGAGGTCGTCTTTCGCCTGCGCACCGCGGGCTGGACGCCGATTATCGCGCACCCCGAGCGGGTTTACGACATTCAACGCAAGCCGGAGCGGCTCAAGAAGTATATCGACATGGGTTGCCTGACACATATCAATGCGAACAGCCTTACCGGCGAGCTCGGCCGCGCCTGCCTGGATACCGCAATCGCACTTCTCAAGCGCGGCTGGGTCGACATCATCGCCAGCGACGCCCACGGGGCGGCCCACCGGCCACCCGATTTTACCGGGGCCCTGGCGGTCGCATCGAAGGTCATCGGGAAAACGGGTGCCCGCGCCCTGGTGCTCGACAACCCCGCCAGGATTCTCGATGCTTCAACACAGACCGGCACAGACAGGGAAGGGTAACAGCGAGCCGCTCCACGCCCGCACCCCGCTGTAAATAAGTTGATGTTCCGACCGATATACTATACAATATTCAAGGATATCTCACCGGATATCAAAATGTTGCCCCGCACGTGCAAACAAGCACGTAAAGCCGTAAGCGGACACACAATCGAATATGGGGGATTAGCTCAGTTGGGAGAGCGCCTGCCTTGCACGCAGGAGGTCAGCGGTTCGAGCCCGCTATCCTCCACACCGAAATTGAAGCTCTGGTAGAAATGCCGGAGTTTTTGTTTGCTTTGAATAAAACCGATTACCTTATTTAAAAGTGGCACAATTTTCAGGGGACAGGTCACATGGTTCTAACGGAAGCAAAATTTGCAAGCAATCACTTGCATGTTAAATTTAAGGTATATAAAAACAATCGGCGCGAATTACTTTATAACCAAACAACAGTTGACGATAGTAACGCATGGCGTTATTATTTGAGTATGATAAAAAGCTTCCAATGCAAAGAGACTGAGAAGATATTTGAGCGCCGATTCGTTAAGAAATTCTCGGTGGACATACAACGCTTAGCCTACCGGAAGCTTGTATTGCTAGACTCTGCTGAAAAATTGGAGGACCTAAAAGTTCCTCCTGGTAATCGACTTGAGAAACTTGCAGGTAATAGGCAGGAGCAGCATAGCATTCGAATTAACGATCAATGGCGCATATGCTTTAACTGGAGCGCAGGAGATGCTTACGAAGTAGAGATTACAGATTATCACTAGGGGGAAATTATGAGCAATAGAAAAATAGAACCGATTCATCCGGGTGAAATACTGCTTGAAGAATTTCTTAAGCCCATGGGGATCAGTCAATATCGTTTGGCCAAAGATATTAACGTGCCCGCACGACGCATAAATGAAGTAATACACGGCAAGAGATCGGTTAGCGTAGATACAGCCCTGAGGCTATCTCGGTACTTTAGTCTTTCCGAACGCTTCTGGCTTAATCTCCAGACACGTTACGATATCGAAGTGCAAAAAGACAAGTTGGATAATCGTATCGAAGAAGAGGTTAAAGTCCTCGCAGCAAAACACAGCGCCTAGCATATGTTCAAAGATCGTCCGCTATCCTCCACAAATTGATTTGAGGCCCTGGTAGAAATGCCGGGGCTTTATCATGCTTGGGGAGATATTGTGAACACCAATGTATTGACATTTGTATATACATTACCGATACTTTAATTATGGAAATCGAGGACCTTTACATAAGCAAAAATATTGCTGAAAAGCTTTCAAGAAAGCATAGGGTTGAGGTCTATGAGATTTATGAGACTATCTGGAACGAGGAAGACGCAGTTCTGATTGTAAGAAGACTTCGAGGCTCGGGAACCTATATTGCTTTTGGTCGTGCCGAATCCGGTCGGTATCTGACGGTAGCGTTTATTCCTAAGAGCAAGGTTGCTTACATTCTAACGGCACGAGATATGACAAAAAGTGAGCGAAAGCTTTACAAAGAGAGGTAAGAATGAAAAAGAAAATGCCCAAGTTTAAAACCGAAGAAGAGTTCGCCGAGTTCGTTGAAAAGCACGACATGGCGGATTATGCGGACGACTTAGAAGAGGTAAAGGACGTAAAGATAAGCATACCCAAACAAACAAGAGCCATGATATCGCTTAGAATCTATCCATACCTTCTTGATGAGATCAAACAGATCGCCGCTAAGAAGCATATGCCGTATCAAAGCTTGATTCAGCAATGGCTGGCTGAAAAAATCAACGAAGAGAAAAAGGCCGCATCTTAAAGTGGGAGCGTAGTTTAGAAGCATTCGTGAGAGCGCCTGCCTTGCACGCAGGAGGTCAGCGGTTCGAGACCGCTATCCTCCACAAAACCTCGGTTTTTAGCCGAGGTTTTAGATTTTAAGGAAGAATTTAAAAAATATTTTTCTTATGGTAGGCTAGGGTTTCCGTAAGGAAAACATACTTTACCTAGATCCCACTACTTCGCAATTAGTGTTAGAAGTTGTGCTCAATAACCCTGCGCATGCGGACCGGAGATTGGCTTGCGGCGTGTCGGCACTGTAAATTTCGCCCTATTGCGACCACAAAATCGGAGCATGGTACCACTACGTTTGCTAAATATATATCAAGGGCTGCTTGCATGTGCCGATATAAAAGTGAATTAGTGAATTAATTGAACGCGAAAGGGCTGACCCGCAAATGGCAGCAGGACAAGGCTTTTATGAATGCGGCCATATGTTTCCGTTGATTGTTTCATTGGTCGCACTTATTCTTTCCATTGGCAACTGGGCAAATCTCAAATCTTACCGCTATCACTTACATTATCTCGTATGTCTAGCGGCATTTTTTCTCGCAAGCCTTATTTATGCAATCTCAGCTGTCTTAAACGCACCTTTGCTACACGATGTTGCCAGCTTGGCTGAGCTGGTAAGTGTTGCAGCCATTGTATTAGCTGTCCGAAGCGATTATTTGAGAAGAAGGCAAAATGTCTGACATGGTGGTGCACCCATTAAGCATATTTCTCAGCCTAGCCGGCCTATATTATGTGTTTCGTCTCCGTAAAAGCTCTAAGAGCCGTTACTGCGTCTGTGCGCTGGTTTTCATCTCTTTTGCAGGCGCTAATGCATTTGCGTTAGCACATTCCTTAACCCGGCTGCCCGTTTTCCATCTTTTGTATAGTTATCCAAGCACCATTACGCCTATGTTGCTGATCGTAAGCTTACTCCTAATCATACAAGCCAAGGAAAAAAGCAAGCTTCAAAACAGGGAGCAGAATCTGGTTTCTCTTCAGAATATGGGAGCAAAGGCGAGCGGTACCTTTGATATCAATCAAATCGCAGAGTTTACGTTAAGCGAAATCTTATACATACTGCGTCTTGACGGAATGGCCCTGTATCTAACGTCAAAAGATAAAAATTATCTTGAGCTTGTTCGCTCAGAAGGGTTATTTAAAGAAATTAGCCCAGATTTTTCGATTATCTCAGCCGAGGAGGCGCCCTTTCTTTTTGATGCGACCGAGCCTGAGACAATCGATGTTTGCAATCTCGAATGTGATGGTGGATTGCAGGCATGCAATAGAATGAGGGCCGCTGGATTTGAAAGTGTCTTTGCTCTGCATTTATTCAGCAAGAAGGAGCTTATCGGGGTTATTGTATTGGTCGGCAAAGATGATATGGAACTTACTGTCGAGCAGACAGATTTTATTACCAATACTGCAACCTGGCTGTCTGTGGCAATAAGCAATGCGGGACTCTATGAGAATTTGCGCACGGCCTATCTAAAAATTATAAATTCATTCTCTAAGGCAATTGAAGCAAAAGATTTTTATACGCAAGGGCACTCGAGCAATGTGGCAAAACTCTCCACGGAGCTTGCTTTACGGTTAGGCCTTAGCGATCCTGATATCGAAAGGATATATATGGGCGGGCAGCTTCATGACGTAGGAAAAATCGCAATACCGGAAGCGATTCTTAATAAGCAGGGCGCGTTAACGGAAGAAGAATATAAAATTGTTAAAGACCACCCATACAAAGGCTTTGAGATAACCCAGCCAATCGACGGGTTGATAAAAATTTCAGATATTGTTGTCTATCATCACGAGCGCTATGACGGCAAGGGCTATCCGCTCGGCCTTAACGGAGAGAAGATTCCTCTTTTAGCTCGCATTACTGCGATAGCGGATGCATTTGATGCGATGACGTCAGATAGGCCTTATCGAAAGGCGATGCCATATAGCATAGCTCTTGAGATTATTGAGCAAAACAAGGGCACTCAGTTTGACCCAGCACTAGCCGACCGTTTTATTGAAATGATAAAAGAAAAAATGGAGCACAAAAGTGGCGGTGTTGATATTTCTGCTGATGAATTGTCAACGCTTTTCAATGGGTACTTTTTATCTAATGGGAGAGCGACCTGCTAACACCGTTTATATTTTTCGTCTTTGCGTCTCTTGCTGTATGTTAAAGCGATGAATATCATCCCTTGATGCCATGAGTGGATAGTTGCCGTAAAATAAGCATCTCTATCATAATGTTCGAAGATCGCCCGCGATCCTCCATAAAGAAAAACCCTGGTAGAAATACCAGGGTTTTAAATATACTCCCTTAGACTTCAAGGTAAGCACCCATCTTTTTCTAAGAAGGGTGTCATTGTTTCATGCTGCAATCGGTCGCGCCGTGGATGCCCAGAACGAATCGACTCTGTCTTTCAGGTTGGGATCTTGCAGCGTATTATACACCGGGAAATCGTGGAGTCGCTCCAGGGCCACGGAGAGGTTCACTTCTTTATTCTCATCGTCAACATCCAATCTATCAAGCGGAACGATAAGCTCTCTACCGTTTAGCATCACAGCGACATGGCCTTGACCAATCAGCGCATAGCTGGCCGCTTCAGGAGTATCCGCATCTGCCAGTAGATCATCGACTACGCCGACAAATTTACCAAAACAATCATAGACCTGGTAGCCAAGCATATCTTTGGTCGGCGGCTCGACGAGCGATTCTACCTCAAGATGGGCCAGACGCTTGAATCGCATTGCGTTCACCTCCCGCTGTTCACACTCTTCGCAATCTACATACCCACGCACCAGCGCCTCAAACGAAAATACGGCGGACACAACAGCGTATGCGTCTGCGACCAGCAGCGGTGCGAAATGAAGCGCTATTACCGCTCCCGGTTGGTTCTCTTAAGTATTATTGGCCCGGCTCCCGGTGCCGCCTTAGTTTCTCTTGTGTATAAGCGCGCGCTCTATCATGGTGGCGGCTTCGGCCCTGTTCGCCGTCTTATCCGGTTTGAACGCACCATCCGGATATCCGCGCACGATCCCGGCACTCACGCAACTGCTAATATTGTCGCTCGCCCAGCTCGATCGTGCGTCTGCCAGGGAACCGGCTCCCGGCGTGAGCGACAATGCCCGTGCGAGGACGGCAGCGATTTCGGCCCTTGTTATGCGCCGGTTGGCACGAAATGTGCCATCGGGGTATCCGGACATGATACCTAAGGCCTGCGCTTGCTCGGCATATGCATATGCCCAGCTGCTCGTTGGAACATCAACGAAAGATCGTGCCTGTGAGACCCCCGGTGCTTCTCCGAGCACTATGCAGACCATCTTGGCGAATTCGGCTCTCGTCACCCCGCTGGCGGGCTTAAACGCCCCGTTGGGATAGCCGTTGATGATCTTTTCTCGCACAAGGCTGGTAACGCTTGCGGAAAACCAATCATCCGACCAAACATCGGAAAAATCACCCGACAGCGAAGCCGCCCTGCGTCCCGCGGATGCCACAGCTACGCTACTTGCCGCAGAAGGCGATGAGTAGCTCATCTTGATGTAGCGGCGCGGCGTATACTTTCCATGGCCCGGATAATACGGATACGGGATTACGCGCTTTGTGCTGCCCACCGATGATGCCTGCTCGTATGCTGTGTAGCTGGTCCGGGCGCTATTTGCCCAACCCCCAAACATTACCACGTGCCTTCCCGGGGCGAGCAATAAATCGCCCGGAACCAACCGGTGTTTCGGTATCGTCACCGTAACATTCCATAAAGTATTCGTCGTCGCCCCCGGCTTTCCAAGACCAAGAGCATACGAAACAAACCCACTGCAATCAGACCTGTAGCCCAAAAAACGGCGAGCTTGACTGTACGGGACCCGGCTGCTCGTCCAAGTCTGCGCTCTCTTGAGCACTTCTGTTTGGTTAACCGCATGCGCGTCACCCACGGACAGCGTCGCGGCAAAAAGCAGCACCAGACCGAAGACTAGACCTACTCGTCTCAGTACAATCACCCCTAACTGGTAGTTATTAACAACTCGTCGTCCGTTATACCGAAGGGGCTTTTGGATGTCCACACCTTGAAGGGACATGAATTTTTAGCAGTTGCTGAAATTTGTAATGCAATCAAGGGATTTATGGCTCAGTAAAACCACAGGTAATTCGCATGGTTTACAAGACCGCCGTCCGGCAAGAAGCGCGGCCGAACGCGCTGATAGAAATTTTTATGTTTTTGCCGGTTAATTTTGCGGTTGCTTTAGGTGTGGGAGTGCTCGTGCAGCAGCCAAATCCGGGTGCCAAGCTTGCAAATATTTGCCCCAGTGGCTCATTGCCGGCCGTGCCCTCAATCGGGAGGATAATAGCCGTTCGTGTTTTCGACTATTAGCCCATGCTTTTATTTTAAAGTGGCGAGCAAAAGGGCACATTAATGAAAAACCAAGGGGTGAAAGACGTGAGCGAAATTTTAGGAAATATAAAGCAGGTCGGGGAGATTACGTTGATCGAGCCGCAGAGCGCTATCCCGGGTGAGCCCGGTCACCCGATTAGAATTTTAATGGAAGAGCACGCAGCCCTTATCCGTGCTATTCATACAGCCAAGGAGCTTGCGGCATCCCTAAAGCACGAAGAAGATGCCGCGAAAATAGACGAAAGTGTTGAGCGGATGCACAATATCGCCGAACATCTTCTGGGCGCGGAGAACCATTATGTGCGCGAGGAGAACGTGCTGTTTCCATATATAGAAAAGCACGGCATAACCGGTCCCACCGCTGCGATGTGGATTGAGCACGAGGCGATACGGGATGCCAAGAAGAATTACCGCGCGCTCTTCGATGATCATGACACATTCGACATCACCGCATTCTCGGACAAAGTGGGCGAGGTTTCCGAGTATCTCCAAAACATGCTCGCAAACCATTTCTATAAAGAAAATAACGTCTTATTTCAGATGGCGCTGCAGCATATACAAGAGAGCGAGTGGCCGGAAATCCGCAGCGAGTTCGATGAGCTCGGCTACTGCTGTTTTACCCCAGAGATGCCAAAACCAGAGGCTATGGCGGAACAAGCTACCCCCGAAGAGGCGCAGGCCGAAGGCCGGATCGGCTTCGATACCGGCAACTTCATGCCAGATGAACTCGAAGCGCTGTTAAATACCATCCCGCTTGAGATAACGTTTGTCGACGCCAACGACCAGGTACGCTATTTTAACCGCTCGCAAGAGCGCTTATTTGTACGGACAAAAGCGACTTTAGGGCGTAAAGTCGAGCGGTGTCATCCACAAAAAAGCCTCCATCTGGTAAAAGAGATAGTGGAGGGCTTTCGGAGCGGCACAAGGGATGAGGCCGAATTCTGGATTCAGATGGAAGGCCGTTTTGTGCACATCCGCTTCTTTCCCGTGCGAGACCCGCTCGGCACCTATCTGGGCACAATCGAAGTCGTCCAGGATGTAACGGGGATCAGGAAGCTCGAGGGAGAAAAAAGACTGCTCTAGCCGTTACTGCCAGGAGAGACAAGGAGAGCCCCTACGAGGCTCTCCTTGTGTTTCATATTGGGTTCCGATTGCACTTAATACAGGTTACCTATCGACATCGACATGGAGCGATTCGTAAATAGGTGCCCCCAGGTAGCATCGAATCGCTTACCGAGAATCGTGCCCGTTGCGGCAGCTTGGCGCCAGCTACCACTATCCTGCCACATCCACTTCATATGATCGGACTGGTACATGCTTTTGCTTCTCGACTTTGAGATAGCACCCGTTGCCGACCACTCGACATCGATACGTCCCTCAGCAACTGCCGTATGAAGCTTTGCCGTGTCGAGGTTTTTGTCTAAGACAAAATCCTTATCTGGGATAACATAAGAGGCAAAGCCGTACTCTCCTGTATCCCAATCATAGGAGTCGATGTATACGCGTGTTCCGGCGTATGCATCCGACCGTGTGCTCTTGGGGCTGACCCGGCTGACATAGACCGAGTAGAAGCCCGTGCCGGTCTCCACCCAGGCGCTTGCACCGTCACCCGACGATTGCCATCTCGTTACATTTTTCCCCTGGTAAGCATCGCTTCTCGTGGATTTCCCATTGTTTGCAAATGCATAAAGTTGCATCGCAACCATCGTAATGGCTATAACCAATAAGACAACGAATATATTTCTCTTGTTCATAGTATCACCTCCTCTCAGTGTGTTTACCGCCTATATTGCTGGAACCGGAATCGAGTTCCGCATCCGAGATGGCTAGATTAGCGAGGAACAGCAGAGTAATCCCGGGATAATACCAGGTAAAATCGAATAAGTTTTGAAATAGGAACATGCCGCATGTGATTGCGACGGCTTGTGGGTAAACAAAATGCTTTATATCGCCTCTCGCAAACACCCGCCTATGGAACCAATACGCATAGCCCACATAGAGCGACACTGCTAGCGTGCCCCCCATTAATCCCAGCTCCACCATGTGCTGCAGAATAATATTGTGGGCAAACTTCGTAAGGCTCGTTCGGATGTGCGGCATATATGCGTCATAGAAAGTTCCCGCGCCCCATCCGGATAGGCTCCGCTCCCTCCAGGTGTCGACCGAGCTTAGCCATGTGCCAAATCTAT
>Ga0351925_1064_pt1 | contig 14838 bp, 20 predicted proteins | sample BONcelHT113001D9_FD_206870 | JGI IMG/M metagenome (GOLD analysis project Ga0351925, IMG submission 206870) | Enriched cells from coal bed in the Powder River Basin, Montana, United States - BONCAT cells T11 rep2 HSBNCT.T11.300.1.D9 ... | reverse complement strand
ACCCAAAAATGAGGATAGGATTCTTCTATAAATTCCGATTATTTTTAATTTTAGTTACTTATATCTGGATCCGGGATATGTTGATTGTTGCATTGAAATCAGTTAATTTTATATATCATGTTTAATAATGTTAAATTGATTATCATGTTTTATCATGATAAATTAACCATTATGGGTGATTCATATGTTGAAAATAAAAGGAATATACCAACTCCCTGAAGAAGAAGATGGATTCAGAATCTTAATTGATGAATCATGGCCTGAAAACCTATCCCTAGAAGAAGCTCAAGTTGATTTATGGCTTAAAGACATATCCCCACCTGATCCTGACCAATTATCTGAGGGTGATCTAAGGGGCTCAGCTGATGTTATAGGTGAAAATCCCGGGGAACTCTGGAGGAAAACTGCCTTAAAACTTATCAGGGATACTGAAAAAGAGAAAGGAACTGTCACCTTTTTATGTTCCACCCTCCAGAGCATAAAAGAATTGCAGTTTTAATCATGTCACAGTTTAACTCAGTTGCAGTTTTTAACTCAGTCACAGTTTAAACACTCCCCATTCCTTATTTTTTTTATCAGATAAGTGAAGGGATGGTAATTATGATTACTTATCATTCAGATTACTTATCACTCCCTCTACCTCAACTGCCTTGGCGTTCACTCATCATAGTAACATCTACCAAGTGATATTAGTGAAGCCCAATGCAGACTAAAAAATTCGTTCTCCTGGACATTGATTACGTCACCCGGAATCAGGAACCAGTTATAAGGTTATTCGGTAAACTCGTGGGAGAAAATGAAGAAGGGCACATCATAGCCCGGGATAAGAGCTTCAAACCCTACATATACGTCATCCCTTCTGATCCTCACCGTGTCACTGACTGTATCCACGAGTTAAATGAATTAAAACTTATCTCGGTGGAAAAGGTCTCCAGGAATGATATGGGGCAACGGAAAGAGGTCCTGAAGGTAACCTTCAAACATCCCCGGGATATCCCCAAACTCAGGGAGAAAATATTAAAACTACCTTCTGTAGGGGAAATCAGAGAACATGATATTCCATTTTACCGCAGATACCTGATAGATAAAGGATTATTTCCCCTTAAAGTGGTGGAAGTACAGGGTACGGTCTTAAATCCAGCCCAATCTTCACAGAGATCACAGGCATCACCGGAATTTAAAGGATTACAGGTGTTAAATGGACATGGATCACCGGAATCAAAAGGATTACATGAATCACAGGAAATAAACGGACATAAATCCCAGGAATTAAAAGGATCACACGGTTCACAGGGAACACCAGGGCCAACCGAAGGATCTGAAAATAACAGAACACCAAAACCCTGCATCTTCCAGATGGAAAATCATCCCCAACCACTGGACTCCAGCCTACCAGAATTCACGGTTTTAAGTTTTGATATTGAGGTCTACAACCCCCGGGGCATGCCCCAATCAGACCTGGACCCCATCATTATCATCAGTTTCTCCAGTAACCAGGGCTTCAGGAAAGTCTTATCCACCAAAAACCCTCCAGATTCCTCCAACCACCAGGAATCCTCCTTAGACTTTGTGGAAGTGGTGAGTGATGAGAAGGAATTACTGGAGAAATTCGTGGAAACTGTGGAATCAGAAAACCCGGATATCATCCTGGGCTATAATTCAGACTCCTTCGACCTCCCCTACATCCGGGACCGGGCCGCTAAACTGGGGGTGCCTCTCAAGCTGGGAATCGATGGATCCCCACTCCGGTTCACCAGAACAGGTTTCACCAACTCGGCAATGATCAAAGGCCGGGTCCATATTGACCTGTACTTCAATATCCGCCGTTACATGCATCTGGCGCGTCACACCCTGGAACATGTTTACCGGGAACTATTTGGGGAGACGAAACTGGACATCCCTGGAGATGAAATCCACATCTACTGGGATGAAGGGGGCCGTAGACTGGAAACTCTCTTCCACTACTCCCTGGATGATGCAGTGGCAGTTACCCGGATCGGGGAGAGGATGATACCCCTCAGCACAGAGTTAACCCGTATTGTAGGCCAACCATTATTCGACATATCCCGTATGGCCTCCGGGAGAATGGTTGAATGGTATTTAATCAGAAAATCATTCCAGTACCAAAATCTGGTGCCGAATAAACCCAGCCCATCTGAAGTAACCCATCGGGAAGCTATCCATGTGGTGGGGGGTTATGTTAAGGAGCCAGTTAAGGGTTTGCACGAGAATATTGTCTACTTTGATTTCAGAAGCCTCTACCCCAGTATAATAATATCCAAGAACATCTCCCCGGACAGCTTCACTGATAAGCAGGAGTTGAACAGGGATAATTACCATGTTTCACCGGAGAGTGGTTATAAATTCAGGAAAGAACCAGTGGGATTCATACCATCGGCCATTGGCCAAATACTCCAGGATCGGGTAAAAATCAAATCCAAAATGGATGAATCCACGGATGATTGGCAGATTCAAGTCCTGAATGCTCAACAGGAAGCCTTGAAAAGACTAGCCAACACCTTTTATGGATTATACAATCACAGCACCTTCCGGTGGTACAGTCTGCAATGTTCAGAATCCATCACTGCTTGGGGTAGGGATTTTCTTAAGACAACCATGGAAGATGCTGAAAAACAGGGATTCAAGCCAGTGTACGCTGATACCGATGGATTCTTTGCAACCTATGTGGGAACAATGGATGAAATCACTAAAACAACTGAATGCCACGTGAAATATGTTGATTGATGATTGGAGAGTCACTCGATATAAAATAAAAAAGGTGTGTGCGTGGGATTCACATTTTAGGGTCATAACTAAGAACTCAACAGTTATTATAATGTTATTTATCTTCTAATAATTCGCATCCCAGGATACTTATTATTATAGTCTTCTTCTTTCAGTCTCTGCGCTACTTTAAATCCTAAATGAGTTGTTGCAAAGTTGTCTGGTGCACGATAGTATCTTATCAATCCTTTGTGCAAAAAATTACCGAGTATAGAATCAACGTAGGGTAATTCTTCATTTCTAGCCTTTTTGTGGACAGTAATCCGATGAAAATTTTTATTAGGGGAGGCATTAATCCTCCCAATAATTTTAAGGATTCTCTTTTCACACACGGACAACTCAGCAACTATATAATCAACTTCATTCATCAAACATTATTTTCCATCTTTTAATTAATAACCATTCTTATTAAACTCTTAACATTATGGTGAACTTCGTCAATAGGGTTTAACATTGTTCTGAAAAAAATTTCACTAAATGTAAAAAAATATATTAATGATCTTATAATTATTATAATAATGATAAAAAAGGAGGAGTTTCTGTGTCTTACTTCCTAAAAGAGATATTTGGTGATACGGCAAGGGTGAGGATCCTGGAAGAACTAGCTGAAAGATGGGGAGAAAAACTATCTGCATCAGAATTAGCTCGAATGACTGATATTTCTGAAAAAACAGTATACAACCATCTCCACAAGTTAGAAAAAGTAGGAATTGTAATTTCTATCAGTGGAAGACCCACTCAATACGGGCTAAACCCTGAAGACCAGAGAGCATTATCAATTGCACTTATAGAGGACGAAGAATATCTGCGTAGAATAAAACTTTCCATAGAAACATCTCCCGATGACGTACCCAGTGGAATTATTGAACCTGCCAGAGCGTCTTATTTATCTTTACTAAACAACAATAAAAATTTCCACACGCCCTTTGACATGAATAATATCAAAATAGAGGGGGAATCAAAATAAGCAAACAAGAAGATGAACAGGAAATTCCGCTATTTATACCTTCGGAGTCTCCTAAAATCCATGCCAGTGGTGCTTTTGGGGGTTATACTCCCCATGAATTCAGAATATTTCTGTACTCTGAAACACCAACACCAGTTGACCAGATATTCGAATCAAAACAACTTAATGTTATACGAGAAGTTCAATCAGAACTAATATTATCACCATTGGCTGCCAAAGAACTAACTATTTGGTTAAGTGAAAAGATAAGTGATTTCGAAAAGGATTTTGGTCCAATCCCCTCCCCTGCCAATAAACCTCAGAATAGCAAATAGAAAACAGAATATCAATTTAAGAATACATTTTTACCTTATGAAAGTTTTCAATAGTGGATAGCTATTAACAAAAAAATACGACTATAATGGCCGGTGTTGATTTTATCAAATAATTGGAGATTAGATATGAAAATCATTGGAATTAATGGAAGCCCCCGGAAGAACTGTAACACTGCAACCCTGCTTGGGAAAGCCCTGGAAGGAGCCCAATCCCAGGGAGCAGAAACCCAACTCATACACCTCTACGACCTGGAATATAAGGGTTGTAAAAGCTGTTTTGCCTGTAAACTAAAAAGTGGGAAAAGTTATGGTAACTGTGCAGCACGGGACGATCTAACCCCGGTTTTAGGAAAGATTGCAGAAGCCGATGCCCTCATCCTTGCGTCCCCCATTTACCTGGGAACTGCCACTGGGGAGATGAGATCCTTCATGGAACGACTTATCTTCCCCTACCTGGTCTATGATAAGGAAGGGTCAACCCTTTTCCCCCGAAGAATACCGGTGGGATTTATTTACACCATGGGTGTGGTTGAAGAACTACTGGAAGAAATAGGATACCATCACTATTTTAACACCACCAAAAAACTTACAGAACGCATAATCGGTGAATCAGAATCACTCTATGTTACTGACACTTACCAGTTTGATGATTATGATAAATATGTTTCATCACGTTTCAATCCTGAAGAAAAACTAAAAAGGCACCGGAAAGTCTTCCCCCTGGACTGTGAAAAGGCCTTCCAGATGGGGGTTAGACTTACCGGGAAAAAATAGATGGAATATTTTTCTGGATATAAAAATATTCACGTAAAAAAAATGAACCTGTTAAAAAATAAAAATAGTATAAGTAAGGCCACAGGCCTTTTAGTAATCATATTTCTTCATGACCAATCATCACCAATATTAAATTTAGTTGAGTGAAAGATCATGCCCAAAATTAAACCCTTCCAAATTCATGCCCAGAAATACGATGAATGGTATGATAAAAATCCTCTAATTTACCAGTCAGAACTGGAAGCAGTTAAAGAACTACTACCTCGGGGTGGGAAAGGATTGGAGGTTGGTGTGGGCAGTGGACGTTTTGCCGGACCCCTGAAGATCAAATGGGGCCTTGACCCATCCCTGGAAATGGGGGAAATAGCGCGTAAAAGAGGTGTAAAATTCGTCCAGGGTATGGCTGAATCACTACCATTCCCTGACCTGGAATTCGATTATATTTTAATGGTCACCACTATCTGCTTTCTAGATGACATTGAAAAAGCACTCCTGGAAGCAAACCGCGTTTTAAAACCCAATGGTTCAATTATAATAGGATTTATAGATGCTGAAAGTCCATTGGGTCATTTCTATCAGGAACATGAAGGAGAAAGCACATTTTACCAGCAGGCCAGATTCTACTCAGTAAAAGAAGTCACTCATCATCTGGAAAAGGCTCATTTCAAGGATTTCCAGTTGAGACAGACCCTATCAAAACCTCCTGTGGTGGTAACAGACAGGGAGCCCGTGAAGGAAGGGCACGGTGAAGGCTCATTTATAGTGGTTAGGGGAGAAAAAGAATAATTGCCTGATCTTCAGGGGAGTTTTCAATGGTGTCCGATGATGAAAAAATTTTAAAACGGAAACGTGAGGAGGAAGCCTTAAAAAAGAGGTACGCTGAGGAAGCTCTGGATCGGAAGGCAAAAGCCACCGTCAAGTGGAATTACAACTGTTCCATCAAAGCAGCTAAATTCCAGATAAGAAAGGAACCATTATTTCATCAGGTAGTATGTGCAAAGTGTGGAATAGGTTTTAAAACCAACCGCAACACTAAATTATGTTTGAAATGTGAAAAGAAACAATGATTTTTTTCCAAGGACATTCAAATGACATAAATTTGTCAATGGGAGATTTCCACTACAATAATCAGGTGATAATGAATGGATAGTGTTATTAAAGCTCAAAACCTCACTAAAATCTATGATAACATTACTGCCGTGGATGGTGTGAGTTTTGAGGTCAAAAGGGGTGAAATATTCGGATTCCTGGGACCTAATGGTGCAGGTAAAACCACCACGGTTCGGATGCTTACCGGGATAATCAAACCAGATCAGGGTGAATCAGTGATCATGGGTTATGACATCCAGAAGGAACCTTTAAAGGCCAAACAGAATATTGGAGTGGTTCCAGAAACATCCAATGCCTACGTGGACCTATCCGCCTGGCAGAACATGATCCTAATGTCTGAACTCTACGGGATCCCCCGTAAAACTGCTGAGGAAAGATCTAAAAATCTCCTGGAAAAAATGGGACTCTACCAGCGGAAGGATGACAAGGTGAAGGGTTTCTCCAAGGGAATGAAACAGAGGCTGATACTGGCCATGGCCCTGGTGAATGACCCCGAACTCCTCTTTCTGGATGAACCCACCTCTGGCCTGGATGTGCAGAGCACCAGACTCATCCGGAAAATACTCCAGGAATTCCCCCAGAACGGTAAAACCATCTTCCTAACCACCCATAACATGGACGAGGCCAGCCACCTCTCAGACCGGGTGGCTATTATCAACCATGGTAAAATCGCAGCCATAGACCGTCCTGAAAAACTTAAAAATCAGATTAAAAATCTCCACTCGGTGAAGATAAGCTTTGACGAAACCGTGAACCTGGAAAACCTCACCAAAATACCCCACATCAATGACCTGAAAAAGGAGGGGGATAATCTCATAATATCCACCGATAATGTCAGTGACCTTATTGCCTCATTAACCAGCTTCGCTGAATCCAGAAACATTAAAATAATGAGTTTGAATACCATGGCCCCCTCATTGGAGGAGGTTTTCATCCAGCTCACCGGGGAGGAGGGATAAATATGTTCAACCTGGATCAGTTCAAACGCTCCCTGGGGATTATGAAAAAGGACATCCGTATCTATTACCTCAAGGGGCCGGTAATCATTTTCGGCTTCTTGATGCCATTATTCCTCTTCCTGGCCTTCTTCATTGGTAGCCGAAACCTTTCACCGGAATTCCTCATATCGGGTTTAATAGGGATGACCGTGTTCTTCACCGCCACTGCAGTCTCACCCATAATTGCACCATGGGAAGCCCAGGTGCAGACCCTGGAAAGACTGATATCCACGCCCATATCCATCACCACCATCATCCTGGGGGATATGCTGGCATCTTTCATATTTGGAATCATAATACCCTTACTACCTATGGGGTTAGGATTACTCATGGGTGTGGGCATAATCCATCCCTTAACCCTCCTCCTGGGTTTGGTTCTAGCTTCAGCCTGTTTCTCATCATTCGGTTTGATACTCTCTGCCCCACCATCCAATATCCCCTCTAACATCATGATGATCTCATCCCTGGTGAGATTTCCCCTGGTTTTTATCAGTGGAATATTCATACCCCTGGAGTCCATGCCTCCCTGGGGACAGATCATTGCCCTGTTCTCACCACTAACTTACTTCACGGATCTGGTCCGTTACACCCTTCAGGGAACCAGTTATTTCCCGGTTTTATGGGATTTCATAATCCTCCTGGTATTCACAATCCTCTTCTTTGCACTGGCGGTGGAATTACATAAAAGAACCATGAGTAAACGGATATAAGAAATAATTAAGCGGATATAAGAATCCTTAGTTAAGTGGATATAAGGGTTCTAATTAAGTGGATATAAGAATCCTTAGTTAAGTGGATATAAGGGTTCTAATTAAGTGGATATAAGAATCCTTAGTTAAGTGGATATAAGGGTTCTAATTAAGTGGATATAAGAATCCTTAGTTAAGTGGATATAAGAATCCTTAGTTAAGTGGATATAAGGTCATAAGTAAGTGAGTATAATGTTGAGGGGGAATATGTTTTCCCTGTCCTTCTTTTTAAGAGGTCTAATATTAGAAGATCCAATATCAATATGGATCAAAAATATCAGAACAATCTAATATCAATACTAAATCCGGATGAGATGGTGTTATTAAAATAAGAACGAGTGCAGGGGAAGGGATTCGAACCCTTGAAGGCCTACACCAATAGGCCCTGAACCTATCCCCGTTGACCGCTTGGGTACCCCTGCAATATAACCAGATGGTTGGTCATGTTATATCAATTTAACCCTTTTTTTTAGTAGAAGATCTTTGCACTCCTGGTTCTAAGAAAACCATTAATGCCCAAAAATCCGCATCAGGGTCAATATAGAATTTTTTTTGATAAATGTGTGAATAAATTATCATAATGAAATGAAATTTAAAATAAACCTAAAATAAGTGCAGGGGAAGGGATTCGAACCCTTGAAGGCCTACGCCAGAGGATCTTGAGTCCACCCCCTTTGTCCGCTCGGGTACCCCTGCCTAAATCTTAATAGTTGAAGATTCCATATTAAACTAACTTTTTATAGATCCAAGTAGGGTGAATAAATAAAACTGGTTTTTCAATGAATCTCAAAGAATTCAAATGAATTTTAAAAATAATAAAAAATCTAAGCGGGCCCGACGGGAGTTGAACCCGCGACCACTTGGTTAAAAGCCAAGCGCTCTCCCAGACTGAGCTACGGGCCCTTTAGAACATATTACCCTGGAATTAATTCCTAATTATGGGTTTCCACATCCTGCATAACAACAGGGTAGTAATGGATTTGTTAAGCTAGTATCTCAAGGTATTTAAATATTTTGGTTCAGATTCTATGGTCATGAACCGGTAAATCTCTATAACCTCATCATTTCAATATTTTTAACAAGAATAAATTAAAATTCATCCATTTATTAATTGAAAAGTCTTTAATTTGACTTTATGATAAAAAGGAGGATATATTTAGACGAGCCAAAAAAATTGGAGGTAAGTAGGTTAACCTTACGGTAAACCTACTGGATTAACTTATTTCATAGCTTTGCCCAAATAGATGGGGTGAATGTTAACTCGTTTTAAGGGGATCATATCCCCGAATCAAAACCAGAAGCAGGAACACCACTAAAACTATTAAGAAAGGCCATAATTCTTCAATGGCGATGTTTCCCCTTTGTACCGAGTTCCTAATTGAGAATTGCCAGCTCATCTGCACCCAGATGCTGGCCCCGGCCATTACGCTGTTTATCTTCAACCTTTTTTTCTCTTTCTGGATGGCCAAGTACTCCTCATTAAAATCATTCTTGGGATTGCAACTCAACCATCCCGATCCCAGCTTGTAAACCTGGGAAATGGATAGGACATTCTTATACTGGTCCCGGTATTTATGGGAGGCTTTCCTCCAGCTTTCACGCTTGGCTTCCCTGCTGCAGTTCTTCTCACCCGGTGGGCAGTACTTCTGATTGGGTGATCTAACCTCGTAGGGATCACCACACCACTGGCAGTATTTGATTGCTGTGACTTTTTTACTCATGAAACATTCGCCAAATTAAAAGATTTTAACCCAATGCATCAGATTATTCTAAATTGACAAAATTTATTTTTAATAAGGGACTTCATGGTTAACCATCATAAGTTTATATAACTAATTTGATGGAAGTATTACTGTATTATCTGCTTTCACAGATAAAACTTAGGATGAACCTATTATATAGGGTTAGGCCACAATCCATATTCGTGGGGGGCATATTATTCTTACTTATCTATAGAGGTGGGTTGATAATGTTCTTAATTAAGTAAAATCCCTAATTATATAAAAAAACATTAAAAAATCTATTTTTTAGGATTAAATTATAGGGAGGGGAAAATTTAGGGGGTTATATTTTTGGTAAGTATCCCACAACTTATCCTAACTCCTAAATTTCTCTCCCTCACCCTATTATGATGTATTCTCGTATTTATATTATGTCATATTATTGTACTGAAAAGGATTAAACTTCAGTAGTCAAATTGTGTTGAGCAAGTCACGTCTCCATTTTCATGGCATTCAATGGTCACGTTACCCTGCCACCGGGTGGTGAGGAGGTTTTCAGTGTACTCGGTGTATTCTTTAGTAGCATCCAGTCGGGGGTCCAGTTTAGCTCCCACACTGACTATGGTGTATTGGGGTTGCATCTCTTGCATGGCTGGTTCGTGGTAACCGGAATTACGGCCATGATGGGCTGATTTAAGGACAGTAACATCCTTTATCAGGTCACCGTACTGTTCCAGTATATACTGCCAAGTTTCCTTTTCAGCATCCCCTCCCAGAACTATCTTATGGGGTCCGTAGTTCACCAGGAGAACGTAACTCATTATATTGGCACTTCCATCCTGCTCTGCAGTCTCCAGTAACTCGGGAGTGGGTGCCAGGATCTTAATACCATCGGTGGTGTAGTCTTCTCCTATGGATTTATCCATAGGCCGGATCACGGTATTGGATTGTTCATCCTCTTTATCACTTTCAGTGGTATGGTCACGATACTTACGATAGGTACTCCAATCATCAGCCCGGTTAGGTTTCTCTAAAGATTTGTTGGCTCCGAATTTATTTTTCAAGGCCCAGAAATTGGATATTTCCATGTTTTTATCCAGTTCTCCCAGTCCATGGAGGTGGTCCATGTGTGGATGGGTGGATATGAATCGGAAAATAGATTTAATGTTATTCTTTTCCAGAAATTTCAGGGGATCCTGAACCGGAATGGTGTAATTAGCCTTTTCAAGGGCGGTTTTCTTGTCAATAGCACCGGCTTCCAATTCACCCCTTATATCACGTGCATTCTCTGGATTGGATGCCCGGATAAGTTCCTTCATGGTTTCATCGTCTGGATTTTTGTTACGGTTAATATCCACCATGGCCACTTTTTCTGGAAATTCCAAAATACAACAATCCCCGTGCCCCACATTTAAAAAATGTAACTTCAACATATTATCACAAGGTATGTTATTAAGCAACTACTATATAATACTTCCATGTTAAAAAATAACAATCCTGGTGTTAAAAGTCAATATAACAGTATTGGGGGCATTATTCGATTATTCAATATACATAATTGGGTATTGGAAAAAGAATTCAGTTGATTCAATATGGGTTGATATGGGTATAGGTGATAACTCCCATTTTTTTACCACCCTAGATTTGCATACTGGAATTATTTTAAGAAACTTTTAAAAAGCAAATTCACAAACCAGGCAGCGGTGATCCTTTTCGTAAGGATCCAAGTCTATTTTATCCACCACTCGGATTCCATGTTCCTTTAACCGGGATGCTTCCTCGCGGAATATCTGCCGTGGCTTACGGGTTACATCAATACTCCGGGCCTTGATCATGATCATTCCCTGACCCTCATCCTCCATGAACATTCGCATGTTGTCCATGAATATATCAGTCTGGTTGGGCTGGGCCACATCGGAGTAAACCAGGTCTACCTTTTCCAGTAATCCCCGGTAATTGGCAGGTTTACTGGCATCATCCAGTAGGGGAATCATATTATCCCGTCCTCGGCAAACTGTTAAAAGTTCCCGCATCATACGGGGGGCGAACTCCACACAGTAGATCACACCACTGGTGAGGATATCTGAGATATGGGAGGGAGTGGTACCGGCAGAAGCACCAAGGTATAACACACGGGAATCTTCGTTAAATGGGAAGGTTCCTAATCCTTTTAAAAGGGCTGCTCCCAGTTTGGAACGGCGAGGATCCCACAGGCGGAACTCAACATCTTCATAATCCACCAGTTTCTCCCCGTAAACCTTCACTCCAGGGTTGAGGTTAGATGTGGCCAGGTGACCATCCAGTTCATACACGCCACGGATTTTATCTCCAGATTCCAGTTTAAACTCCATTTTCAATGTTCCTTTAATTGGTTATAAGAATAAGTTGTTCTTGAATTTACCTTGTGGGCTGGCAATATATTAAATTTTCCAGTATGGAAGTTCTTTCCAGTACCTTAGTTACTTCCAGTATTCAGTACTTTCCAGTACCTCCGTACTTCCCCTTAACTCGCAATCTTAGTAATAATAATTCTCCTGCACTCCCTGATAATCTCTCTGGAAGTAGGGTGGATTCCAGTAGACCTTGGGCCAGTTCCGGTAGAGGAAATATAAAATAATCAATCCAGCCACCACCAGGAGGAAGGCTGCCACTCCAATACTGGGGTGGGGTGTTGATGATACCAGGGCACTGTTCTGCTGGTTTATATTGCTCAGCATCTGCATACCATAGGCTAACAGGTTGTTAAGCATGTGGGCGATGATGGGGATTATTATGGTCCCGGTTTTTATGTAGAGGATGCACATAACCATTCCGAAGACAAAGGCCCCGATAAAGTCCGCGTGTAGCAGTCCAAAAATGATTGAAGAAGCCAGTAATGCCTTTTTCAAACCCCACTTGAAGGTGAAACGGTGTAACATAACTCCTCTGAAGAGTAACTCCTCTACAATAGGTGCGGCGATCACTCCGGTTAAGAAATCCAGGAAGTTCATGAATGGGGCTAGTGGTGTGTCCTGTGGTGTGTAGAACAGGCTGGTACGGGGAATTTCTCCTAAAATCTCTGGATCAATGGTTGATATGATGTAACGGGTGAGTTCATTCATGCCCAGGGAGAAGATGATCACTGCAAAGACAATGGTCAGTAGGAAGAGCCAGTTGTAATTTTGGGGTATGTGCCCTATGAATCTTGAGTAATCCAGGTGAATTTTCCGGAAGTTTCTGAGCATCCAGTAGGATATGAGTGCATAGAACAACAAACCGTAGGCCACTGACCATTCAGCACCCTTCAGAAGACTTTGGGATGCCAGTATGAATCCGATCATTACTATAAAAAATAGGATGATCCATAAAACCAGATATCTTATCTTCACTCCTTGGAAGGTGGATTCATTGACCATGATCCTCTATTTATAATCAAGTAATATAAATATATGTTATCGGATTAATATTCCTAAAAATCAGGGTTCTAATTAGAAAAATCTAAGTTCTAAATTAAAACCAGGGTGGTTAAATAATCCTGTAAATAATCAGTATTCTCTGTGGAAGTGGTTATTCGCCTGTAAAATTTGTTATTAAAATCTATTATGGATTAAAATCTATTATGGTATATTAAAATTCTATTGTGCTATTTTTTGCTGTAATATTTCTGGATTCCGAATTTGGTCAGTGTTGGTTAGGCTATTTGGTCAGTGTTAGTTATGGTTTGATTTTAATATCCTTTAGTGCTTCGTGGAGTTTTTCATGGGATTGGTCCACTGTGTTTTTAATGGCCTCTGCTTCCCGGTCAATGTTAGAAAGACACTCCTGGGCCTGTTCCTGGTTGGCTTCTATGGTATCCTTCAATATGAGGAAGTTGTTCTTGAGTCTTTCCTCCACCCTTCTGGAAAACTGGATGGCATAAACTGCCAGTATAATTGAAAAGACACTGGATATTATAGATACTGTGGCCACGACATCTACCATTTAACGCACCTCTTAAATATTAAATGAAAGGAACCACCAAAAACCCAACTCACATGCCAGTAGATACACATCCTGGCCATGAGTTTTTCAGTGATCCCACTTGTTTCACATTTTTTTTGTCCCGATGAAAATCTCCAACAGACCTTTGCTGTGTAGTGATTCATTCACTGAAAAATGTAATGATTAATGGGCTGGTAATCTCTTAAAATGCCTAATATTGATAATCATTCTTCTAAAGGTAATCAATCCCAGGCAATATGTTGATAATCGTCTTTTATACTGGTATATCCTTCATAATGTGGGTAATCTCTCTTCTTAATACTGATAATCGCCCTTCTTAAAACGGAACTTATCCTTTTTCTTCTTCCGTTTTTTATCTTTTTTCTTCTTAGATTTCTCAGTCCTTTTAGGGAAGGGATGTTCCTTGGTTATTTCTTCCAAGCGCTTCTGGAAGCCTTCTTTTACTTCGGGGTCATATTCTCCTGAAAAGTAATCCTTACGCACTGCCAGAGAGATCTTACCGGCCAGTGCCCGGGAAACCCTACCCCGAATCCACCACCGGGAACCCCGGACAGCGGGATGCTGGTAGATCAAACCGTGTTTTGGTGGTCGCTCACCAGTTTTCAGATGACGGAACAGGGCCTTCTCCGCACCCAGGATCTGAACAGTGCTGGATGGTAAAAGGGCCAGTCGTTTAATACCTCCAGTGTGAGCGATTATTTTAGCCCCCAGAGGGCCACCCACCAGATCACGCAGGTTAGGTGCCATTTCCTTCATCTTCACATCAACATAATCTGTGGTTGACTTTTTAGAATCTTGGATAGACTGTATGGTTCGGGCAAAACCCTGAATCACCTCCAAATCAGAGGGGGATAAATCCGCACCCAGACTCAGCTCCAGGTTTTCAGTGAAATTTTCACCCAGGGCACCGGACTCTATAATGGTGTCACGATCACCGTACTCAGCCACCAGCTCCACGTAACGGGCATGATCACGCACACCATCCATCTCCGGGAAGTGCACCGGATACCATTCCCGTATCCTTTCCACCAGTTTAACCTCAGCCTCCTCCAGCTCCTCAATGGCATGGATGGCCTGTATAAGTAGAAGATCACCCGAATGAGAGGCCTCCTTCAACCTCCGCTCTGTAACCTTGAAGGCTAATTCCCGCTTCACACCCCACAAATCATCTGCTGAACCCAGAAAACCAGCTTCCTCAAGAAGCTCTCCCAGGTTACTCCGTAAGTAATCCCCACCTTTACTGGGGATTTGATAAGTGAATTTAGAATGATATTTAAGCCCCTGATAATGATAACTGCCCCGGCTCCACTTCTAGCAACCCAGTTAAGGGATGAAGCAGTGCTTCCCAGGACCCCTGCCGCTAGTACGGTGGGGTTTTTCATTTTCATCTGGCATATTTCAGTTTCCAGCATGATTTCACCTTAAGTTTAGAAGGTTTAA
>Ga0351925_1099_pt1 | contig 14983 bp, 12 predicted proteins | sample BONcelHT113001D9_FD_206870 | JGI IMG/M metagenome (GOLD analysis project Ga0351925, IMG submission 206870) | Enriched cells from coal bed in the Powder River Basin, Montana, United States - BONCAT cells T11 rep2 HSBNCT.T11.300.1.D9 ... | reverse complement strand
CCGCCCATATCCGCTTCCCCCGCATTTTCGCGAGGAAATTGAGCTTCACGGCATTTTTGATGAGGCTCAGGGTCTGTTTCCCTATCCTGAACCCGAATCGTTTCTCGAAGCGGATGGCGCGGAATACCCTCGTCGGATCCTCGACAAAGCTCAAGCTGTGGAGAACGCGGATTGTCTTCTCCTTGATGTCCCTCTGGGCGCTGAAAAAATCCACGAGTTCGCCGAAGGTATTCTTGTTGAGGGATATGGCAAGGGTATTGATGGTGAAATCACGGCGGCGAAGGTCCAGCTTCAACGACCCGTGTTCCACGGTGGGCAACGCGGCGGGTGCCCTGTAATACTCTAGGCGGGCCGTTGCGATGTCGATCTTGAAACCGTCGGGAAACAGTATCTTTGCCGTGGAGAATTCCCTGTGGGAGCGCATCCTGGCCTTGAATCTCCCGACCATGGCCTCGGCAAAAGCGATGCCGTCGCCCTCGATAACGATGTCGATATCGTTGTTCTCGTTGCGAAGAAAAAGGTCCCGGACAAAACCTCCCACGAGGTATGCATGGAAGCCCATCTCGTCGGCAAGCTTTCCCATGTCCGCGAGCTTTTCCGTCGTCTTTTCGTCCAGCCGCTCCTCCATCAGTTTGCGGACATTCTTGCGCTGCACGTACTTGTCGTGGAACTCGAGCTTTTCGAGGACGGTCTTGGCAATTTCGTCCTCGAGGACCCTCAGGAGGTCCGTCCTGGTGATGGCCCCCTTGAGTTCATCGTTCTCCACCACCGGAAGGAAACGCTGGTTGCCGCCGATGATCTTTTCCTTCACCGCCTCGATGGAATCTTCGGGGCTTACCATCTGGAACTCGGTAAACATGTAGTCATCGACAGGCTGTTTCTCCAGTTTGTGAAAAAGCGCCTTCGCCGCCACCTGCCGCGTGATGACACCCGACACCCTTCCCTTCGAGAGCACCGGCATGGCATTGATGTTGTACTTCGTGAGAACGCTCAGCGCCTCGCCTATGGCGCTTTGGGAATCGACGGACTTAACGGGAAAGAACATGATGTCTTTTGCTTTCCAGAGCGGTTTCACGCTGTTGCGAAGGATCTCGACGAGCCTATCCTTCGCCTCGGGAAGGGTCATCTCCTTCACCGTGGACGATGCGGCGACCTTGTGGCCGCCGCCGCCGAGAAGGGACATGATATATCCCGAATCGACCTCGGGTATCCTGCTGCGCCCGATGATGTGAATACGGTCCTCCATCCTGAAAAGAGCGAATACGGCGTTGACGTTCTCCATATCCCTGTACTTGTGAACGATGACGGCGAGATCCCCCACGTAATGTTCGGTGCTCCCTTCGGTGATGACGATATCGATGCCGTTTACGTTGTAGACCGTCGCGTTTTTAATGATGTCATTGAGAAGGAAGACCTGTTCCGGGGTTAGCTCGCGGACGAGCATGTCTGAGACCAGGTTTATGTTGGCTCCCTGCGAAAGGAGATAGGATGCCGCCTCAAAGTCCTCGACGGTCGTCGAGGAGAACCTGAAGCTGCCCGTCTCCTCGTAGATGCCGAGCATCATTATCGTCGCCTCCTCGGGTGTGAGCGCAATCCCCCGCTCCCTGATGATGGAGATAAGGATGGTCACCGTGGCCCCGACGCTCCTGACTATCTGTAGATCCGCCTTGACGTCACCTTCCGAATCGGGGTGATGGTCATATACGTGTATCTTCACCTTCGGGTTCTCCGTCACCTTTGCAAAGTCGCCGATGCGTGTCCTGTCCCGCGTATCGACGAGAATGAGGGTGTCTACGGATTGATGGTCTATCTTCTTGAGCTTAACGATATCGAAGAGATAGAGCGTCGAGTGGATGAGGAAATCGCGAAGCGTCTTCTCCTGGGACCCCGGGAAGACAAGGGTCGCGTCGGGATAGAGCTTCTTTGCCGCCACCATCGACGAGAGGGAGTCGAAATCTGCATTCACATGGGACGTGATAACCTTCATCAACCCCTCGGGTGGTGTTTTTTATGGATCTCTTTCAGGCGTTTCGAGTCCACATGGGTGTATATCTGCGTTGTCGATATGTCCTCATGTCCCAAAAGGATCTGGACCGACCGCAGGTCCGCCCCGCCCTCCAGGAGGTGCGTGGCAAATGTGTGCCGTATCGTGTGCGGCGACACGCGGCCCCTGTGCAGCTTGAGGCCATACTTCCTTATGATCTTCCAGACGGCCTGGCGGGTTATCATACCTCCACGGCGGTTCGGAAAAAGATACTGCCCCGGGGGCTTCTCCGTATCCAGATAGTCCTTTACGGCGTCCCGGGAATATGAGCCCAGCGGCACGACCCGTTCCTTGGAACGCTTCCCCATGGCAACAACAAAACCTCCGTCGAGATTGACATCGCCCTTCTTGAGCCTGACAAGCTCCGAGACCCGAAGGCCCGTCGCATAAAGAAGCTCTAGGATCGTCCTGTCCCTCAGGGCCATCTTCTGCCCCTCGGGCAGACGGATGAGTTCGCCCATCTCGTCTTCGCTGAGCACCCTCGGGATAGGCGACCGGAATCTCGGCGTATCCACATCCTCGAGGGGGCTCGCTTTTATCCTGCCGTCGAGGAGAAGGTAATTGAAAAAACCCCTCAGGGCGGAGATGCCCCTGACGATGCTCCGCGTTGACCTTCCCCTGTCGCGCAGGTGGCCCATGAAGGACTCGACATGGCACCTTTCTGGCTCGGCGCAGGCTATCTCTTCAAGATACTTTATGAATGCCAGGATGTCGCGGTTGTAAGCCTCGACGGTATGGGGCGATGAGCCGCGCTCAGAGACAAGGTGGCGGATAAAGCTGTCAAGATGGTGGTAGAGACGTTCCACCCGTTATATCTCCCCTATACCCCTGTGGAACCAAATCCTCCCTCGCCGCGGCATGTGTCGGCGAGATTCGCAACAGGCCGGAAATCCACCCTGGCCAGCCTTTTGAAGACCATCTGCGCGATGCGGTCCCCCTTGCTGATCGTGAAAGGCTCTTTGCCGAGATTGATGAGGATCACCTTGACCTCCCCCCGGTAATCGGAATCGATGGTACCCGGGGTGTTGAGCACCGTTACTCCGTGCTTGTGGGCAATGCCGCTGCGGGGTCTGACCTCCGCCTCGAAGCCCTCGGGTATACCGATAAAAATGCCCGTGGGAACAAGGGCACGCTCCATGGGGTCAAGCACGACGGACTCCTCTACAAAAGCGCACAGGTCGACCCCCGAGGAATAATCCGTCGCGTAGACGGGGACCGTGGCACCGTCAAGCGTCTTTATAAGAACGTCTATTCTCTCCATACCTTCTCAATCTTCTCGCGGTCGACATTGCCGAGCACGGTAAGAGATATCTCCTTCGGGCCGCCGAAGATCTCTTTCGCTATGTCGGCCACGTCCTTCTTCCTGATCCTGTCGATCTCCCGCAGGGTCTCCTTGAGGGGGATGTAGGACCCGAAATATATCTCGTTCTTCGCGAGCCGTCCCATCCGTGTCTCGGAACCCTCGAGGGCAATGAAGAGGTTGCCCTTTATGTGCTCCTTGGAAAAGGAAAGCTCGGCGTCGGTTATCCCCTGGTCGCGAATACGGGCTATCTCCCTCTTGATAAGGGTAAGAACCTCTGCAATGGATTCCCGGGACGTCGACGTCGATATGCCGAATGTGCCCGCATCGTGGTAGCAGTTGACATAGGAATAAATGTTATAGACGAGACCCCTCTGTTCCCTGATCTCCTGGAAAAGGTGGGAACTCATGCTGCCGCCCATTATAGCGTTGAGCACATAGAGTATGTACCTGCGCCTGTCCACCTGGCTTACCCCGTCGGTACCGATGCACAGATATACATGCTCCAGATCCTTTTCGTAGATGTCGACCCCCATGGTCGGATAGGGAGTGACAAGGGCATTCGCTTCGGCTCTTCCCGGCGAGATCCCTGAAAAGCGCCGTCGTATGTCCTCCACGCAGGCCTCGTGGTTTATCCTGCCGCTGATCGTTATGATGGTGTTCTCCGGCCCGTAGGAATCCTTGAAATAGTCCGTCAGTTGATCTCCTGCCAGACCATCCACCGTTTTTTCCGTGCCGAGTATGGGCATCCCGAGGGCATGCTCCTTATAATAGGAGGCATTGAACATGTCGTAGATGTACTCCTCGGGATTGTCTTCGATCATCTTGATCTCCTGAGAGATGACATAGCGCTCCTTCTCGATATCCTCAGAACTGAAGAGCGAGTTTCGGACCATGTCGTAGATGATATCCAATGCGAGATTCAGGTCTTTGCGCAGAACGCGCGCATAGAGACAGGTGTATTCCCTGCCGGTGAAGGCATTGATGGAGCCGCCGATGGCGTCGAATTCGCGTGCGATATCGTACGCCGTGCGCCCCGCCGTTCCCTTGAAGAGCATGTGTTCGATAAAATGAGATATGCCGTTGTTGCCGGCCGTCTCGTAACGGCTCCCCGCCTTCCACCATATACCTATCGAAACCGTCGAATAGTAGGCGATGGATTCTGTAACGACGGTGATACCGTTATCGAGTACGGTCTTTTTGTACATCTAATTACTGCTGTCCCTTCTGGTCCTTGAGAACAGCCTTTCTCGACAGCTTTATTCTTCCGTTGTCCTCCACGCCGATGACCTTTACGGTCATTTCGTCGCCTTCCTTTGCCACGTCGGAGGCCTTCTTGACGAACTTGTCGTCGAGCTGGCTAACGTGGCAGAAACCGTCCAGATTGGGCCCGAGTTCCACGATGACGCCGGCATCGAGCACCCTGCGCACCGTGCCCTCGTATATGGTGCCCACTTCGACTTCCTTCACGATGGAGTTTACGATCTCGATGGCCGCATTCGCGGACTCTTCGTCCACGGAGACGATATTGACAGTCCCCGAATCGTCGATGTCTATCTTGACGCCCGTTCTCTCGATGATGCTCCGTATGACCTTTCCGCCCGGGCCGATGACTTCCCGTATCTTATCAGGTTTGATGGTCATCGTATAGATCCTCGGGGCATAGGGCGAAAGGCTCTCCCTCGGCTTTTCGATGGTCTGCGCCATGATGTCGAGGATGTGGGCGACCCCCTGCTGGCCCTGGACGACCGCCTTCTGCATCGTCTCTCTGGATATCCCCTTTATCTTGATATCCATCTGAATAGCCGTGACGCCTTCACGCGTGCCGGCTATCTTGAAATCCATGTCACCGAGGTGGTCCTCGTCACCGAGAATATCGCTGAGGATGATCTCCTGATCGCCTTCCTTCACAAGGCCCATGGCTATTCCGGCGACAGGTTCCTTGATGGGCACGCCCGCATCCATGAGCGACAGGCAGCCGCCGCAGACCGTTGCCATCGAAGAGGAACCGTTCGACTCGAGGATCTCCGAAACGATCCTGATGGTGTAGGGGAATGCCTCCCTTTCGGGCAGGATCGGGGTCAGTGCGCGCTCGGCGAGATTGCCGTGGCCGATCTCCCGCCGTGTGGGCCCGCGCAGCATGGAGGCCTCACCCACCGAAAAGGGCGTGAAATTATAGTGCAGAAGGAAGGTCTTGTACGTCTCGCCTTCATGAAGCGATTCGATCTTCTGCTCGTCATCGGAGGTCCCGAAGGTGGTCACCGCCATCGCCTGCGTCTCCCCGCGCGTGAACACCGCCGAGCCATGCGTTCTGGGAAGGGCGCCGACGATGCAGGAAATGGGCCTGATCTGGTCGCTTGCCCTGCCGTCGATCCGCTTGCCCGTAGACAGGAGTTGGTTGCGCATGAGATCCCGTGTCACGTCTTCATACGCCTTGACATAGGCTTTCGCTTCCTCTTCGGGATAACGGGCTATCAGGTCCTTGAGGATCTGATCCTGCCGCTCGTACCTTTCAAGTTTGGCCTTAATGGCAAAGCTCTCAATCAGGTCTTTCTCGATCAGGCCGCAGACTTCCTTTTTCCTGTCGTCCACGCCTTCGGCAACCCGTACCTGCCTTTTCGGTCTTCCCACCTTGTCGCGAAGCTTCTCCTGAATCTCGATGAGCGGCATCATGGCCTGGTGCCCGAACTCAATCGCCTCGATAAGGTCGGTGCCTTTCACAAAATGCGCTTCACCTTCCACCATGATGATGGCGTCACGCGTTCCCGTAACGACGATATCGATATCGCTGTCGGCCATTTCGGGAAAGGTCGGGTTGGCCTTGAGAACACCGTTTATCCTTCCCACCTTGACACCGGCAAAGGGCCCCTCGAAGGGAATATTCGATATGGTGACCGCGCAGGATGCGCCAACGAGGCTCAGAATGCCGGGATCGTTGTCCTCGTCAGCTGAAAGCACAGTAGAGATCACCTGGGTCTCGCATCGCCAACTCTTCGGGAAAAGCGGTCTCAGCGGCCTGTCGATGAGGCGCGATGTGAGTATCTCCCGGGTGGTCGGACGGCCCTCCCTCTTGAAGAACCCCCCGGGGAACTTGCCGGCCGCATACGACATCTCCTGATAGTTCACGGTCAGGGGCAGGAAATCCTTGTCCCTTTCCTCTTTTTCCGAGACGGCGGTGACAAGAACGACAGTGTCCCCGTAACGTGCCAAAACGCTTCCATCGGCCTGCTTGGCCAAACCCCCCGTACTGAGGGTCAACGGTCGACCCGCGAATTCGATAGTGATATTTTCTTCCATATTTGTCCTATTATTCCTTTATTTTCTGAGACCGAGCTTCTCTACAACCTTCTTGTACCGGTCCACGTTCTTCTCCTTAAGATAGTTAAGAAGCCGTCTCCTGCTTCCGACAAGGACGAGAAGTCCCCGTCTCGAATTATGGTCCTTGGAGAATTTTTTGAAATGCTCCGTCAGGGATCTGATCCTTTCCGTGAGAAGCGCTATCTGCACCTCCGGGGAACCGGTGTCATTATCGTGGGTCTTGAAATCCTCGATAATTGACTTTTTCCGCTGAGTGTCAAGTGACATATATTCCTCCTTAATAATTGATCAATCGTTTAATCTTTATCGTTTTCGATCCGAGGTCCGCAACACCCACGCCTATCAGCGTCCCCTCCTTACTGAAGAGCCTCGCAGCTTCACCGTGCCTCCATTCCTTCGCACTGCCCGCTATGGGCACGGGCATGCCGTGTTTCAGGAATTTCTCCAGGGCCGTCTCTACGACCATGCCCCGCACAGAGCCCAGGATATTTTCCAAAGGCAACAAGTAGTTTAACAGGTCTTGCTCCATTTTGAAATAATCAATATCGATCCCCATCTCTTCCGTGAAGTCTCCGTGCTTCGTCCTCTTCAGCGTGAACAGCGTGGCGCCGCATCCGAGCTTCTCGCCGAGATCGCTTGCAAGCGCCCTGATGTACGTACCCTTGGAACAGGTGACCTCAATGTCCAGATAGGGGTGGGTGTAGTCGAGAAGGGTGATGTTGAAGATCTCCACTTCCTTGACGGGCTGCTCCACGGACACCCCGCTTCGCGCCCATTTATAAAGAGGCTTGCGGTTGACCTTTTTCGAGGAATAGGCGGGAACGCGCTGGGTTATCCTGCCGAGGTAAGACTCGAGCGCATCCTCGATGACATGCCGGTCGAAAGGTTCCGTCGGAGTCTCGGTAAGCACCTTTCCCTCGATGTCCTGAGTCTCCGTCGTGATGCCGAAAAGGATCCTGGCGCGATACTGTTTTTCCACATTTTCGAGGAAGGGTATGAGCTTCACCCCTTCGTCGACGGCGACAGGGAGGATGCCCGTCGCGTTGCGATCCAGAGTGCCTATGTATCCAATCTTTTTAAACTTGTGAAGTCTCTTCAGCCTTCTTATGACGTCATAAGAGGACATCCCGGTCTTCTTGTCGATTATCAAAAATCCGTTCATTCTTTGTATCCCGTTTCCTTCCTATGTTTCAGCCTCTCCGTCCATCAAGGACAGCTCGGCGCTGTTTTCTCCGTCTTTCATACATCCTTCGGGCGCGAGGGCCTGAAGGAGTTTTTCTTCCGTTTCCTTCATGGTGCCTTCAATGCGGCACCCGGCGGCATTGCGGTGTCCCCCGCCGCCGAAGGCATTGCAGACGGCCGCGACATCCACGGTGCCCTTCCCCCGCATGCTGACCTTGTGGTTGCCCTTGTCGATCTCCCTTATAAGAACCGCGACCTCGATGCCGCGTATCTCCTTAATAAATTCCACAAACCCATCAGTGAATTCGCGGTTCGTTCCCGTCCTCTCGAACATATCCGACGTCACCCGGGCCACCGCTATCCTGTCACCATAGGTGGTCAGTGTGCGCAGGACCTCGCCGAGGAGAAGAAATCTTTCCCTGGGGTGGCTCTCGTAGACCATTGTTGCCACCCGGGACGGTTTCACGCCTGCCTTTACCATCTCTTCGCATATCCTGAAGGCCTCAAGGCTCGCGTTGTCATACCGAAGGGAGCCGGTGTCCGTAAAGACCGCCGTGTACAGATTGACCGCCATATCAGCGCTCACCTTCACTCCCAGAGGCTTGAGGAGCCGGTAAATGATCTCTCCCGTCGACGACGCCCCGGAATCGACAATATCGATCATTCCGAAGTGATCGTTCGTATCGTGATGATCGATATTGACGACCGGTCCCATGGCACCTATCCGGTCGTGGCCGGACCCGACCCGGAAAAGACTGCCGCAGTCGAGAATGAAGACGGCATCATATTTCCCGACAGGCAACGTGTGGATCACTCTGTCCGGCGAAGGGAGAAATTCATACCTGTAGGGCACCTTGTCCCTCAGGTAGACCGTGGCCTCCTTGCCGAGTGAACCGAGGGCCATTGCGAAGGCAAAAACAGAACCGATGGCATCTCCGTCAGGATCGATATGGCTCGTCACGAGAAAACTCCGTCCCTCCCCGATCAACCTTTTAAGCCTTGCCTTCATCGGCCTCCTTCCTGAATATCTCCTCGAGCCTCTGCGTCCTCTCCAGCGTATCGTCGAGGAGAAAAGAGAGTTCCGGTATGTACCTGAGCTTCACCCTTTTGCCAAGGAGGAACTTTATGTAGCCCTTGGAACGCTTCAGAGCCTCGAACGTGTGCTTTTGCTCCTCCTCGCTCCCGTATATGGAGATATACACCTTCGCGGACTTCAGGTCCTCGCTCATCTTGACGTCGACGACGGTGATGAAGCCGAGGCCCGGATCCTGCAACTCCCGCTGGATAATGAGGGAGATTTCCTCGCGCAACAGGTCCTGGACACGAAGGCGCCGGTATCTCATATCTCGTCCCCGATAACGATAATCTCCGATGAGGTATCGATCACCTCACCGAGATAAAGAGACTCCATGTACTCATGGACGTTCTCTATGACCTTGCTCACGTGGTCCTGTCTCACGCCGGCGACGGTAAAGCCGATCCTGGCCCTCTGCCACAGGTTGGACTGGTCCACTTCAATCACTGAAATATTGAACTTCGCCCGTGTCTTCTCAATCACTTTCCTCAGCATTTGCCGTTTGTCTTTGAGAGAGTGATTCTCAGGAAAGAAAATATCGACGCGGGATACACCAACTACCATAACCTTCAACCATTTCGATCCCAGATCAAAGATGGTACCGGGGCACCCGCGAGAAGCCGGCGCAAGCGCACTCCCGGCACATCGGGCAGCGTTCCGAAAAGGCAGCAAGGGCAGTACTTTGATGTCGAATCGAATCTAACCATCAAGGGTCTGTTTCTCCTTTTCTTCAACAAAGAATTCGAAAACATCCCCTTCCTGTATGTCGTTGTAATCTTCGAGGGAAATACCGAATTCGTATCCCGACTGCACTTCCCTGGCATCATCCTTGAAACGTTTGAGAGCGGCGATCTTCCCCGTATGCAGGACCTTTCCGCCGCGGACAAGCCTGATCGTGGAGTTACGCGTCGCCTTACCCTCCGTCACGTAGGAGCCGGCGATGGTGCCGATCCGGGACACGGAATAGATCTTCCGAACTTCAGCCTTGCCGATGGTCACCTCGACGATCTTTGGCGCCAGCATGCCTTCCATGGCCTTCCTCACGTCGTCAATCATTTCGTAAATAATGGAGTACTGTCTGATCTCTATCTTTTCCTGTTCCGCCAGCGCCTGCGCCTTTGCAACGGGTCTCACGTTGAAGCCGATGACGATGGAGCCCGACGCCATGGCAAGGTTCACGTCTGTTTCGGTTATCGCGCCGACACCGCTGTGGGCTATCTGGACCTCCACGGCATCAGTGGACATCTTCTTCAGGGCAGCCACGATGGCATCGATGGTACCGCGAACGTCGCCTTTGACAATGACGTTGAGAAACACCTTTTCTGTCTGCCCGATCTTCGAGTAGAGGTCTTCAAGGGTTGTCCTGGCGCTCTTGAGCGCCTCCCTCTCGCGGAGTTTTTCCTGCCTGAATCTGGAAAGCTCCTTGGCGTATCGTTCCTCAGTGGTAACGATAAAACGGTCACCACCGTGAGGAACATCCTGAAAACCGACTACAAGGACAGGCGTAGCCGGGGGGGCCACCTGGATCCTGCCGCCTTTGTCGTCGATCATCGCACGGACGCGGCCGAAGGTCATTCCCGAAATGAACGGATCCTGTATCTTCAGGCTGCCGTCCTGGATAATAACGGTACCGATGGGCCCATGGCCCTTGTCGAGCTCGCTCTCGATGACGGTCCCCCGGGCCAGTTTGTCCGGGTTTGCCTTAAGCTCCAGCATTTCCGACTGCAGAACGATGAGCTCCAGCAGTTCCTTGATACCCTCTTTCTTCTTGGCCGATATCCTCGCAAACAGTGTCGTGCCGCCCCAATCCTCGGGAATGAGACTCTGCTCGGCAAGTTCTTTCATGACCTTGTCGATATTGGCGTTCTCCTTGTCTATCTTGTTTACTGCGACGATGATGGGAACCCCGGCGCTGCGGGCGTGGTTGATGGCCTCGACGGTCTGGGGCATAACGCCGTCATCGGCGGCAACAACAAGGATAACGATGTCCGTGACGAGCGCTCCGCGCGCACGCATGGCGGTGAACGCCTCGTGCCCCGGAGTATCGACGAAGACGATCTGCTTGCCGTCAACGTTGACCTTGTAAGCACCGATGTGCTGGGTGATGCCGCCCGCCTCGCGCTCCGCGACGTTCGAATCCCGTATGGTATCGAGGAGGAGCGTCTTTCCGTGATCGACGTGACCCATGATGGTGACGACGGGTGAGCGGGGCTTCAAGTTCTCCTGGCTCTCTCTTTCCTCTTCTTCGCGGGCGAGGAACTCTTCCTCGATGGAGACGATCTTTTCGACGTCGTAGCCGAATTCTGTAGCCGCCAGATAGGCGGTATCGTAGTCGATGGTCTTGTTCACCGTCGCCATGACACCCATTGGAAGGAGCTTTATGATGATATCCTGCGCCTTTACGTTCATTCTCTTTGCAAGTTCGCCAACGGTGATCTCGTCGCTCACTTTCACCGTGCGTCTCGCCGTTTTAGGCTCAGGCTTCCTCTCTTCATCCATTCGCCTTTCGCCGCCGCGGTCTCTCCGGTCTTTTCTGAAGGAACCCGTTCTGGGCCTCTGTCTTCTGAAGGAGTACAGGTCTTCTTCCTTGATGACCACCTTTCTCTTCAGGACGCCCTTCTTCTTCTCCTTCTCCTTCGATTCCTCTATCTCCTGTTCCTCGATCTTCTTGAGGAGCTTTTCCGTTTTCTTCTTCTGGCGCTCCGGCCCTTCCCCGCCTTCGCCTTCCACAGCGGTGAAGTCCTTCTCGAGGTCCTGCTTATAGGCCTCTTCAAGGACCTTTGTTATCTCTTTCTCTTTCTCTTCAGCGATGTGCTCTGTATCGCCCTTGGGGGCCTTATCCTCGGGGGCCACAGCCTCGGGTGTTTCCGGCTGCCCTCCTCCTTCCAGCTGTCTTTCTTCTATATGAACGTGGAGGTTTTCGGGGATCTTCCTGTCTGCCTCCTCGGCGATCTCCTCTTCCAGCCTCGGGGCTTTTGGGGCCCCTTTTCTGGTGGGGACTTTCGCGGAGGGGGCCTCGGCCTTCCTCTCCTCTCCCAACCCGGGTCTTTCCTCTTTCGGTTCTTCTTTGGCCTTCGGGGGGGTCTGCACCCTCCGCCTGATGATCGTGGAGGCAACCCTTGTTTCAACGAGGGTCTCCCCCGTCGCGGAAGTCTGTTCCTTTACCGCTTCGTGCGCCGTCTCGCCGTCCTTCGGTTTGTCCTTGATCTTTACGCCAATCTTCTTCAGTTTGGCGAGTATCTCGTCATCGCTGGCCTTATCGGTAAGGGCCGTAATCTTAATTTTCGTCATTCCTGATCCTTCCTTGCTCCCCCGAGGCAATTATTCGCCGGTTGGAACGTTTGTCTCATCCGGCTTCGCCTCTAATTCCTGCCGCGCTTCCTGCGCCGGCTCCTCGGCACCCCCTTCCTTTTCTTCCGTCTCTGTAAGCTGCGTGTTTTCCGCAGCGGCATTGGCCTCTTCCACTTCCTGCGCCTCCTGCGCCTCCCGCGCCTCCCGCGCCTTCTTTACCATGATCTCTTTCGCCTCGTCGATGATGCGCCTGCAATCCTCCACGGATATGCTGGTTATCTTGTTCATCTCCTCGGGCGTCAGTTTCGCTATGTCCTTGGGATCGCGCAGGTATTCGTCATGGAGTATACGGGCGAGGATCTCGGACACCTTGAGGTTTTCCACGAGTTCGTCAATGACCTTCTTCGATGTCTTCTCGACCTCCGACTCGCTGCTTATATCGATCTTCCAACTCGTCAGTTTCGAGGCAAGGCGGACATTCTGCCCTTTCTTGCCGATGGCGAGGGAAAGCTGGTCGTCGTTGACGATGACCTCCATCGAATGCTCTTCTTCATTAATATATACCTTCGACACCCTGGCAGGCGCCAGCGTGTTGCAGACAAACTTCGCTATGTCCCTGCTGAACGGGATGATGTCAATCTTCTCACCCCGGAGTTCCTGGACGATGCTCTGGACGCGGGACCCCTTGACGCCGACGCAGGCGCCGATGGGATCGATATCGGCGTCTTCGCTGTAGACGGATATCTTAGCCCGCTCTCCCGGTTCCCTTGCCGCCCCTATGATCTTGATAATCCCTTCCTGAATCTCCGGCACCTCAAGCTCAAAGAGTTTCATAAGAAAGCTCGGATGAGTCCTCGACATCAGGATCATGCAGCCCTTCTGTCCTTTTTCCACGTCGAGGATGAGGCCTTTCACGCGCTCCCTCTGGCGGAATGTCTCGCCGGGTATGCCTTCTTTGAAAGGCATGAGGGCCTCCGTCCTCCCCAGGTTGATAATGTAGTGGTTCTTCTCCACCCTCTGGATGACGCCGGTGATAATCTCGCCCTTCTTGCCCTTGAATTCATTGTATATGACGTCGCTTTCAGCGTTGCGTACCTTCTGTATGATGATCTGTTTGGCGGTCTGGGCGGCGATGCGGCCGAGGGACGATGTATCGAGCTTGATTCCGATGGCGTCGCCTATCATGCACTCGGGGTCATGATGCCTGGCGTCTTCTTCGTTGATCTCCATGTCCGGCTCATTGACCTCTTCGACAACAGTCTTGAACTGAAAGACCTCGATTTCTCCCAGCTCTTCGTTGTAATGTGCTTCGAGATCGAGATGGCTCCCGTATTTCTTTTTCGAAGCCGAGAGTATGGCCTCTTCGAGAGCCTCGATAATGGTCTCTTTGGGTATACCCTTTTCCTTCCCTACCTGCTCAATAACGTAATTGAGATCAAAATACATCATTACCCCTCAAAATCAAACTCCAAATGTGCCTTTTTTATAGCACATATCGGGATTGTAAACATACCTATTTTTTCCTCTATCGTCACTTCCTCACCCGCCGTATCCACGATCGTCCCCAGGAATTCCCGTTTGCCTCCCACTTCCTCGCGGGTGGTTATCCTGCACTTCTTCCCCCGAAATCTCGCGAAGTCCTCACGCCTCTTGAGGGGCCGCGTAAGGCCCGGCGACGAGACCTCCAGGGTGTAGGGATGCTCGATGGGATCATCGACGTCGAGGATTCTGCTCAGTTCACGGCTCACATACTCGCAATCTTTGATCGTCACGCCCCCTTCCCTGTCGATGTAGACCCTTAAAAGCCATCTCGCGCCGGCAGGACGAAATTCTATCTCTACCAGCTCCAGGAAGCGTTCACCAAGGATGGGTGCAACGATGCCTTCTATCTTTTCTATGGTTTCCGTGGCGGATATCATCCTGGCTAAAAATTAAAAAAGCGGGCGGAACCCACTTGATCTTACTCTTTTATCACAGTTTGCAAGGGAATGCAATGGTAAATACCAGCATTTCTATTGACTTTGCCCGTCCTGCAGGGTAAAAACAAATTGACATCCCCCATCCGATCACACAGGCGGACTGCATGTATTCCTACTGTACCTACACAAGCCCCAAGCGCATACTCGTCACCGGCGGTGCCGGTTTCATCGGCTCCCATCTGTGCGAACGTCTTCTCAACGATGGACACGGGGTCATTTGCCTCGATAATTTCTTCACCGGAACGAAGGAAAATATCGCGCACCTCCTTGGCCGCCCGGGCTTCGAGGTCATCCGCCATGACATCACCCAGCCCATCCTTCTCGAGGTGGACTGGATATTCAACCTTGCCTGCCCGGCAAGCCCCATCCATTACCAGTATAATCCCGTGAAGACCATCAAGGTGAACGTTTTGGGGGCCCTCAACGTCCTCGGCCTTGCAAAACGCGTCCGGGCCAGGATATTCCAGGCCTCGACAAGCGAAGTCTACGGAGACCCCGAAACCCACCCCCAGGTCGAGAGCTACTGGGGACACGTCAATCCTATAGGAAAGAGAAGCTGCTACGACGAAGGAAAGAGGGTCGCGGAAACCCTTTTCTTCGATTACATGCGCCAGAACAAGGTGGATATCAAGGTTGCCCGGGTCTTCAATACCTACGGGCCGAGAATGCGCGCCGACGACGGCCGGGTGGTGAGCAATTTCATCGTCCAGGCCCTTTCCGGCAACCCCGTGACCATTTACGGCGACGGCGACCAGACCCGGTCCTTCACGTACATAGACGATATGCTCGAGGGT
>Ga0351925_1098_pt1 | contig 15004 bp, 11 predicted proteins | sample BONcelHT113001D9_FD_206870 | JGI IMG/M metagenome (GOLD analysis project Ga0351925, IMG submission 206870) | Enriched cells from coal bed in the Powder River Basin, Montana, United States - BONCAT cells T11 rep2 HSBNCT.T11.300.1.D9 ... | reverse complement strand
CTCTGGGGGTCAGGTCCACGCTCTTGACAAAGTTGGGACCTTTTTCACCTTCCGCATCCTGGCGCTTTGTCAAGAATGTAGACCTGACCCCTTGACGATGCTAGAGCGCCCACTCGTAAATGCTGATTACGTCCTGCAATTTTGGGCAACGTGGATTCGTAAAACCACAGGCGTCTTTTTGCGCGTTTTCGGCCATTACCGCAAGATCTTCTTTCTTGACGCCGAGTTCCTTCAGTCCGGTAGGTATCCCCACGTCGCTCGAAAGCGCGCGAATGGCGTCGAGGGCTTTCTGGGCCGCATCTCTTTGCGAGAGGCCGTCCACTTGCTCGCCCATGGCTCTTGCGATATCCACGAAGCGGTCCATTTTCGCGATCATGTTGAAACGCTGCACGTGAGGAAGGAGAATAGCGTTGCACACACCGTGGGGCAGGTCATAGAAGCCGCCCAACTGGTGAGCCATCGCATGGACGTGTCCGAGACTCGCGTTATTGAAAGCCATGCCGGCAAGGTACTCAGCATAGGCCATTTTGTCCCTGGCTTCCATGTCGCCCCCGTTGGCTACTGCCGGACGCAGATACCTGCTGACAAGTGAGATGGCCTGGAGCGCGCATGCATCGGTAACGGGCGTGGCGATCGTGGAGACATAGGCCTCGATTGCATGGGTCAAAGCGTCCATGCCGGTCGCGGCTGTGAGAGACGGGGGCATGCCGGCCATGAGCAAGGGATCGTTGATGGCCAGGTTCGGTGTGACCCTCCAGTCGACAATAGCCATTTTAACCTTGCGGCTGGTGTCGGTAATGATGCAAAAGCGGGTCATTTCGCTTGCGGTGCCGGCGGTGGTGTTGATGGCGATGAAGGGCGGCATGGGTTTGGTGGACTTGTTAACGCCTTCGAAATCATGGATTTTGCCCCCATTGGTCGCCACTATGCCGATGCCTTTACCGCAATCATGAGAGCTTCCGCCGCCAAGGGAGATGATCATATCGCAGCCCTTATCCTTGAAAACCTTTAGCCCTTCATGAACGTTCTTGTCGGTCGGATTGGGAATGGTCTCATCGTAAATGACCGGTTCAACTCCGGCGTCTTTTCTGATCAGGTCCGCGATCTGCTGGGTAATGCCGCACTGCGTGATGCCCTTGTCGGTGCAAATAAAGGGCTTGGTCCCGCCCAGCGCCTTGACCTGCTCGCCGAGTTGCTTGTGGGCGCCGATACCCATCAGGGTTACCGTGGGAATGTAGAAGCCGAATACCTGGTCTGCCAGTGCCATAGTGTAACTCCTTGTGTGTGTGCGAAAAGGTCCTTGCCGGTCGCCGACTTGAAACCGCTCCCCCGAACTGTTTCCTGGCGGCGCATATCCACTCGTGATGACGACGCGGGATAACCCAAAGCAATAAGAATTTCAATGCGATAAGCTGAGTTTTAACAATAACTTGTAGATTTAACAAGAGTTGTTGTCGGACCTGTTGGTCCTGGTGCATGAACTCGAAAGCGCGGATGGAACTGCAAACAGGGATGTCCTGAAGCTATTATGCAGTAATTACGCTAGGTTGTGCTCTGTAGGTCAATTTGATACGCTAGTTTTTGCCAAAGTGAGTCAGAATGAACCGATATGTCCGGGCATGCATAGCGCTTCCATTGTGACGCTTTCGCAAAGTCATTTATTAAGAGGATCAGAAAATGCCGCATTATCGATCCCGAATTCCTTCAGCTTGCGGTAGAGGGTCTTGCGGGTGACGCCGAGCGTTTCGGCTGCTTGCGATCTGTTGCCGTCGAGGTATTCGATGGTCCTTAAAATATGTCGTTTTTCGATTTCCGCAAGGGGAAGCAGACGGTTGTCTTCCTCGGGTTCCCCGCAGTTGGCGAAAAGGTTATGAGGAAGGGCCTGCGGCGTGATCAGACCGTTTTCGGAAAGTATGATTCCGCGTTCGATGACATTGCGAAGCTCCCGGATGTTGCCGATCTCCTGACCATGCCTCTTCACAAATGCGCAGCAGGTCTTCACAGGTTGCCGGCCTGGGATTGGTCAGCAGGCAGACATTGTTTTCGGCCATCCGGAACAATTCAGGGAGGACCGCTCGCTGATAGACGATATCTCTGAGCCTCACGGGAACGTTAAACGAGCGCAGAAACTGTTCCAGCCAGTCGATGCCGGCAAGGGCCGTCAGTCGTCGTGAGCGGCGGCGTTCCTGGAATCGACTTTCCCGAACTGTTGTGCTTTAATAAGAGCATTGAATGTTCCTGATATTGTTCAAGTGATTACTCCCTATTTCATTGATGCCGCATTGGGAGCATTTCGTCGGGCAGGAATGGCGGTAAGCCGGGGAGACGAAACGGGGCCCCGTGATACCAGTTTGCGTTCAAGTTGCGCCCAAAGACGATGGGTTCCGCATCGCTCCATCCTACATGCCATCCGGCAAGGACTTATCGTAGGATGGGTGGGCGATGCGGAACCCATCAGTAATCCTGAACGCAAATCCGTATGAATCCTCTTGAAGCAACAATATTGGATTACACTTTCCACTCTTCCCGGCGGCAACGTGACGACCTGGTCCCACCGAATGGACGAGTGTCCCGTTAGAAACACCGATGGGCTTAGGAAATAATAAAAACTCGCCTAAGTCAGCACTCTAACATCGTATTCTTAGAATCAGGCGTGGAGGATGCATGTTCAAGTTTCTGAGGATGGAAAACTACAAGATTGGCGCCAGACTCAATATAGCTTTTCTGCAGGTGATCCTTCTTACATTGGGCGTCGGCATCATAGCACTGTATCAGATGAACATACTGGGCAACCTGTTGAGCGATATATATGAGCACCCCCTGACGGTGGGCTATACTGCCAGGGATATCCGGGGCAATATCCACGCGATACATGGGCTGGTCATGAAGGCGCAATTCATTAGTGATCCGCTCGAGCTGAAGAACGTGGAGCAGGAAATAGACGCTATTGAAAGGCCGGTTTCCGGCAGGTTCGATGTTCTCCATGAGCGCTATCTCGGAAAAAAAGAGGATGTGCAAAGAGTGCAATCCGCCTTTGCCGACTGGAAAAAACTGCGCGACGAGCAATTCAGGCTCCTTAGAAAAGATGGGCCGGGGAAAATTGACAGCTCAATTATTATGGCGGAACAGAAGTATGCGGAAGAGTTGATAAACAAGATTCAGGTGGTGGTCGATTTTTCCGCCTGGAAAGCGCGGGATTTCCTCCAGACAGCCAATCACGAGAAAGCGCGCGCAAGAGTGGTGATGCTCGGCCTGATCGGTGTGAGTTTACTCTTTAGTTTGGCTGTGGCTTTTTTTATTACGCGCAGTATCACGCCTCCGCTCAGCCTCATTGTGAAGAGAATGAAAGATATTGCCAGGGGCGATCTGACGCATGATGTGGAGTTGGTTGGCAGCGATGAGGTCGGGGAGCTTGCGGACTCGTTTCGCGAGATGCATGCCAGCCTTAGAAATAAGGCCGAGGTGGCTTCGGCGATTGCCGCCGGTGATTTCAGCCGAACCGTCGAGGTCAGCGGAAACAGCGACGTGTTGGGGAATGCGGTCAATGCCATGACCATGAGCCTTCGCCGGTCCAGGGAGCAAAGCGAACTTCAGGATTGGAACAAGACGGGCAAAAATGAGATCAACGGGCTCATTGTAGGGGAAGGCGACATCAACATCCTGGCCCGGGAAGTCATCGGATTCCTGGCCGGCTATCTCAGTGCGCAGATCGGGACGCTATACCTGGCATCCGACCATGGAGCCCTCACCCTGGCCGGAAGCTATGCATTCAGCAAACGCAAATCCCTTGCGGCAATCATCGAACCTGGCGAGGGACTGGTGGGGCAGGCCGCTGTCGAAAAAGATATCATTTCGATTACAAACATTCCGCCCGATTATATTCGCATCAATTCCTCCTTTGGTGACAGCCCGCCGCGCAACATTATCGCCGTGCCCTTTACGTTTGAAAATAGAACGATGGGAGTAATGGAGCTGGGATCTTTCGAAGAATTCTCGGACGAGAAACTCGATTTTTTGAGGGATGTTTCCAATTCCATCGCAATTGCCTTCAACACGGTTCAAAATCAGGCGAAGCTGATGGAACTTCTTTCGGAGACTCAGCGTCAGGCCACGCAGCTTCAGGTACAGGAGGAGGAACTCCGGGCGGCCAACGAGGAACTGGAAGAACAAACCCTGTCCTTGAGACAGTCCGAGGAGAAGTTGAGGCAGCAGCAGGAGGAACTCCAGGTTGTCAATGAAGAACTGGAGGAGAAAAACGATTTTCTGGAGAAACAAAAAGAGCAGATCGCTTTGAAAAACAGCGCCCTGGAAGATGTCCGGCGAGAACTCGAACAGCGAGCGCGGGAACTCGAGGTGACGGGAAAGTATAAATCTGAATTTCTAGCCAACATGTCACACGAATTGAGGACCCCGCTAAACAGCCTGCTTCTTCTCTCGCGCGATCTGGCGGACAACGCCGGTGGGAACTTGACAACGGAGCAGGTTGAATCGGCCAAAATAATACGCAAGAGCGGTGTTGAGCTTCTGCACCTGATCGATGAAGTTCTTGATCTTTCCAAAATCGAGGCCGGGCGAATGACATTGCAGCTGACCGATGTTCGCTTGGACGAGCTGGCACGGCACGTTGAGCCCACTTTCAGGCGGCTTGCGGCCGATAAGGGCGTCGCCCTCGAGATCATTATCGACGAATCTCTGCCTGAGTCCATCAGGACCGATACCCAAAGGTTGGAGCAAATTCTCAAGAACCTTTTATCCAATGCTTTCAAATTTACCGACAAGGGTTCGGTCACAATCGAGTTCCATCGTCCGGGCGCGGCCGTAAAGCTGTCCAGAAGCGGCCTGAGCGGGGAGCGGGCCGTTGGTATTTCCGTCCGGGACACCGGGATAGGGATTCCGGAGGACAAACGGATGTCGGTCTTTGAGGCATTCCAGCAGGCGGATGGAGGGACCAACCGGAAGTATGGCGGAACCGGCCTCGGTCTTTCAATTTCGAGAGAACTCGCCCGGTTGTTGGGAGGTGAGATCCAGCTCGTCAGCCAGGTTGGCAAGGGATCTACTTTTACTCTCTACCTGCCGTTCGATCTGCCGCGCAAGGATGAAGAGCCGGAAAAAAACGGCAAAGCCGTTGAAAAAAGACCAACTCCCCCCGCTGTTCGGCCGGCGCCTCCCATGCTTGATGAAGAATTGACCGTGAGCCTTATCCAGGATGATCGCATAGAGATTCAGCAGGGGGACAAGAGCATCCTGATTATCGAAGACGATGAAAATTTTGCGAGAATTCTCCTCGATCGATGCCATTCAAAGGGGTTTTCCGCCCTTGTGACATCCACCGGCGAATCCGGGCTGATGATGGCCGAACAGTACCTTCCGGCCGCGATAATACTGGATATCAAGCTTCCCGGCATGAACGGCTGGACGGTCCTGAACGCTCTCAAATCAAATCCCGCGACCAGGCATATACCGGTGCACATGATGTCGGTGGAGGAAGCTTCGATCGACGCTCTGCAAAGAGGCGCCATCGGTTTTCTGACCAAACCCGTGGACAGGGACGATCTGGACGACGCATTCAAAAAGCTTGAGAAAATGGTCGAGAAAAAGATCAAGGACCTGCTCATCGTGGAAGACAGCGCCCAGCAGCGCCTCGGGATAGTAAGCCTGATAGCCGATACGGATGTGCGTATCGTCGAGGTCGGCAACGGCGCCGATGCGATCTCTGCTCTCAGGGCAAAGAGTTTCGATTGCATGATCCTCGACCTTGGACTGCCGGACATGACGGGCTCCGAACTTCTGCACAGGTTGCAGGACAACAGCGACATTCGCATGCCTCCGGTAATCGTCTATACCGGCAAGGACCTCACGCGCGAAGAGGAAAAGGAACTGCGCAAACATGCCGAATCCATCATCATAAAGGGAGTCAGATCGGAAGACCGTCTCCTGGACGAAGTGGCGCTGTTTCTGCACAAGACAGTCAGCACAATGCCCGCCCGCCGCAGAGACATTATAATAAACCTGCATGACCGGGATGCCATGTTGTCAGGCAAAACCATCCTGGTGGTGGACGATGATATGCGCAATTTATTCGCCCTGTCCAAGATTTTGTCCGAGAGAGGAATGAACGTTATCAAAGCGGAGGATGGCAAGAGGGCACTCGATCTTCTGGAAATGGAACCCGTGGTCGACCTCGTCCTGCTGGATGTGATGATGCCCGTAATGGACGGCTATCAAACCGCAAGAGCTATCCGCGCCCGGGCACGGTTCAATAACCTTCCAATCATTGCCCTGACCGCGAAGGCTATGAAGGATGATCGGGATAAATGCATCGCGGCGGGTGCGAATGATTACCTCTCCAAGCCGGTTGATGTCGACCGGCTGCTCTCCATGTTGCGGGTGTGGCTCTATAAGCGGACGGGCGTGCATCCCGCCCGCGTGTGAAGGCTTTCGAATGCGCAAAGAAGACCTGGAGGATATCGAGGTCGCGTTGGTGCTCGATGCGATCCACAAGCGTTACGGACATGATTTCAGAAACTATTCCCGTGTTTCGGTAAAGAGGCGCCTGAGGAGTGCTCTGGCCAAGACAAAGTACAGTAAAATCAGCGAAATGATCTATCCACTGCTTCATGATGAACTCTTCTTCGAGACGCTCCTCTATGATCTTTCCATCACGGTAACCGAGATGTTTCGCGATCCGGAGTTCTTCAAGGCATTGCGGGAGCAAGTGATTCCTCTTCTCAAAACGCACCCGTTCATAAGAATCTGGCATGCGGGGTGCGCCACTGGAGAAGAGGTCTATTCACTGGCCATTCTGCTCAAGGAGGAGGGTTTCTATGAGCGGGCGACCATTTTCGCTACCGATTTCAACGACGTTGCCCTCGCCAGGGCAAAGGAGGGTATCTACCCCATCGACAGGATGAAGGACTATACCGCAAACTACCAGCGGTCGGGCGGGACCGGTTCATTTTCGCAATATTACACGACCGGATACGATTCAGCGATCCTGGAACCCTCGCTAGGTAAAAATATAGCTTTCGCCAATCATAACCTGGTCACGGACGGAATATTCAGTGAAGTTCACTTGATACTGTGCAGGAATGTATTGATCTATTTCAATAAAGCCCTTCAGAACAGGGTGCTGAAGCTGTTCCGGGACAGCCTGGCGCATGGCGGGGTTCTCGCGCTCGGCAGCAAGGAAGGACTTCACTTTTCTGAAGTAAACGACGACTTTAAGTCGCTGAGTCCAAGATGGAAAATTTTCAAGAAAACGAGCAGTTAAAACTCAACCGCGGGCCGGCGGTGGTGGTCGGAGTTTCAGCGGGGGGGCTCGAGACTCTGAAAGAGCTGTTGCCCTTGATCCCGGCCGGTTTCGCGCTGCCGATCATAATAGTTCAGCATCTGCATCCAATGCAGGACAAATTTTTCATCGATTGCCTGGACAGTATCTGCCCGCTTCCGGTGCGCGAGGCCGAGGAAAAGGAACGGGTAGTGCCGGGAAACGTTTTTTTTGCTCCGCCCAACTACCATCTCCTCATTGAGAAGGACCGGACCTTCTCTCTTTCAGTCGATGAAAAGGTGAATTTTTCCAGACCCTCTATCGATGTATTGTTTGAAACTGCCGCCGAAGCTTACGGCCCGGAGCTTATCGGCATTGTTTTAACAGGCGCGAGCAGGGACGGAGCGGCCGGCTTGCGGCGGATCAAGGAAAATGGGGGTACCGCAATCGTTCAGGACCCGGCCACCGCTCGTTTTCCCGCGATGCCCTCTGCGGCGCTGGCCGAAACGGAAGTCGATTTTGTAATGAGTATATTGGGGATAGGGGCTTTTTTGGCCGGGATACGCCAAAGTGCTCAATAGAGGAAAAAACGCAAGATGACAAAGGTCCTGATCGTCGACGATATAGAGAGCAATCTGTTCGCCCTCGAAAACGTGCTCAAAGATCTCGATGTGGAAATAGTAAAAGCGTCGAGTGGCGATGATGCTCTTCGCGCCACGCTCGGGCATGATTTTGCCCTGGCGATCCTTGATGTCCAGATGCCGGAGATGGACGGCTACGAGTTGGCGAGTCTGCTGCGAAGTGACCACAGGACGAAAAACATTCCCATTATTTTTCTTTCGGCCGTGTATTCCGAGGTTAGCTATGTATTCAAGGGCTATGAATCCGGGGCGGTGGATTTTATAACAAAACCCTTTAGCTCCGAAGTCCTGCTGTCGAAGGTGAGCGTATTCCTGGAGCTTGCGGAACAGAGAGCCGAACTCGAAAGAAAGGGCCAAAGGCTACAGATCCTTGTCTCTCAGCTCGAGGAGCAGGTGGAAGCGCGAAAAGCGACTGAAGCACTGGTCTGCAGGGCCAATGATGAGCTGGAGGAGCGGGTGCGGGGGCGGACCATCGAATTGTCGAACGCCGTTGAGCGGCTCGAACTGCTCAACCGGGAACTGCGGGAATTCGCCTACATTGCTTCCCACGATCTGCAGGAGCCTCTCAGAAAAATTCAGGTGTTCGGTGATCGTCTCAGAAGCAGGTGCGCCGGGAAGCTCGATGAAGCGGAAAAAGACTATCTGGTCAGGATGGAAAACGCCGCCAACCGCATGCAGGAGCTTATACGCGATCTTCTCAAGTATTCCCGCGTGGCTACAAGACCGAAACCGTACATGGAAGTCGATCTCAACGAAATATTGCGGGAGGTGGTGGAGATATTCGAGTATCGCCTGAGGAAACTCGGCGGAAGAATAGATGTTGCCGAGCTGCCCTTGATCGAGGCCGATCCAACTCAGATGAAACAGTTATTTCAGAACCTTATCGGAAATGCTCTAAAGTTTCAGAAAGAGGGCGAAATTCCTGTTGTCCAGGTACATGGGAATTGTAATGGTGAAGATGGGAATCTATGCCGCATCTTCATTGAAGACAATGGAATTGGTTTCGACCTGCAATACTCGAGCAAGATCTTTGCACCTTTCCAGCGACTGCATAACAGAAGTGAATATGAAGGAACAGGCATGGGGCTTGCCATCTGCCGAAAGATTACGGAAAGGCATGGGGGCGGCATAGAGGTCGAGAGCAAACCGGGATCAGGCACTACTTTCATAATTGCTCTTCCCAGGAAGCAGTATAGAGGAGGCCCAAAGCAGTAGTCCGGCCCATGGATATCAGTGCCGGAATGCATCCTCCGCCGGCGATTGAATATAGCCTTTGCGTATAGAGTATTGCACCAGTTGGATATTCTTACGCAGGTTCAACTTCTTCATAATATTGGTTCGGTGATTTTCCACCGTTCGGATACTGATGCCGAGCATCTCGGCAATCTCTCGGCTCGACTTTCCCTCGGCGATTAGCTTTATGATTTCCCCCTGGCGCTCGGTGAGTTCATCCGCCGGGTGTTTGCGGGTTTCCTGGAGAACATTCACAAAACTGTCGATCACATTTCCTGAAAGAGTTGGCGAGACATAATGACCATCGCGTCTGATCCGGTCTATGGCGGAGTAAAGCTCAACGTCGGCGTCCTCCTTGAGAATGTAGCCGTCAGCTCCGGCGGAAATCGCCTCGATAAGGAAATTCTTCTCCTTGTGCATGGTAAGCATCAGGACCTTGGTGCCCGGGGATAACGATTTAATCTCCCTGGCCGCCTCGATTCCCCTGAGGTTCGGCATGGAAATATCCACAATCACCATGTCCGGGGTGAGCGTTTTCATAAGGCGCAAAAGTTCAGCGCCGTCATTCGCTTCCCCGATTACCTCGATGTCGGAGCGTTCCTCGATGATCCTTTTTATGCCTTGGCGGATCAACTGATGATCGTCTGCGAGCAATATGCGGTAAGTAGACATTTATGCACCCTTATTCTTTCCGATGGCGACCGTCAATGATACCTCGGTACCTTTATGGTTGCCGCTGTTGATTTCAAGTCTTCCATTAACCATCCGAGCCCTCTCCTCCATGATGGCGAGGCCAAGCCCACCTGACTTCGAACCGTTGGCCGCGCTCCCGGGCTTTTCAAAGCCCTTTCCGTTGTCGACAATCCTTGCTGTCAGTAAGTTCTCGATGTTTTTTACAATTATTGAGAGGTGTGTTGCCCCGGCATGCTTGCTGGCGTTTGTCATGGCCTCCTGAACAATCCTGTAAAGATTGACCTCGGCCTCCTGGGGCAACAAGTCATCGATGTTGTCAATTTCCGAATGGATTGCGGTGTTGCTGTGCTTGGCGAAATCCTCGATCAGTTTTTGAAGCGCCGCTGTAAGGCCAAGACTTTCAAGGGTGGCGGGACTCAGGTCCCGCGAAATCCGGCGCACACTGTCGATTATGGTTTCGAGTTGATGCATGGCATCTTTGGAAGCTTCCTTGATCTCGGTTTGGTCTTTTCGCAACTTGCCCATAATGTGTCTGATCTGGTACTTCAAAACGGCCAGATCCTGGCCCAGTTCATCGTGCAACTCCCTTGAGATGCGCTTATACTCATTCTCCCTGGTGTTGAGGAGATGGGATGAGACCTGGCGAAGCTTCTTTTCGGATGCGCGCAGGGCCGCCTCCGTTGCCTTTCTCTCCGTGATGTCCGTAACCACGGCGAAACTGCCCTTGATGCCGGCTATGCTGTCGGCGATGGGCTTGGGAGACATGATGGTGTTGACACCCCGACCGTCTTTTCGGGTCCAGGTCAGATCATACGAGGGATACTCGCCCCGCTCGCGTTTTGCGATCTGATCCCAGTAAATGGCCGTGTTTGCTTCATCCAGGAAATCCGTGACCGGCCGCCCGATTATCTCATCCCATGAATATCCAAGCATCTCGCAAAGCTTGCCATTGACGTAAGTCAACAGACCCGCTTCATCCCGCACGGCCAGTCCGTCGCTCATTGTCTCCACCAGGGATTGAAACTGCTCCTCGCGGCGCAACAGGCCACCGCTTGCTCCCTTCTCGCCATTAATCTCGACCGGCAACTGTCTGGGGGTCCCGGTAAGCTCGTAAATTGCTCCGAAGGCGAGAAGAATCATTATGTTTGCCTGGTCCCTGCTCAGAAGGCGCCGCACCGATACACGCACTATGCGTCCCTCGGACAATTTGAGACTCAGGTTCTTTAAAGAATGCGAAACGGGGATGTCATTGCCCGAAAACACCACCAGCAAGTCCCGGAGTTTAGGAAGATCAAACTGGCGGTCGCCCACATTAAACAGCACTTCTCCAAGGGAGCCTTTTTCTCTGAGGTTGAACATACAATAGAAGGACCGGCTGGCAACGACGATCCGCAAATCCGAGTCCAGCAAAAGCAGGGGCTGATGCACCGCATCCGCGACCCCATCGAGGTATTGGCAGAATTCCGGGTCCCCGGAAAGAGGCTGATGCTCCACGATGCCCTTGAAAAGGAGGGTAGGGTTGTTTCTATCGCTCAGTTCCAGGGCTGCCGCTACAGGTTCCATTTAGCATCCTCTTCTCGAACCGTCTTCTTTTATTCAGATAACCACAGGTATAAGAACCTACAAGAGCTTCGATCCCACATGGGGTGGTACTGCTCCTCCCTGGCTGAAAACATGTAGGAAGGATATGTACTCGTGCAAAGTAATCATTACGAATCAGGTAATAAACTTGGGAAAGGAGAAATTCCGAAACTTGCGCCGAAATGGAGATCGTCGGTCAATCCATGGCAAATCCGCCTTAGCGCTTAATAAATCTTTACACATGTTAACAGACACTTAACTGGACTATCCCGTCGGGTCTCCCTATCATCGGGCCATGAATCGAAAGTGTAGGAAACGAAATAGGATTGCTTAGGCTTTCGACCATTTTGACGAGATTTCAACAGTCCGTCGATGAGGAGAATTAAAATGAAAAGACTTACGATTGTTGCTTTCCACCTGACGCTTATTGCCGTGGGATGGTTCATCATGACCTGGTTTTTTTTCAATTCAATGGCTCTTTCGGAGCCGATCCCGGGTGGTTGCGGTATCGCCGCGGATGATGGCGCTCCCGGTCCGCGCGGAAGGCATCACCTTGACGGCATGCCGCGTGCAATCATGGAGGAACTTAACCTTTCCGACGATCAAAAGGAGCAGATCCGCTCCATTTTCGAAGCCGAGCGGTCAAACATCCAACCCTTGTTTGAGGAGTTGAGAGCAGGGCGGGACCGGTTCCGTTCCTTGAACCGGGATGGAGAATACAACGAAGACCAGGTTCGGGATCTGGCTGCAAAGCAGGCATCGATCATTGCTGAAATGATGGTAACCAGGCAGCGCATCAAATCAAGGATTTCCGCGATCCTGACTCCGGACCAGAGAGGCGAAGCGGAGAAGATGCTCAGAATACTGGACAAATCTCATCACGGAAGACCGGCGCCGTTCGAATAGAAAGAGGACCGAAACACCATTGCCTTCCCCCGCATCTTTCACGGCAACCTCGTTGCCCCCCATCGGTTGCCGTGGAAGATGCTTCACCAGGCGCATTAACACCAATTTACGTTCAAGCCCAGCCGCCCCGTCCTCGGACGCGGTTTGAACGAGGGTGAAACTTCAATTGTGTGATTCGACAATCCTTCTCCAATTGGTAAGTTTCATAAGAGTTGCGCCCAAAGACGATGGGTTCCGCTTCGCTCCACTCATCCTACATGCTACATGCCATTCGGCAAGGGCTTGTCGTAGGATGGGTGGAGCGAAGCTGAACCCATCAGGTAAATTATAGAGCTGATTTGCTGAACGCAAAATTTTGTAAACTACGCCAAACATTCCTCACATCTTCTGGTAAGATTGCATTTCGTCGAAGGCCGTACAGAGTTTTGCATACCCTGAGGAATAAAATGGACCGCCTGCTTCTCATAGATGATGATGTAGAGCTTTGTCAGCTCCTGATGGATTACCTGAGACCCGAAGGTTTTGAGATCGTTTCCGTTCATGATGGCATCGAAGGGCTGCGGTTTGCGGTCGAGGCAGGATACTCCCTGGTCGTACTCGACATTATGCTTCCCGGAATGAACGGGCTCGAGGTGCTGCAACGCATCCGCGCGGAGATGGATACGCCCATTCTCATGCTGACCGCCCGGGGAGAGGAGGTCGACCGCATTGTGGGACTTGAGATGGGTGCGGATGACTATTTGCCCAAGCCTTTCAATCCGAGGGAACTCGTCGCCCGCATACGCGCGGTCCTTCGCCGCACCAGGGATCGCGCGGCTGTTCGAAACGGGCCCGAGCGGATAATCGTGGGCGACGTCGACATGGACCTGGGTACGCGTGAAGTGCGGCGTGGCGGGATGCATCTCGAGGTGACGTCGATCGAATTCAACCTGCTGGAAATACTTCTGAGGGAAGCGGGCAGGGTAGTGACCCGTGAGTATCTGACGGAAAAGGTGCTCGGCCGGGCCTTCACAGCCTACGATAGAAGCGTGGACGTACATTTGAGCAGCCTTCGGAAAAAGCTCGGCCATAAAATCGGGGATCTGGACCGCATAAAGACAGTGAGGGGGTCCGGCTACATCTATATCGATGTTTCGCACAACAGCGGGATTGAAAATAATGACTGAGATTTCCCGGCCTCGGTGCAAGAAGAGAATAAAAGGAATTCCGAGCCTGTTCGTAAAGATTTTCCTCTGGTTCTGGGTTGCGATGGCGCTTGTGAGCTTCGCATCGCTTCTATCGGCGATCGCCACCGAGTCGCACCCGTTCCTGGCTGTCCGTTGGCTGAGATTTTTGGTGCCTCCTCCGGGCGATGGCCACCCGGCGCCGGACCCCGGTTCTCCCCGGGGCCGGTGGATCAGCGCCGCCGGCAGCATTCTGAGACTTTCCGGTGAAGCTGCCGCTGAAATCTATGAGCGCGAAGGCGAGCCGGGCCTGTCGAACTATGCCGATCGTTTGGAGCAGGCGGGGCATATGCGGGTTTTTTTATTCAAGGGCGGGGAGCATTTGACGTCGAACCCCTTGCCGGAAGGGATCACGGCGCCGGACGAACAGGCCGGCAATGCGCCTGGCATCAGGAGACGGGGTGATTCCATCCTCATTTCCGTGCCCGTTGCAGGACCCAGTAACGACCGGTACATCTATTTGGTTCAACTTTCCCGCCGACATATTCCCGGCCGGGAGCGTGACCTGCCGGTTATGAACCTGCTCATCCTGTTGCTGACAGCGGGAGGGGTGTGCTACTGGCTTGCCCGCTATATCACCACCCCTATCCGCAAGCTTCGAACCGCAACCAGGCGTTTAGCCGATGGCGACCTCACGGTGCGCATCGGGAGCGCCTCGGGTAGGAGAAACGATGAAATCGCCGATCTGGGAAAAGATTTCGACCTGATGGCGGAACGCATCGAATCGCTTATGCAAACTCAGAAGCGACTGCTAAGGGATATCTCTCACGAATTCCGCTCGCCGCTTACCCGGCTGACAATAGCGCTGGAAATCGCGAGGACTCGGGGCAAGGAGGAGGCGAGCAGGGCGTTTGATCGGATCGAACGTGAAGCTGGGCGCCTGAACGAACTTATCGGCCAACTGCTGACCCTTGCTCGCATCGAGAGCGGAGCCGAAGCGGCAAAATACGAGCCGATAGAGCTGTCTCAACTATTGGAGGGCGTTGCGGCCGATGCGGATTTCGAGGCCAGGCAGCGTGGCTGTGGAGTACGGATCACGGCAAGTGAGCACTGTATCGTATTGGGCGCTGAAGATCTCTTGCGAAGCGCCATCGAAAACATTGTAAGAAACGCGCTCTATTATACGGCCCAGGGCACTGAAGTTCTGATTTCACTCGGACGCGCGGGATCGGAAAACGGCGTGCACGCATTGCTCCGAGTACACGACCAGGGACCGGGGGTTCCGGAAGAGGTCCTTGTCGACTTGTTCTATCCTTTCTACAGGGTCGGGGACGCGCGCGACAGGAAGCAGGGGGGCAGCGGTCTTGGACTGGCAATTACCGAAAGGGCCGTCAGAGTTCATGGAGGCACGGTGAAGGCCGCCAATTCGCCCGAAGGCGGGCTTATCGTTTCGATTTATATCCCGGTAATGTGACACCCACTCGGAAGGAGTCCCTTCGGACTCAACAAAGAGCATCCGG
>Ga0351925_1097_pt1 | contig 15032 bp, 6 predicted proteins | sample BONcelHT113001D9_FD_206870 | JGI IMG/M metagenome (GOLD analysis project Ga0351925, IMG submission 206870) | Enriched cells from coal bed in the Powder River Basin, Montana, United States - BONCAT cells T11 rep2 HSBNCT.T11.300.1.D9 ... | reverse complement strand
ATCCTTACCCCGTTGACCTCAGCGAGCAGCGAAGTAGTTATTCCGACCAAGGCTTCACAGGCATCACATCTGTTTATTTCGCAGAACGGCACTCCGGCCCTTTTGGCCCCTGGTGTTGAGCAGACAGGCGAAGTACGGATGGTAGAAGGCATGAACGACGAGCGTGGTGTAGTTAACTACCAGGTAGCCCGTGTAAGCGGCTTCAACCCGGCCATAGGCGAGACCCCATGGAACGACGGAACGCTGACCATACTGGCCACCACCACCAACTTAACCTATACAGACAATGGATACACTAACCTTCCGATGGGCTGGTATGCCTATGCTGTGAGGGCCAAGTACACCAACAATGAATATTCGGTATGGGCTTACTCGAACCTTGTACCCAGGCTGCTCGACGTAGCTGTTACGATCAACGTAACCTGCTGCAACGGAGCCACCCCGGACAATGCCGAAGTAACACTTACCGCCCGCAACTATCCGTTCACGAATTACTTTGCAGTAACCGACGAGACCGGTGTAGTAGTATTTGACTCCGTATTCAAAGGCTTCTATGACCTGAAGGTAGAGAAGGTAGGCTTCCAGATTTATATGGAAGAAGACATTTACACCTTTGCCAACTGGAGCCGCGACGTAGTGTTGGGCGAGAACGCCTATGCACCGCGCAACTATGTGGTTGACCCGTTGACTTCTATAGCCACCTGGGATCCGCCATTGATCATCAAGCTCATTGAGGACTTTGAAGGCGCCCAGTTCCCCCCACTTGGCTGGCAGAAATTCCAGGCACAGGGACCAGGCTGGGAGCGCAAGGAAGGCCCGACAGGCGGAGCCGACTGGCCGGTACCTGCAGGAGATGGATTCTTTGCCTTGGTCAATGACGATGCAGCCGGCAGCACCAACGACGGCAGCATGGACTACCTGATCACCCCGCCGGTTGACCTGCGCGAGAGTGACGACTTCTTCCTGTACTTTGACCAGTACTACACAGCCACCTGGGGATCTTCGGCCTATGTTGAGTATTCGACAGACGGCGGAGCCAACTGGGAAGTATTGCAGACCATGTCACCGAGCACAGGCTGGAATCCGGTTCAGATCAACCTTGCCGCTTTCTCAGGACTTGATGGCGAGCGTCAGATCTGGTTTGCTTTCCACCACGATGACAACGGAGCCTGGGCCGATGGCTGGGGTGTTGACAACGTAGAGGTCAGCAACGGAGTACCAGTAGTACAGAGCTACTATCTGTATCTGAACGATGGTTTTGTAGCCGAAGTTCCTGCAGATGTATTTGAATATCAATATCAGGATCTGACCTATGGCCAGATATATACCGGAGCAGTAGCAGCCAGGTATTCCTGCGGTTTATCACCCAAGGTATACTTCACATGGCAGTCAAGCTATCTGTATCCTCCACGCAACCTGTATTCGGCCTATCTGTTCAACACCAACGAAGTACCGTTGTTGTGGAATCCGCCGATTGAAGGCCCCGGCATTTATGCCCCTGTCTTCACAGGCGAGATCATTCCTGGCAACTATGCACCATCTACAGGCGCTGCGCCAATCAATGCAGTACCGGTAGAAGGCTACACAGAAGAAGCCCTTGGCTTTGAGAACTTCCGTGGCAGCATCATGCATGGCATCAAGAACAACGCCCCGGCTCAGTACATCAGTGTTGACATTGACGTACCCGGAGTATTGACCCCGATAGCCAACTGGCCCGGAGCAGGCTTCTCAAACGCCACCGAGTTCAAGGTAGGCAGCACCGAGATCATGTACGAGATCGACAATGCCGGCGGAGCCCGCGCAGTGAACGTCACTACAGGCGTAGTAACGGCACTTCCCAGCACGGTAGCTGATGTTACCGGTATGGCGAAAGACCCGGTTGACGGCGTATACTACCTGTGTACAGGTGGTGGCATGCTGTACACCTGGAACGATGTTACCTCTGTAGCAACTCCTGTTGGAACACTTTCAGGCGCCAACCTGATGATAGGTATTACCTGTGATAAGGATGGCAACCTGTGGGGCTATGACATAGGCAACGACCAGTTCTACTCGATCAACAAGGCCACTGGTGCCTGCACCACTATCGGGCCTATTGGTTTTGACGCCAACTTTGGTCAGGGCTTAGGCTACGATCAGGCTACCGAGCAGATCATTATGTCGGCATACAACAACACAGCCGGCCAGGCACAGTTAAGGGTAGTTAACCCGGCAACGGGCAACAGCACCCTGATCGGCGCCTTAGGCCCGGGTGGTACACAGGTAGCCAGCATCTGCGCCCCGATGACAGCCGGAGGCGGACCTGGTGGCGGCGACGTACCAGATGGTTTGTTAGGCTTTAATGTATATCGTGACGGAACATTCATCGTCAATGTACCTTACAACGGTCAGGGAGTAGATGAGTGGATTCAGTACATTGACAATGTATTGATGCCCGGCACCTATTACTATAGCGTAACCGCACTGTATGACCTTGGAGTTTACGGATTCCCCGGCCAGATAGGCGAATCAATGTTTGAAGGCCCGATAGAAGTAGAAGTAGTTTACGGCTTTGACCTGCCGTTCTACGAAGACTTCTCGAGCGGCACCTTCAGTCTGAACGAATGGACGGCCAGCGGGGCCAACTGGCGTGTAAACGGCCAGGCAGGAAACATAGCGCCCAGCGCTGAGTTCACCTGGGATCCGTTGATCGAGAACGGCAATTCAGCATTGAGGAGCTATCCGTTACTTGGCTACGGCATGACCGAAGGCGACATTTGGTTAGACTTTGACGTGAAGTTGAACGATCGTTTTGCCACAGGCGAAGAGAAACTCAAGGTAGAAGTGTTCAACGGCATGAGCTGGAACACAGTATATGAGTTTGCCAACAATGGCAGCTTCAACTGGACATCATACCACATCAAGATCACCGACCATGCCATGGGCAAGGTGTTCATGGTAAGGTTCAATGCAAACTGCAAGGTATCGAGCGACATCGTCAGCTGGTTTGTTGACAACGTAGCTGTTTACCGTGTATGTGCTTCTCCGGAAGACCTGACCGGCACCGAGGTTAACGCCAATGGTACAGTAGGAATCCGTTTGGGCTTTGTAGCCCCTGAAGTACCGATGCCGATAGCCGAGTGGATCCACTGGGACAGCGGTACGAACTTCTCTGGTATCGGACTAACCAGCGGTGGTACGTTCACTGTAGCCGCCCGTTGGGATGCAGGCCAGCTGAACCAGTACAACGGTACCAGCATTACCAAGGTACGTATCTTCCCACAGGATGATGGTTTTGGTACATTGACTGTTAAGGTATGGAAAGGCGCCAACGCCGGAACCTTACTTGCCAGCAAGGTAGTTACCAGTCCTGTTGTAGGCATCTGGAACGAAGTAACACTCAACACACCGATCACGCTCGACGTGGCCAGTGAGTTGTGGGTAGGTTACACGATCGGAGGTCAGGTAGCAGGCAAATTCCCTGCCGGAACCGATGCAGGCCCTGCAGTAACCGGATATGGCGACATGATCAGCCTTGACGGAATCAGCTGGGATGCTTTGTCGGAGATAGCCCCGAGTTTGAGCTACAACTGGAATGTCCAGGCCTATGTAGAAGAATTGGGATATGTATCATCGAGCACCCCGCTTGTTGACGACCATGTTTACAACAACACCAACACTGAGCTCTCAAGGGGCCAGATGAAGGAAACAGGCGTAAGCACCCCGGTAAGCAGCGAGCGTATGCTTGGAGGCTTCAACATCTATCGCAGTGTTAACAGCGGAGCATACGAGTTGTATGACTTTGTACCGTATGTAGGCACCCCGAACTACACCTACCTTGACAGCGAAACAGAAGGCGGCCTTGTAATAGGCTCAACCTACTGCTACAAGGTAACATCAGTATGGGAAAGCGCGACAGATTATTGCGAGTCACCTGCAGCTTTGGCGGCACTGAACCCGATCAATGATTTTGTATGTATTCTGTACACCAGCGTGAACAGCCTGAACGAGTCGATGATTTCGGTATATCCGAACCCGGCCAGGGATCAGTTTACTGTAAGCAGTGGCAGCCAGATCAGCCGTATCAGCGTGATCAACTATGTTGGTCAGGTCGTTTACGATGCAGAGGCAGGCGGTCAGACTAAGGTAGACCTGAACACAGCCGGCTATGAGGCAGGCGTTTACATGGTTAAGATAGCCACCACCGAAGGTATTGTGACCAAACGCGTAACTATCGTAAGGTAGTAAGGCCTAGGTCTCAGTCAACCTGAGGCAACACCAAAAGGGAGAACCCATTCAACGGGTTCTCCCTTTTTTTATGGCTTCTCCGTAGTAATCAGTATTTTTGCCGGCAATACTTTTGTGATATGATCTCTGTTCAAAGCCTTACCATGTATTACACCGGTGATGATCTGTTCTCTCAGATCACTTTTCTGATCCGGCCAAAGGATTGCATCGGGCTGGTAGGTAAAAATGGTGCGGGAAAAACAACCTTGCTGCGTCTGTTGTGTGGATTGGAAAAGCCACGTGGCGGTGAGGTTGTCATTTCTGATGACATCACCATTGGTTATCTTCCTCAGGAAATGGACCACAAAAGCAGATTAACTGTGCTCAATGAGGCATTGAGGGCATTCGAAGAGGTAAATAAATTGGAACAACTTATTGAAGAAACGGGTAAAGAGGTTGCCATGCGCGAGGATTACCATTCCGAAGCATATGCCAGGCTCATCGAACGTCTTGCAAATCTGAATGAACGTTACAACCTTATGGGAGGGTTTGCCCAGGAGGGTGAAGCGGAAAAAGTGCTCCTCGGTCTTGGCTTTGAACGAAGCGACCTTCAAAGGCCAATGTATGAATTCAGCAATGGATGGCAAATGAGGGTCGAACTGGCAAAACTTCTTCTGGGGAAACCTTCGCTGATGCTGCTTGATGAGCCCACAAACCACCTCGACATTGAATCTATTCAGTGGCTTGAAGGATTTTTGAAAAGCTATTATGGTGCTATCGTGATGGTTTCGCACGACCGAGCTTTCCTTGATAATATCACGAACCGCACAATCGAAATCAGTCAGGGTAAAATCTGGGATTACAAAGGTTCCTACTCAGTTTATGTGGATTTGAGGGAACAGAGGATCGAAACGCAACAAGCTGCATTTAATAACCAGCAAAAACAAGTGCGCGAGATCGAACGATTTGTTGAACGGTTCAGGTATAAGGCAACAAAAGCCAAACAGGTTCAATCGAGGATCAAACAATTGGAAAAAATCAATCAGGTAACTATTGAGGATTTCGATCACAGCTCCATTCATTTTGGCTTTCCACCTGCCCCACATGCAGGTAAGGTAATTATGGAGCTTTCACATGTCAGTAAAAGCTATGGATTACTCAAGGTGTTGTCCGACATTGACCTCACCTTGCTCAGGGGTGAAAAAATCGCCTTTGTCGGCCGAAACGGAGAAGGAAAATCTACCCTGTCAAAAATCATGGCAGGGGTTCTTGATTTTGAAGGTCAGTTAAAACACGGCCATCAGGTAGTCATAGGATATTATGCACAGAACCAGGGTGATATGCTTGATCCGGAGCTCACAGTTTTTGAAACACTCGACCAGGTGGCCCTTGGTGAGGTGCGTCCCAGAATCAGGGCAATACTGGGATCATTTCTGTTTGGTGGCGATTCTATTGATAAAAAAGTCAAAGTGCTGTCAGGAGGTGAGAAATCGAGGCTGTCACTCGCGCGATTATTGCTGAAGCCTGCCAATCTGCTTATTCTTGATGAGCCAACAAACCACCTCGATATGCTGTCCAAGGATATACTGAAGAATGCATTGCTCGATTATGATGGCACACTTATTCTCGTATCACATGACCGCGATTTCCTGCAAGGCCTGACATCGAAAGTAATTGAGTTCAGGAAACCCAAAATCAGGGAGTATCTTGGTGATGTTTATGACTTCCTCGAAAGCCGTGCTATAGAAAAGTTTGAAGAGCTTGAGCTAAACCGCAGTTATGAACGGGAGCAACAAGCTAAAGCCGAGCCTTCGGCAAAAAAGACGAACTATGAAAACAAAAAGAAGTTTGAGAGGGATATCAGGAAAATTGAGCGACAGATTGAAGCTTTGGAAAATACCATCAACCAATTAGAGAAGGAGCTAAGAACAATGGACAGCGTTCTTCAAAGCCCTGATTTATACCCGCATATAAGTATCAATGAAAACTGGTACAGTCAGTATAAAGATCTTAAAAATAAGATTGACACGCAGGTGGCAGAATGGGAACAACTGCACGATGAAAAAGAAACTCTTTCGGGATCCGGCTAATGTGTGCGGTTGAAGAGTCGTGTTGCAAACTCAACAAGATCTTTTTTCTGTTCCGTTTTTGCCTCAACGCGGCTGAGAAAACCAAGTGACCGCTCGAAATATCCGGTCATAATCTCTTCGGTTATCGCCTGCACTCCTATTGAATCAAAAATGCTTTTTACAGAATTAATTTTGAGCTCAACATCCCGGTCAGAAGGTTGGCTAAACCAGTATTGCAGTTGATCGCGCTGTTCAGGGCCTGCTTTTTCCAAAGCCTTCAGAAACAAATAGGTTTTTTTGTTGGCAGCAATATCGCCGCCTTTGAATTTGCCGAATGTTTCCGTGTCGCCATACACATCCAGAAGATCATCTTTCAGTTGGAACGCGATGCCGAGTTGGATGCCGAAATTGTATAAATTACGCACATCTTCTGTGTTGGCGCGAGCGCAAATGGCTCCGATTTCGATACTTGCACCCAACAATACTGCTGTCTTAAGGCGGATCATGTTGATATAGTCTTCAATACTGACTGATTGAAGCTGTTCGAAATTCATATCATATTGCTGTCCTTCGCATACTTCGATGGCAGCCTTGCTAAAAACAGTTAGTATTTCCGGAACTATTTCAGCATCCGTTTTCAGGGCATAGGTATATGCCAACGCAAACATGGTGTCACCGGCAAGTATAGCGATGTCGGGGTTCCATTTTTTGAACACCGTTTCCTTCCCTCTCCTGAGCGGAGCTTTGTCCATGATGTCGTCATGCACCAGGGTAAAGTTATGAAAGACTTCGATGGACAAAGCCGGGTACAATGCTTTTTCAATATTTCCACCAAACAGGTCGCAAGCCAGGAGGGTCAGCAGGGGCCTGAGCCGCTTCCCGCCTTGATTCATGGTATAGGCAATGGGATCATACAGTTCAGGCGGTTCTTTTTGGAAGTCGAGCGCCCCGATCAATTGAGAAATACGGTCACCGAAATAACGGATTTTGTCCATAATGGTAAAATGTATGTTTTTCTATATAACAAACACTACCTGATTAAGTTTACCAAGTACTGCCCATAACCGCTTTTTAACAGAGGCTGAGCCAATTCGGCCAGTTGTTCTTTGTTTATAAAACCTTTATTATAAGCAACCTCTTCGATGCAGCCAATCTTCAGGCCTTGACGGTTTTCGATTACTTCAACAAATTGAGAAGCCTCAAGAAGGGATGAAAATGTGCCGGTATCTAGCCATGCTGTGCCACGACCCAGAATGCCTACCTTAAGTGAACTGTTTTCCAGATAAAACCTGTTTACATCAGTTATTTCATATTCGCCCCGGGCACTGGGTTTGATGTTTTTGGCAACATCAACCACTGAATTGTCGTAGAAATACAGGCCTGGGACGGCGTAATTTGATTTGGGCTGCTTAGGTTTTTCTTCAATGGAGATAGCCTTCAGGTTATTGTCAAATTCTACTACCCCATATCGTTCAGGATCAGAAACATGGTATGCAAAAACAACACCTCCGTCAGGATTGTTATTGTCCACAAGCAATTGCTGCAAACCACTTCCGTAAAAGATGTTGTCGCCAAGTATCAGCGAAACTTTATCGGTACCAATGAACTTTTCGCCAATAACAAAAGCCTGTGCCAGGCCATTGGGAACCGCCTGCTCGGCATAGGAAAATACGCAACCCAGCGATTCGCCAGTTCCTAACAGACGCCTGAAATGTGGCAAGTCGTGCGGGGTTGAAATAATCAGTATTTCTCTGATCCCGGCCATCATAAGAACAGACAATGGATAGTAAATCATAGGCTTATCATAGATGGGCATAAGTTGTTTACTCACAGCCAACGTAAGTGGGTGAAGCCTTGTTCCGGAGCCTCCGGCCAGTATGATTCCTTTCATGTTTTTTGAGGTTTATAGGTTATTAACGTAGTTGGTCAGGGTGTAAATTCTTGTCAAGCTCTTCAATTTCCAGGTCATCCAGTTCAATGTCGCCCTCTTCGTCAAGTATTTCAAGAAGAGGCTCTTTAAATGCCTGTGTGAGTATATATTTGTCGAGGGTCAGCAGCAGCGAAGGCAGAACAAATAGATTTGCAAGCATTGCCGTTAATAGGGTGAATGAAACCAGGTATCCCAGTGCCTCAGTGCCTCCGAAAGAAGATAAAATGAATATGGCGAAGCCAAAAAACAGCACTACTGCTGAATAAATCATGCTGAATCCGGTTTCGAGCAGGGCAGCAAGCACTGATTCCTTAATTTTCCAGTCGTTCAGTAACAATTGCTGTCTGTATCTTGAGAGAAAATGAATGGTGTTATCTACACTGATTCCAAGTGCAATACTAAATATAAGAATGGTGCTGGGCTTGATCGCGATACCGGCGTAGCCCATCATTGCAGCGGTAAGTATTTGGGGTATAATATTGGGAATTAATGATATAACAATCATTTTGAAAGACGAAAAAGTAAGGGCCATCAGCAGGGCAATGACTACAATTGCTAATACCAATGACATCAGCAGATTGTGCACCAGGTAGTTGGTTCCTTTTAGGAATACCATACTACTTCCTGTAAGACTTACATCATAATCCTCAGCCGGGAAGATTTGGTTGATTCTTGGGTTGAGGCTCTGGTGGATGCTGTCTATTTCGTTGGTGCCGATATTGGCCATTTGCACGCTGATGCGCGTAACCTGCAGACTTGTATCCACAAAACTGTTCATCACTGTTCGCTTATCGCTTTTCAAAGAGGGAACGTAAGAGAGGATAAAATTACGCTCCTGCTGGTTTGGTAACCCATAATATGCTGGGTTGCCCCTGAAAAAGGCCTGTCGCGAGAATTTGACAACCTCGACAACACTTAAAGGTTTGCTGAATTGAGGATACATAGCCAGAGTGTCCTGCAGTTGTTCAATTTTCTGCAAGGTAGCTGATCTTAAAACACCTCTGTTTTTTCGTGTGTCCACAGTAATCTCAAAAGGCATCACCCCTTTAAAATGTTCCTCGAAGAACATCAGGTCTGTATACAACTTGTCTTTTTTTGAAATATCATCAACCATATTTCCTGTTGTTTTCAGGCGAAGCATGCCCAGCGCACCTGATAACAGCATAATTCCTGTAATGATATAGACTTTGGTCCGGTGGTTTAATACTACCCAGACAATAGTTTTCAGGATGCTATTTACGGCTCCTTTTTCGAGATACTCTACATGACGGGCCTTTGGATCAGGCAGGTAGCTGAAAATGACAGGAATAAGTACCAGACTCAGGACATATGCAAACATGATGTTGATGGATGCGATGATTCCAAATTCAACCAGTAATTCGTTTCCGGTTGCAATAAAAGCAGCAAAGCCGGCTGCTGTAGTTGCATTGGTGAGGAAGTTTGCAGCACCAATACGTCGGATGGTGCGGGCCAGCGCTTTGATTTTGTTTCCGTGTATGGAAAACTCATTGTAGTATTTATTGAGCAGAAATATTGAGTTTTCGACACCAATAACGATCAATAAGGGAGGCATAATGCCTGTGAGGATGGTTATTTTGAAGCCAAGCAGGGCTACTGTTCCAAACAAAACCAGCACACTGATCAAGACCACCGAAATGATAAAGAAGACAGTACGGAACGAACGGAAAAAAACGAACAGGATTATTGCAGCAATAACCAAAGCGAGTATGATAAAAAGCACCAATTCATGCTGAATCATTTCACTGGTAACTGTTCGAATGTAAGGCAGGCCTGAGTAGTGGAGAGTTACATCAAAATCTTGCTCGAATTTTTCAAGTTCATGCGTTATTTCATGGACCAGGGCGACACGATTTTTGGTATTGAGCACATCCTTATCAAGTGTGATCATCATCATGCTCACATGGCTTTCCGAATTAAAAAGCCTTCCTTCATAAAATGGCAGACTGTAGATCAATTGTTTTATCGAATCAACTTCTTCCTGACTTGTGGGAGGAGTTGATACAACAGGCACAAAATCAAACTTTTTCAGGCTATCGTTTCGGATCAGATGAAAAAGACGGGCGACAGAAACGACTTCTTCCACGCCTTCAATTTCCTTCACACGTCGTGTTAGGTCGTACCAGGCATTATAATGTTCAAGTTCAAAAAGCTTCTCATCTTTTAATCCAACGAAAATCACGCTTCCATCCTGCCCAAAAACTTCCCGAAAACGTTCATAAACAATAATGGTCGAATCGCTTGACGGCAACATTCGGGCCATTTCGTAGCTCATATGGACTTTTGATCCCTGCCAGGCCATCAAAATGGCAAACAAACCAATAAGGATTAGAATGGCAGGACGGTTTCTGAGAATGAGCCTGATGATAAAAGTCCACATAAAGAAATGGTTACTAAAATAGTGACAACAGAAGTGTTATTCCGGCTTGAACCGCCGAAATTAAGATATTAATTGCAAATATGAAAAAGTGGTGCGAAATTTGTTTCCTCATTTCAAACAGAAACCCCTTTCATTATGCACCACATTTCTTTTTTTAGATCAACAGGTATCAGATACTTGATTTTTATGCTGCTTGCAGCGCTCCTGGCTAGTTCGTGCAGCAGTCCGGCAAGGCTGATCAAGAACCAAAGGTACGATCAGGCGATTGAGAAACTCAGCCGTAAGATGAGGAACGGCAAAACAAATGACAAGGAAATAGCATGGTTGAAACAAGCTTATCATACTGCTAACCAGTTAGATCATGACCGGATCATGCTGTTGAAGAAATCCGGACAACCTGATGTATGGTCCGAGGTTTATACCTTATATGAAGGAATGTACAGACGACAGCAATTGATCAGGACAATTCCGGTTTCGTTTCAACAACGTATTGATTTTAAAGTTCTTCCTCTTGAAGAGGAAATGAGGGCTGCCAAAAATGGGGCTCAGGAGTATTTGTATGCATCGGCTGTCAAACTGCTCAGTACCAAAAACCGAAGTGATGCCCGTAAAGCTTATGATCAGCTGATACAACTCAGTAAATACGGCTCATACCGCGATATGGACCAGTTGATGCGAAAAGCCCTGCTTCAGGGGACAAACCAGGTGCTGATTCTTTTTTCAAATGACTCACGGTTACCGCTGCCTGATGATTTCGAGACCCGGCTGATGAGCTTTAATCTTGACGAAGCTGACTTTGTGCAGTATGACTTTCATGAATTGGATGGAAAAGAATACGATTACACCATTTATGTAAGGCTCAAAGAAATCATCAGTAGTCCAGAAAAGATCGAGACACGTTCGTTTACTGAAAAATCAAAAATTGAATCCGGAACCAAACCACTGCGTGATGAACAGGGCCATATAGTACTTGACAGTCTGGGAAAAGTAATAGAAATTCCTGACTACAAAACCATCGAAGCCCTGGTTCATGAAACAGTCATGGGTAAGTCATTGACTGTTAATGGGCAGGTTGAATATGTTAATATGTGGACGAACAGACGTGAACTGGTTACTCCCATTACAACAACGATGCACTTCAGGCATGCTTATGCTGTGGTTCATGGCGACCTGCGTGCCATTACCGAAGAAACCAGAATCATGATGGGCAACAGGGCTGTTCCCTTTCCTCCTGACTGGATGATGCTCAGGGATGCAGTTGAACCGCTGAAAGAGGCTGTTAGAAGTACCATACGCAAAGAACGTTCGTTGGTAAGAAAGGCAGATTAGTATGCCCAAAATCAAGGTGTTATTCGTTGATACTGCTCATCCATCCCTTGAGGATGGATTGGTTGGGTTGGGTTTTGCATGTGACACCTTTCCCAATGCAACAAGGTCGGAGTACTTAGATATTGTTTCTGAGTATGAGGGAATAGTAATCCGGAGTAAAATTCCGGTGGACATTGAACTGTTGGATCGTGCGCGAAAGCTGAGGTTTATTGCCAGGGTTGGTGCAGGTATGGAAAATATTGATGTTGTGGCTGCTGAACAACGTGGTATTGTTTGTTTGAATGCCCCTGAAGGCAATCGTGACGCAGTTGGCGAACAGGCCATTGGCATGCTGCTGGCTTTGATGAACAGGCTGATGATAGCTGACCGCGAGGTACGTAAGGGTATATGGCAGCGTGAAAAGAACAGGGGCTATGAACTTGGCGGCAAGACTATTGCAATAATTGGCTACGGAAACACAGGAAGTGCATTTGCGCACAAACTTTCGGGTTTTGGTGCTCGTATATTGGCCTACGATAAATACAAACATGGCTTTGGCAGTGATTTGGTTGTTGAAAGTAATATGACCTCCATTTTTGAAGAGGCTGATGTGTTGAGTCTTCATGTGCCCCTCACAGCTGAAACAAGGTATCTTATCAACCACGAATATCTCGAGAGATTTCGGAAACCCATATGGCTGGTGAATACTGCCCGCGGTCCGGTTGTGAACACAGCTCATTTGGTTGATAAGATTGAGGAAGGAAAGGTGCTCGGCGCTTGCCTTGATGTGCTTGAATATGAAAAGCTATCGTTCGAAGACCTGCCTGTAGGCAAAGCATCTGAAGTGTTCAGGCGGCTTTCTGCTTCAGAGCGGGTGGTACTGAGCCCGCATATTGCTGGCTGGACACACGAATCAAATGTGCGTATGGCACAGGTGCTGATCAGAAAAATTGCAGATCTGTATGGTTTAAAAGGCTAATAGTCGGCATCACGGCCAGCTATATGCACCATGCCCAGAATCAGCGAGTTAAATTCATCAGCCTGTATCAGTTCTTCTAAAGAGAGTATCATCCGGTATTGCCATTTGTTTTCCGGATTACTTGGTACATTGATTCGTTCCTTATCTGTCTGGTCCCAACGCATGCTTCCATCCATGGCGATCAGGTCCTGAATAGGAAAAATCGTCCACATACCCGGCGAATGGAGGTGTTGGTTGATGATCTCGCGGCACACCCAGGGTTCGGCATAGAAGGGCGCCAGGTCATTGTGCCCCAGCAGATTTCTGTAGAAGCGTTGGGTTTTTTCGCGGTCTTCTTCCCACCAGCCTCTGACTGTTGACATATCATGTGTTGAAGTTGTGCATACACTTAAATAAGGTGCGTCTGCAGGATGTCCGAACTCTATTTTTGGGTTTTTAGGCATCCTTTGGATCTCGAGGCTCAGGATATTCAATTGTGCCATAACTTCGGGAACAGAATCGGGCACCATTCCAAGGTCTTCGCCACAAACCAGCATATTGCTCGCCCTGACTATATCAGGTAATTTGCTCATCGCTTGTTGTTTCCAGAATTCATCATGACGGCGGTAGAAAAAGTGAATGTACAATTCGTTGAGCCTGTTGCGCAATTGATGGTCAAGTTCCCGGTATGTATAGGTGTAATGGAAGGCTATCCTGGGATGAAAGGCGGGTTTTTCGCTATAGGGATCGGTAATGAACAGTACTTCATCGAGAAGACCCATGAGGCCGTCGCGGATCATCACTTCTTTGAGGGTGATGTTTCGGGTTTCGCCCTGAGGGGTGAAACAGGCCTGTATTTTTTTCTGGGTATTGTATTCAGGCTTCAACTCAAAAACATTGTATTCCAATTCGTTCAGATATTTGAGTCTGACTTCATCGGCATATTCGCCAAAAAAATCACGTAGAAAATGTCCTCTGATATAGGGTTTCACCATGCGGTCGTAGTCGAACCATATGCCACGGCCTTCGATTTCCTGAACACTGAGCGGCAATCCGGGCTTGAAATAGCCAAGAAGTCCGTGCAGTGCGTTTTGAGGGATTTCCCAAATGCGAAAGAAACCCAGAATATGGTCAATCCGGTAGGCGTCAAAATATTTTTCCATCATGCTTAGCCTGCCTTTCCACCACTGAAACCCGTTTTTGGCCATTTCGTCCCAGTTGTAGGTTGGGAATCCCCAGTTTTGCCCCATGATGGCGAAATCATCGGGTGGTGCTCCGGCCTGCCCGTTGAGGTTAAAAAGCTCTGGCTCAGTCCAGGCTTCGATGCTGTCGGGACTGATTCCGATGGGGATATCACCTTTGATTCCGATGCGGTGTTGGTGCGCATAGTCAACAGCTTCTTTCAACTGAAGATCGAGGTGATACTGAATGAAATAATGCACGGCAATGTGTTCGTGGAAGTCGCGCCTGGGATCGGTGAGTTCGGCAATTTGTTCGCTGTTATAGGTGGAATAGCCCTCCCAAAGCCTGAAGTTGCTGGTGTTGTGGCGGTCGCGCAGGTAACAGAAAGCAGCATAGGATACCAGCCAGTCTTTGTTGGCAGCGAAAAAATCCTTGTATGCCTTGGATTTGCTCACTTTTGGCCAATCCTGATCAAAAATGAGCTTAAAATACCTGGCTTTGTATTTAGTAACTGCAACATAATCAACATATGATAATTTGTTGAGATGTATTTTCTTCTCCATGAATTCCTTCATCAGGGTTTCATCACGAAGCCTGCCCATCTTCTCTAAGTTCAGATACATAGGGTGCAGTGCTTTGACGGAAATTGATTTATAGGGATATGAATCGAGCCAGCTGTGTGTTGCCACTGTTTCGTTAATGGGCAGGATTTGTATCATTTTCATTCCGGTGCGAACACACCAGTCAACTAATTTTTTCAGGTCGCTGAACTCACCGACACCAAAACTTTCCTTGGTTCGCAATGAAAACACCGGAATGGCTACACCGGCGCCTTTCCAGTTGCCGACCGGATAGCGAAAGCCTGCATCCCTCTGCACAACAAGTGCCTGATTAGTGATGGCTTCTTCAACATCAACTTCCCTGTCGAATCCTTCCTCCCATGTATTGATGCTGCCAGAGCTCAGCTCGATGATGACATAT
>Ga0351925_1083_pt2 | contig 15472 bp, 13 predicted proteins | sample BONcelHT113001D9_FD_206870 | JGI IMG/M metagenome (GOLD analysis project Ga0351925, IMG submission 206870) | Enriched cells from coal bed in the Powder River Basin, Montana, United States - BONCAT cells T11 rep2 HSBNCT.T11.300.1.D9 ... | reverse complement strand
TTTTCGATAAAGCCTACCAGCCTCTCTTCACTAAACAGATCGCTGTTCTGGCGCGCTTCAATAATGCCGTCGGTATAGACGACCAAGGTATCCCCTTTTCTTAGAATCTCTTTGCCGCTTCTATAATGCATGCCATCAAACGCACCTATGATTGGCGAATGCTTGTTAAGCAGCTTAACCATGCCTGTTTTCCGCTTTATTATTGCCGGTGGGTGCCCGGCGCTGCAGTAGGTCAGCCCTCCTGTCGCTAAATCGAGCACGCCAAAGAATACGGTGACAAACGTAGAGTCGGGTGAGGTCTTTAATACCAGATCGTTGGTCTTTAACATCACTAACGCGGGCGTCCTGCTTTCCACTGCGTGTGCTTTAATAGTGTTCTTAACGATAGAGGTCAAGGCGGCCGCCTCAATACCTTTTCCCGAGACATCCCCTATTATGATGCCGACCTTTTCACGCTCTATCTCAAAAATATCGTAGAAATCCCCTCCCACTCTTGCCGCTTCCGTTGCAGAACGATAGAGATCGCCAAAGCATACCCCCTCGATGCGCTCCGGCATAACGAGAAGCGACTCTTGCAGGATATCCGCGATATTCCTTTCCGCTTCATAGAGGTAGGCGTTTTCGATGGCGATTGCGACCGTCCTTGCTACAGCCTCGAGAAGCCGTACGTCGCGTTCATCAAACCTACGCTCTTGGAATAAGACCAACGCATGTATCGCACCAAGAATCTTGCCTTTAGATATGATAGGTACTATAGCCGCGCTTTTCAGTCCAATATCTGCGAACTCTCTCACCGCAGCCGGGTTAGATGGATAGTCCTCAACTAATCCCGGTCGTCTGCTCTCGATAATTGATTTAGTAACGCTCGGCGTCGATTTTAGGGTTTCCACTACATGTGCGGGGATACCTATAAAAAAGACATCGGAGACTCTACGCGCATCTTCATCCCAAAAGACTATGCCCGCCGCGTCGGTCTTGACCAGCGCTCTTATGTTCTCCGCGATGATGCCCATAAGATTCTTTAACTTAAGGTCGGAGGTAATATTGAGCTCTATCTCGTTTAGTATTTCGAGGTCTCTTTTATCCGATTCTACCTGCTGAAATAGTCTAGCGTTTTCCAAGGCCAGGGAGACTGACGCCCCAACCTTATACGCAAAATCAATCTGGGTCTCGGTAAAGATGATCGGAGCGGAGTGATAATTAAAAAAGAGGGCCCCTATAACATCTCCCCTTACCGCCAGGGGAACGGTTAGAACCGAGCGAATATTGAATCTTCTCATGACCTCTCGGTCGACTCTCGCATCGGTCTCGGTATCGTCGATGGCGACGGGCCTTTTTGTTGCGGCCGAGAGTGCGGCATGCGGGGCTTCCTCATCGGTCAGCCCCACACCGATCATATCCCGTGGAAACCCATAAATATATCTTACTACCCAGAGGCCGTCCTCGCACAGGTCTATCGCGGCGGTCTCAGCGCCTATCGCCCTCGCGGACCCCACAACGACCCGCTGCATGATCTCGCCAAACGTGAGGGTTGAGTTTATGGCGGCATTGATGTCGTTTAACGCATCACTTAGCCGTTTCTCCTCTCTTAACCTCGCCTCTTTTCTCTTACGCTCGGTGATGTCCTGGAATGCCGTAACGGCCCCGGTGACCCTGCCATCCTCTACGATAGCCGTACAGACATAGGCGACCGGAAACGTGCTTCCATCTTTCCTGGTGAAGGCGTCGTCTTCCGTGCGGTACGTACCCCCCTCGCGGGTGACCTTAATCACAGGACACTCCTCAGCGGGAAACTCAGCCCTATCCAGGTGGCGGTGGTGCATGACCTCGTGCACATTCTTACCGATTAGCTCGCTCTCCGTCCATCCCAAGAGGCGTTCTGCCTCGGGATTTAAAAACGTGAGGCGCGCATTTTCATCCAGCACATATACGCCTTCACCAAGCACCGACGTGATATCCCGCAGCTTCTTCTCGCTCGCTTTTAATGCTTTGCTCTCTTTGCCCACGTTAATGCTTCTTTCTCAGAATACGATGTCTTGCCCGCATTCGTGTCTCCAATTGTAAGGTGCTTGGTTTCTGCAATGGCGTAGCCATACATCTCAATAGCCTTTTCTCTATGTCCCGGATACCACCGGTACCCATATTGTACACTCTCCCGATGCCATCTTCGCGCCTCAAGCCAAATATCTTTCTAGCTGCGGCATCGATAAGTGCACGGCGACCTTCTTTGGAGAAGATAGCAATACTATAAGAAATCATGCCCGGCATGCGCTCGAGTTGTTCTTTCGATAGTGCTGCTTCCAAGCTATCACCCCGTTTTAAAGTACGGTCACTCGACGTATAGAATTTTCTTAGGCACTATTAATTTATTCCGTCTATTTAAGAGTTATTGTCAAATATCAGCGAGAAAAGCCTTTAGCATCTCACCAATGACTATTTCAGGGATTTTTAAATTCGATGCTTACAGCCGTTGACAACTGCCACTTTGAAGTAGAAGCCGGAGTGACTCAAGGCCCGCAGCCCTGAGCGAAGCAGGAGGGGAAACGGAGGGCCTCCGACTCAGGATGATATTTAGAGAGCTGCAAAATCCCCATATTCAGAGTGCCGGACAAAAACATGTATGCGACACGAAAATAAAGCACCATGCCGGCCGAGCACCCCTTGGCTTGCTTGGGTATCAAGGTTTAAGATTCCCCTTATGCGGCAATAGATACAGTAGAGCGATCGATGACCAACGCTCCGCTCACATCATGCGGAACGTGGGCCGGTGCAAGGTGTCTTAACTGGGATTTATCGTGCGATTGGATGTGCACAGAACGTGACACACAGGCGATGGGAGGAATAAAAATGGCGGTCGACAAAGACCAGGCGCTAGCAGAAGAAATCAGGCTTGAGCTTGAGAACTCGCAGGAACTAAAAGAGTACGCCCAGAGAGTAAAGACGATGGGCAAGGACGAACTGGAAGCCGAGCTTGCGCGGCTCGACGACGCGCTGCAAGACGCGGAAGATGAGATGAAACAGATGATAGGGCAGACCGGTGTACACCTCTATGCCGTGCAGGTCGAGGCGTCGCGTGAGGAATTTCAGAGAGAAATGGCTCGCATCAACGAGAAAAAGCGACTCGTAAACGAAGCCCTTACGGGATAAACAACATCTACTACCACACCTTATACCTGCCTTCGGCGAGTTCAGACGTGAAGGAGATAATATTTGAAAGCTCGAGGTCGATAACCTCTTTGACGAGGGGCGCGATGTTATCGACAGACGCGCCGGGCTCCAGGATGAGTTGGGCGGACGCGATACGCGGCTCGTCGATCGATTGGCCTATCTGGCTACAGAGCCAGACATAGACCTCACGGATACCTTCGACCGAGTTGTATATCTCGTTGGCGATGCGGTGCGTCAAGATAGTATATATCTTGCCGACATGGCTGACCGGGTTCTTACCGGCCGCGGCCTCGGTGCCCATCGGCCGGTTGAGAGCGATAACGCCGTTAACGCGATTTCCACGACCCACCTCACCGGAATCGGCATCCTCGGCCGATGTGCCGGTCACACTCAAGTACGCACCGTTAAGGCCGCGACCGGGGTCGTCGAGCGTGTTTAAATAGACGTAGACATTCTCGAGCGGGCTCTGCTTTTTGCTATTGACGAAGCCGGTCGCGTAATCGAGAAGCTTTTGTTTCTTGTCGAAATAGCTACCGGCGCTCTCGATGAAGCGGTCTATGAGCGGCATGGCGACAGTAAGATGCAGATCGCGTCCGGTGCGATACGCCATCACCTTAATATCCTCACCCGCCTCAGGGAATTGTTCTTTAAATGCAGACGAGTTGAGATGATGCTCTAACCCCAGCACCATCCGCTCGGTCGGCGTAAGCGGCGCGTAGCCTACGGCCGCCGAGGTGTCGTTCGCGCCGAGGAGTTCGCCCTCCCTGCTGAATATGTCGGAGAGCTCCGGCGAGCCCGGTCTCAACTCGACCTCAAACAGCATATCCCTGTCGGGGTCGACAAAGCGCAGGTTGTCGCGTATCCACTTTTTAGCCGCGTTAACGGCTATTTTCTCGACCGGAATCCGCTCGCCGTTAAACTCGAAGGTCGCCCTGTCCCCGATGATGAGGCGCATCGGCTCAACGACGAGGCCGCCGCCAAGCTTGCGCTCAACTTCGCCGGCAATAAGCAGTCCCTTGTCGATATTGTGGTGGAGTACACGCCCGAAGCAACTCAAATATTCACGGCTGAGCGCTATCGATATCTCCTCCATCACCGCGTCACAGATAGAGTCGGGGTGGCCGACGCCCTTGCGCTCGACTATCTCGACCTCGTGCTCGAAGACCGGGCTAGCGATCAACTTCTCAACGATAATATTCCGCTTCTTTTTCATTCGACGACCTCCCCGGGCGTATTCATCGAAAAATAAAAGATGGAGAACTGGCAGTTCTCCATCTTTAGTACCCAAAACGGTAGGATAAAGCACTCATTATCTTCCAAATGAGAGTCCCGCGCCGGCGACTATTGGTCAGCGCTTCGCGCCCCGATTTCTCATCTTCCCATCGTGGAAATCAAGCCAGTTGGTGTTTATCCAATCTTTTGCCGCATAATGCGATTCACCAAGGCCCCTTCGTATCATCTCTCGGGCAACGACACCGCCACGGTGCGGGTATTTGTAAAGTTGAGGCCTTCTCGATCCAAACCCGTGCACATAATGAGTCAACTCGTGCGCTATCACCGCTTCGCAAACAAAATCGGGGATATCTCTCTCTTTAAGAAGACCGTTTATCTTGATTTCGCTGACCCTGTTATCGACCAGGCGAATAGAGCCCAACCGGCTCTTGCATCGCTTACTAAAATGAATTATTACGTTATCAGTCTTGGGGACCTCGGAATAATATTCCGACCATATCTGATCGAGCTTATCTCTAAGCCACTGATTGTCACGCATCGCTATCCCCCGCTTATTATCCGACAAACGTGTACACTTCAATTATTGGGCTACATACCCAGCCAAGTGACGCGGCCCCACCTCCTTATCTTAACTGGGCTTGGTATGTCATCAAACCAGCCGTTATTTTTCCAACAATGTATAGAATGTACAATTACGTCACCCGATTGCAATGGTAAGCGTTACCAGAAAAATATGGCGGTTTATGGCAACTCTTGTGAACGAGTCATTATGTGCCGACTCTACCAGCTATTACGTGATATACTTCGCCAACTTCTCAAAATAATCCCTCTCAAAACCACGCATAATTTTTCTTTTTTAGCGTTCAGGACAAGACGTGTTGCTACAGCAGGCTAAACGCTTGCCTTAATACCTTTATAATATATCGATCCCGGCAAGCCTCATCGCACTAAATGCCGTTATTGCTCAAGCGGGCTTTAGCCACATCTCTTCTGTGCAAAAGTCACCGTCTCTGCATGCGGAGATATCTGGTGGTTTCTGACTATACCAAAAGACAGTTTATGAGAAAATAGCGCGAAATAGAGTTTAATCCGCTATTATGCGGGAACATTAGCTAAGAACAGCGATGGCTGACGCTTGCTATATGTCAGGTTACGATGTCTTGCAGCAAGTTAAAAGCGCTTGGCAGGGTAGCGCTACGAACAGGCCCGGATATCCCGCGCCGGTTGAGCAACCAGGTGGAGGCAGTAATGGTAAAATCACACGTTAAACTAGGAGCTGTACTTGTCGGTTGGGTCATCAGCTATTTTACGCTCTTTGTTATCTTGGCGGGGTCGGTGGGCCTTGCTTTATATGGGGGCTTAGATATCACAAAACTGGTCGGCGGCGACTATGAGTTTCAAGGTTTCTACTTGAACTTCGCCATTTTCATGTCTGTGTTTACCGCCTTCTTCATCGGCGGATACGTTGCCGGCCGCATGGCCGCCATCGCCGGCTCGACAAACGGGTTTTTAGTCGTTATGACCAACATTCTCATGATATTTTTTGCAGGTACGTTCGTCACCATCATTGGGAATAGCCTCGATATCGATGTTATGGGTCCAATAGGCGAAATCACAAAATCATACACACCGATGTTTATAGTATCGGGGCTGTTCGCGCTTGCCGGCGGAATATTCGGGGGCAGGCTGGGAGAAGGCTACATCTCACGTCTCGATAGAACACTCGCCAAGCGCGCGCAGAAGGCTCAATCCACAAAGAAGCCCGCCACAACGTCACCGAAACCGAAGCCCGCCACAACGGGGAAAATGCCAGCAGCGGAAGCGGCAGACAAACAAGGCAAAGAACTAAGCCAACCACGGCAGGCGAGCTGATAAGAGGATAAGTAATTAGCCGTCAGCACAAAATAGCTCTCAGCTTTCAATCAGCCATCAGCGCGTAGGTCTAGAATGAGGGTTCACAGTCTCCCTTGATCTTTACTTTCATCTCCTACCCGCATCTGGCCCCCGGCCCCTACTTTGACCCATGACCCCTGCCCCTTGACTACCCACACCTCTCACCCACACACTGACAGCTGATAGCTGACTGCTGATTGCTTCCTACCCACGTCTTTAACCCACACACTGACAGCTGATAGCTGACTGCTGATTGCTTCCTACCCACGTCTTTTACCCACACGCTGACAGCTGATAGCTGACTGCTGATCGCTTCCTACCCACGTCTTTTACCCACAAAATCGGGTGATGTTCTTGCATAATACCGGCTAGTTCCTTAGTATATTTAAGATAACACTATGAAGGCAGGGCTATGACCCAAGCTGCTGCACGCCGACACGAATGGAGATTGTGAAGATTGGCAGAGATTAAACCCTTTAAGGGAGTTTTGTACAGCAAAAGCATCATCGGGGACCTTTCTACGATAGTCGCACCGCCATACGATGTCATAAGCGAAGAAGCCCAAAAGAATCTCCTCAAGAAAAGCAAGTATAACGTTGTGCGCCTGGAGCTGCCCCAGGGGGCTTCGGCCGACAGCTCAAAAAACAACAAGTATACCAAAGCGTGCTCGACATATAATGAGTGGCTGGAAAAGGGTGTTCTCGTGCGGGATTTGGAGCCGGCCGTCTATGTCTACGAGCAAGAATATGAAGTAAAGGGCGAGAAAAAGAACAGGGTTGGCTTTATTGCGCTCGCCAAGGTAGAGGATTTTTCGACCGGCATAGTAAAAGCCCATGAGCGCACGCTTAAAGGACCAAAGGCGGATCGCCTGCGCCTCATGCGCGCCTGCGGCACTAACTTCAGCCAAATCTTTAGCCTCTTCTCCGACCCAGAGCACAAGATAGATGAGATTCTCGACCGGTTCATGGAGGGCGAACCGCGTATCGATATCGAAGTCGACGGAATCGCCCACCGGCTCTGGACAGTAACCGATAGCGCGGCCATAGCCGAGGTACAGAAGATCATACATGATAAGCCGCTCTATATTGCCGACGGCCATCACCGGTACGAGACGGCCGTCAATTACAGGAATGAAATGCGCCAGGCGACCGGTGACGAATCAGGTGAAGCCCCGTTTGATTATACGATGATGATGTTTGTCAATATGGACAGTGATGGTTTGACCATATTGCCCACACACCGGATGCTAAAAAACCTGCCTAAGATAAATAATGATAAGTTCCGCGCGAACCTTGAGCAGGTCTTCAATGTCGAAAAGTTCGATAGCGTAGACGATGTCATGGCGGGGCTCGCCGCCAACGCGGATAGACACGCAATCGGCGTCTATATGGGCAATACCATGTTTTACCTGCTCACGCTCAAAGACGAAGAGGGCATCTTGCAACTACTGAATGGTCCCGAGTCCAAAGCATGGAAACTGCTTGATGTGACGATTCTCCACCACGTCATCATCAATCGTGTTCTGGGATTTGGCGGGACTAATATCGAAAACAGTATCAAGTTTACGACAGATGAGCGAGAAGCAGTGGCGCTGGTCCAAAGCGGCACGTACCAGATGGCGTTCTTCCTTAACCCCACCAAAGTCGACGATGTGCGCGGTATAGCCGGCGCCGGCGAGATAATGCCGCAAAAATCAACATATTTTTACCCGAAGCTCCTCTCCGGGCTCATCTTTAACAGGCTTCAATGGTAAATAATAAATGAACAGGCCCCGAGCTCTTATCACCCGGGGCCTGTTCGCTTCAAAGCTCACCTTATTAAATTGTCTGCCTATTCAATTGTCGCGCTATTCAGCCGTAAACAGCTTATCCAACCTTCTGGTCAAATCGTAATACGAGATATATCCCGCACTTACGCTCTCCCCGTTGATAAAGGTCAGCGGTATGGGCAAATTATGTTCTTCAATCAATCTCTTAATATCAGGATGTAGATCCTCATCACTTATATCGTAATAGTTAACGGCTACAACATCCCCATAATTCGCTTTTAAAGGCTCTATGATCATCCAAGATATCTCTGCCTGAGATAAACCATGCGAGCCTCAGCCAAAACCACATGAGCTGCCGTCATTAAAAATATCTATCCTTACTGGCTTGGTTGCCGTCTCCATATTATCCCCCCTCATCTCCCAACACTTGTTTTACGAGCCCGATCATCTCTTGCGTTGCTGCGATTTCCCGGTCGAACGAATTGCGGTAGGCATCGACTGTCACGGCATTGATATGAACGCCGGTTTGACCAAGTATCAAACGCTTTTCAATCTCGATGTCTTCCAGATTTTCATTGAGCAACTCCAATTCATCCGTAAGCTGCTCTTTACTCATACCCTTTATCTTCTCCTCGAACTCCTTGACTTTTGCCCTATGATGGTCGTCCATCATGGCATCTGCGTGTTCGATAGCGCTCATGATAGCTCCTCCTATCGCATAGTTATGGCACCCATCGGGCACCGTGCCGTACAAACCCCACAGCCCGCGCACAAATCGTCTTCAACCGAATAGTTGGGCTTCGGTCCAAATCCGAAATATGAAAATACCGATTCGACCTGCGTGTCGCTTACAATCGCGTTCTTCGGGCACGAAAGCCGTGCCGGACATCCCGGTGAATGATCGCATCTTGACTGGTCGATTTCTGCTTTAACAGCTTTCCTCTTCGCCATCTATACCCTCCACGAGCAATTGTTTATTTATACCCCCTAGGGTATCTTAAATATCCTTTATTGTCAAGTATTCCCTCAATATTCACGGGTATTTTAGTAGTATCATTTCTCTGGAATTTATACCCCATGAGGGTAGTCTAACTACTCTTGAGATCGAGGTTTCTGAAGATTATTTCGAGTATGGCGACGACAACGAGGAGCGCAACGGCAAGGCCGAATAAAAGAGCCGCCGCAACATGGTCGAGATAGGAGAGTAAAAAGTAGATACCGAGAAGGACCGCGGTCAGCGCATACCCGGTATTGGCGATTAAACCGAGACGGTAGTATCTTCTGCCCCCGCCAAAAATACTCTGTCGCGACAGATATACCTTAAGACCGTAGCGCAGGCGAACGAGCGCAACCAACCAGGCGCCTATAAACAATGCAAGCTCTAGCCATTTTGGCAGTTCCATAGAGGCCCCCAAAAAATTAATCCGTAAATATTCTATCCATTAAGCCGTCCTTTATGTAACATCTTTTTATAAAGGATGTTTTCGCCAATAATCCTGATTCGCCTGCAACTTTAAGAATATTACCATATCTTGACATATATTTTGTGTTGCCATATCCCAATCGATTTGCTAGAAATAATAGTCGAGAGCCAGCAGCCCAACAACAAAGGATTTATCACTTATGAACAAGCTATTCGCACGAATAATCGACGGCATGGCCATAGATCTACTAGCGCCTCGTTTTAGTAAATCAGACGTAGCTATCGAACGCAATCTGCATCTAATAGATAATCCGCCTCTCCCGCCGCGACGGCTAGTCAAGACCCCGAAGCTCTTTTTAAAAAATACCGGATCGAAAGGCTTGTTCGATATTTATGAGTACGCGTTCCCAAGCAAGGTCGAAACTGCGTCGTTGCAGAATAATACCGTATACGGACGGTATTACAGAATAAAAGATGGTGTTCCTAAATCGACGGTGGTTTTCTTGCACGGCATGTTCGAAAGCAACCACCGCCGCTCAGAACGTCATGCGTTGAACTTCATAAAAAGCGGCCACAACTGTCTCACCATGACATTGCCGCACCACATAGAACGTGCGCCGAGAGGATGGCGGAGCGGTAGGCACTTCATATCAAATGACCTGACCGTGATTTTTACCGGCTTACAGCAGGCCATGAACGACGTTATGTCGTTGATAAACTGGCTCAAATCCAATGGTGAGAAGAGAATCGGCCTCATAGGTATCGATGTGGGCGGCCTCATCGCAAGTCTAGTCGCCTCATCGACGAGACGAATAAACTACCTGCTCTTGCTCACGCCGGCGATTTCACCCCTTCAAGTTATCGGTTACACACGCTCCGGCCGCGCGGTCGAGGGGCGCATCGGTGCGACCGGCCTAACCAAACAAGAACTATACATGCTCTTCGAACCATGGACACTTCTGCACAACAAACCGATAGTATCGAACAACCGCACGCTTATCATCAAAGCCGAGCACGATACGATTATTCCGGCCGACTCTATCGACAGGGTCTGGGATGCCTGGGAAAAGCCGAAGATGGTTGCGAGCAGCCACGGGCACCTCAGCATGATGGCAAGCCGCCAGGTGTTCAGAGAAATCAGCGCGTTTTTGGATTATACCTTTGCACCAAAGAAAACCACCGGCGCCTCGGCGGAATAGACGTCCCATTACCTCTCAAGCCTTACCGTCGTCTGGTAGTAGCAGGCGTTCTCGCCCTCATAGCTCATGAGGGGTGAGGTGAGCTGGTTGACCGACTGGCCGTACTTGAGCCAACGGCCTTGCTCGATACTGACAACCCCGGGAGGGACACCCTCGTCGTGCCTTACGACCACCGAGAGGCTGCCCGCCTCGGAGACAACCGTCGCAGCCTCCCCATCAGCCAAGCCGCTCACGCCGGCGGTCCCTGGATTGACCCTCGCCTCAAGCGGCGCATCATGGTCATGGGGAAGAACCTGGGAATGTACCCATCGCCGGGAGTGGGGCGTTAACAGGATAAGCGGATATTCCTCTGAGCCCAACCGCGGCCGTGAAAAATTCGTTATCAAGTTAAGCTTGCCGGATTGCGTTGGAAAGACGCCGCCCTCGTAGGGGACTGCGGGAAGATCGGGTATTGGTTGGTGGACTTCACGCAACTTCTCAAGGGTGATACCTTCCGCCTCAAGCGGCGCGATAATCCGCTCGAGCCACTCATCGGCGCTCCCCGCCATCTCCTGCCCGATTCCTAAGCGGTTCGCCAACTCCTGAAAGATCTCAAAATCCGACTTCGCCTCGCCGACCGGTTCGATCGCAGGGTTTATGGAGCCGACAAACCCGTGCCAAAAACTCGCAACCACATCGGTCTCCTCAAGATAGGTCGTCGTCGGCAACACGATATCTGCGGCCTCGGCGGTATCTGTCATAAATTGCTCTAACACGACGACCGCGTCCAAATCTTTAAACGCCTCGACGACCGCCGGGGCGCCCGGTGACTGGTTGAGTGGGTTTGCTCCATTGATAAACGCCATTTTGACCGGCGGGTCTTGCATCTCACGCAGGGCCGTGGCCAGGAGCGGCTTCGGGATGCTCCGGGTATGCCGTGCGAAGTCTTTGCCTTTCACTGTCTGGTCGAAAATGCCATCATTATCGCGGCCGTGGCTAACCCCGCCGCCGGGGATGCCGATATTTCCCGTGACCGCGCCGAGCGCATCGATGAGCCGGAACACCTCCGCTCCCCACTGGTAACGCTGCAAGCCCCAGCCGCATATGATAGCAGCCGGTTTGTGGCCGGCATACGCGCGCGCCAATATCTCTATCTCACCGGTCGGCACACCGGACATCTCGACTAATTCATCTAGATCCTGCTCCTTGACCATGGCGAGGTACGCATCGGTATTATCGCAATGCCCTTCCAGGAAACCCATATCGGCTTGACCGGCGTCCATGATTACTTTCGCCATCGCAAGCGCCAGATATCCGTCCATGCCGGGACGCGGGCGCACCTGCATATCGCAAAAACGCGATGTATCTGTCGTGAGGGGGTCGATAAGCGCGACCCTTGCGCCCCTGGCGCGCGCGGATTTTAAAATCGGCATAAGATGCGGGTTGGTGTCGACCGGGTTACGGCCCCATAGCAGGATAAACCGCGCGTTCATAAGGTCCTGCGGGTCGTGGCCGCCTCGCCGGCCGAAGTCCTGGGTTTGCCCGGCGATAGCGGCGCCGCCGCAGAGACTCCCGCCCGCCTCGGTCACGCCGCCCAGTAGATTGAAAAACCTCTTATTGAGCATCTTCAGAGCGCCCGTTGACCCGGCGCTCTGATAGTGAAGGATCGAAAGGCTGCCGTATTGGCCGATAGTCCTTTTCGTCAGGTCGGCCACGAGGGATACTGCTTCATCCCAGCCGATCTCTTGCCATACCCCATCGACCTTACGCAAGGGCTTACGCAGTCTCTCCGGGCTATAAACCCGGCGGATGTAGTCGACCGCCTTCCGGCACAAGAAACTGTGTGTGACACCGTGCTCTCTTGCACCGTTGATGGCCACCAATCTCCCGCCGACCACCCGCGCGCTGACACCGCAGGTATCCGGGCAATCCCTGGTACAGGTCGTCAACACAATTTTACTCTCGGACATTTAGGCTCCTCTTACGCTATGACAGTTTTGCGATTTCATGCAGTTACCCCATATCTGGGACGGCACTTCATACTATTGTATGCATGTTACGGTAATTATCAAAGTCTCCGTACACAATATTCTTCTCCGTTTTGCTGTTTGATTAAAAAGGCAGTTTGCCGATACAATATGCATTATGAATGAAACGGCGTGTGAGAGTTCTTAGGGGGAAGAGCCATTAATTTTGAGTACCTCGCCACGAAGAGTAGTAATATAGAGCACCCCGAACGTGTTATCCCGCCCGAGCGATTGGCTGATATGGGAGATACTAAGGGTCTCGCTATCGGCGAGATCGCAGGTAGAGATAGCATAGCTGCGACTATTAAGGCATGCGAATCACATGGCGTTGGAGCAGTACTGCCTACCATCGTCTATACCGGCACAGAGTACGGCGACTGGAACACGCCGCTGCAAAACATCGAGTTTCTCAAGAACGTCCTTGGGCAGAGATGCACGGTGTTAGAACCCGTCTTCCTGGGAAATCCGAAGCTCTGGGCAGCGCTGAGCGGCAAATACGCGGCGGTCATCGCTAAAGAGTTCGGCGCGTATTCTCCGTGTTTGGCATGTCACCTTTACATGCACCTATGCCGGGTTCCCCTGGCCAAAGCCCTCGGCAACGCACCGGTTATCTCGGGAGAGCGCGATACGCACCAGGGCGTCATTAAATTAAGCCAGACACCGCTCGGTATCGACGCCTCGGTCGAAGTGCTCGCTTACGCCGGGATAGAGCTACTCTTGCCGGTCCGTCACATGGAGGGCAATTCTGAGATAGAACAACTCATCGGCCCGGATTGGGAGCAAGGCCAGCGCCAGCTTGAGTGCGTCTTGAGCGGTAATTACGCCGCGCTCGACAATAATATCGTCTACAATGATATCGTCTACAATGAGGCCGCGCACCGGCGCTACCTCGACCGGTTCTTGATACCGTGCGGAAAAGCAATTATCGATGCCTGGCGTGAAGGCCCGGATGTCGATTACTTTGAGATAGTAAAAGGTGTGTTATTAAGCATCGTGGGTTCACGAACATGAGAGCGATACTGGTAATACTCGACGGGCTTGCGGACCGCTGCTGGCCGGCGCTCGATGGTAAAACCCCGCTCGAGGCGGCACACACCCCGAACCTCGACAGACTTGCTTCGATGGGCCAGACCGGGCTTCTCCAGTCGCTCGGTCGCGGATACGCGCCGGCAAGCGAAATCGCCCACTTCGTCATCTTCGGCTACCCACAAGAGGACTACCCCGGAAGGGCCGTCTTCGAAGCGGTCGCCGAGGGACACAGGCTGACGGGCAATGAGGTCGTATACCGCGGGCTCTTCTCATCCGTGGAGCAGCAAGACGGCCGATTGCAGGTCATGCGGCGCTTTATGGACGCCGGGGACGACGTCTGCGCCGAACTTTCCAAAGAGATAGCTCATTTTGAAAAAGACGGTGTTTCGTGTGAGTTCGTTTTTAACACGCGCCAGGAAGGAATTCTCTTTTTGCGCGGCGAGGCGAGCGAGGATGTCACCGATGCCGACCCGTATATCGAGGACCTTCCGGTCATAAGGGTGGAGCCGCTGGAGGGCGCGCGCGAACCCGAGAGGGCGACAAAGACCGCGTCCTGTTTAAATTCGTATTTAAGCATGGTCTACCGGCGCCTCCTAGAGCACCCCATCAATAAAGAGCGCGAGGCCAACGGCTTGCCGCCGGTAAACTTTCTTTTAATTAAATGGTGCGGCAGGAAACGGAGCCTACCGCCGTTTGAAAAACTTTACGGGCTCAAAGGGGCGAGCATCTCGACCGGCCTCATGTATAAAGGATTGGCGACAGAGATAGGGATGGACTGGATTGGGACCAAGTATCTACCCAACTGGCAAGATGATATGGTGAACAGGCTCAAACTCGCCGAACAAGCGCTCGACGATGGGTACGAGTTCATCCATGTCCACACGAAAGGCCCCGACGAGGCGGCGCACAAAAAAGATCCCGCGCTCAAACGCGACGTGATAAGCAGGCTCGATGAAGGGCTCGGTTATCTCTTCGAAAGCTCGCTCCTTAGCGATGACAACCTTATCATCATCACCGGCGACCACGGCACCCCGAGCGGCACGCGACTCCTTCACTCCGGTGAGCCGGTGCCGCTGCTCATGCTCGGCAGGTACACCTACCCGGATGATGTAAACGTATTCCACGAGAAGTCGTGCGTATACGGTAGTCTCGGACGAATAGAGGGCAGGGAGATGATGCCTGTCGTCCTCAACCAGCTCGACCGCATCAAATATATGAGCGCCAAGCTCCAGCCGTTCAACGGCATCTACTGGCCAAAAGAACTCAATGAATTTAAGCTTGAATAGCGGGGACGTTGGTTCACTTGTTCACTTATTAAGCATACAACCGACCGGCAACTGCTTTTGCCTACGAAGTAGACTGCAGCGCCGATTTGAGCGCCTCAAAGCTCAATTCTTCCATCTCAAGCTTAGAGTAGCGCCTGCCTATCTCATTGGTGCTGTGTGAATCTGAGGATTGGATATAGCGGAGCCCGTTGGTCTTCTCGCGCAGGATATCGCAGTTCTTCTTGTCCACGACTTCTATCGCTGAGATCGGCGCGTCTTTCACCAGGTAGTCTACGATGGGGCGGTCCATGAGCCGGTAGTCCTCAAAGAAGCGGTCGATGTGGGCTATATGGGTCATCCCGCCCAGTTCGGCGACCTTTTCCACCACACGCACCGGGTCATGTTCAATCATAACCCTTGGCAACAGCTCGACAATGCGCTCGACCCTCGGAAAGTCTAAAAAGCCCATCAGCTCCTCAAACGCCGCC
>Ga0351925_1094_pt1 | contig 15536 bp, 13 predicted proteins | sample BONcelHT113001D9_FD_206870 | JGI IMG/M metagenome (GOLD analysis project Ga0351925, IMG submission 206870) | Enriched cells from coal bed in the Powder River Basin, Montana, United States - BONCAT cells T11 rep2 HSBNCT.T11.300.1.D9 ... | reverse complement strand
GGTATGGCGCGGTATAGCGCGGAGTTAGTGGATACGAACGACTAGTATGAGAAAAAACGGGGGTGCGTATGGTTACGGATACTAAGACTCGTGAGGCGCCGAGCTTTGCGGTTATCGATGCGATTGTACATAAACACAACGCCGAACCGGGCTCGGTTATACCTATCCTGCAAGAGATACAGGATGTGTACGGATATGTCCCGGTGGTTGCGTTAGACCGTATCGCAAAGATTACGGGGATTACCAACGGCGAGGTCTACGGGACGGCGACGTTTTACAACATGTTTCGCCTTGAGCCGCTCGGTGAAAACCTGGTCAAGGTCTGCCACGGCACGGCGTGTCACCTTGCCGGGGCGGAGCGGATTGCGGAGTCGATCGCGCTTGAAGTGGGCGCGAAGGAGGGCGAGACGAGCGCCGACGGGAAATTTACTGTCGAGCAAGTAGCCTGCTTGGGCTGCTGTAGCTCGGCACCGGCGCTGATGATAAATGATGAGATTTATGGCCGGCAAACACCCGAATCGGTCAGAAAAGTACTAAAGAAGTGCGCGTGTGGTAAAGGGGACGGTGCATAAGCATGGGTAAAGCGAATGGAAGTCCCATAGTGAAAGTCGGATTGAGCTCTTGCGGTGTCGCCGCGGGTGGGCGCGGGGTCTACGATGCCCTGGCCGCAAAGCTCGAAGACAGCGAAGTATCGCTTATGCAGACTGGCTGCATAGGTATGTGCTACAAAGAGCCCCTGGTAGAGGTGCTTATGCCCGGCAACGAGCGGTACGTCTACGGTGATGTGACGCTCGATAAAGTCGAGCGAATCATCGAAGAGCATATATATAAGGGGCAACCGGTCAAGGACTGGCTCCTGATGGTCGAGGGAAACGGCTCCGATATCGAGGGCCCGCTCGAGGGACAGCGCCGTATCGTCCTTCGTAATTGCGGGATAATCGACCCGGAGAGCATCGACGATTACATATCGGTCGGTGGCTACGGGGCGATTACGAAGGCGCTCGGGAGCATGACGCCCGAACAGGTCATCGAGGAGGTCATAGAATCGGGCCTCCGCGGGAGGGGCGGCGCCGGCTTTAGCACCGGTATGAAATGGCGCTTCGCACGGCAAGCCAAGGGCTCACCAAAATTCATCATCTGCAACGCCGATGAGGGCGATCCGGGCGCGTTCATGGACAGGAGCGTGCTCGAGAGCGACCCGCATAGCGTCGTCGAAGGGATGCTCGTCGCCGCCTACGCAATAGGGGCGAGCGAGGGCTATATCTACTGCCGGGCGGAGTACCCGCTTGCGGTCAAGCGCTTGAAATTGGCGATTTCCCACGCACGCGAGCGCGGGTTTCTCGGGGGGTCGATTCTCGGGAGTGAGTTCGACTTCGATCTAAGGGTACGCGAGGGCGCGGGCGCGTTCGTCTGCGGCGAGGAGACCGCGTTGATGATGTCTATCGAAGGCCAGCGCGGCATGCCGCGCTCAAGGCCGCCGTTCCCGGCGCAATCCGGCCTGTGGGGTAAGCCTACCAGCATCAACAATGTGGAGACGTTTGCCAATGTCTCGTGGATAATCACCAACGGCGCGCAAGCGTACAACAGCCTGGGCACCGAGAAGAGCAAAGGAACCAAGGTCTTTGCGCTCGCCGGAAAAGTGGCGCGCGGCGGTCTCGTCGAAGTACCGATGGGAATGAGCATTAACGATATCGTCTTTAAGGTGGGTGGAGGAACCTCTTCCGACCTCGCGTTCAAGGCGGTGCAGATGGGCGGCCCATCCGGCGGTTGCGTGCCGGCAAGTCTGGCCGACACCCAGGTCGATTACGACTCGCTCAGCAGCATCGGGGCCATCATGGGCTCGGGCGGTATGCTCGTCATGGACGAGAGCACCTGCATGGTCGACCTCGCGAAGTTCTTTCTTAATTTCACACAAGATGAATCGTGCGGCAAATGTGTGCCGTGTCGCGTGGGGACTAAGCGGATGCTTGATATCCTGGAGCGCATCACCAACGGCGAAGGCCATGAGGATGACATAGGTTTACTCGAAGACCTGGCCGCCAGCATTAAGCGGGCGTCGCTGTGCGGTCTCGGGCAGACCGCGCCGAACCCGGCGCTCACCACGATCAAGTACTTCAGGGATGAATACGAGGCCCACATCAAGGATAAGAAGTGCCCGGCTAAGAAGTGCCAGGCGCTCATAACCTACGAAGTCTCGGCCGATGTCTGCACCGGGTGTGGGTTGTGCACGAAGTACTGCCCGACCGGCGCTATCGCCGGCGAGAAGAAGAAGCCGCATGTAATCGAAGACACAAAGTGTGTCCGTTGCGGTCTTTGTATGAATGTATGCAAGTTCAATTCGATAAATGTTTATTAAGGAGGGTAGAGATGTCTAACATAAAGATGTTTTTAGACGGCCGCGAAGTCGAGGCCGCAGAAGGAACCACCATCCTCGAGGCCGCCAGAGAGAGCGGTGTTACGATCCCAACGCTCTGCCACGACCCCAGGCTCAAACCCTATGCGGCGTGCCGCATCTGCCTCGTTTAGGTAGAAGGCGCCCGCGGCCCGGTTCCGGCCTGCGCCAACACGGTCGCAGAGGGCATGAAGGTAAAGACAAACACCGAGAATCTCTCAACGCTACGCCGGGTCTGCCTTGAGCTTTTGGCATCGGATCACTACGGCGATTGCACGGCCCCCTGCAAGCTCGCCTGCCCCGCCGGCATCGACATCCAGGGCCAGATCGCTCTCATCGCCGACGGGCAGTACGAAGAGGCGGCAAAGCTCATCAAGGAGTCGAACCCCTTGCCGAGCGCCTGCGGACGGGTCTGCCCGCGCTTCTGCGAGACAAGCTGCCGGCGAAACCTCGTCGATGAGCCGGTCGCCATAAACGCGCTCAAGCGCTTTGTGGCGGACTACGATATGGCGCACGGCCCCTATGCGCCAACGGCAAAACCCAAAACCGGGCGAAGAGTCGCTATCGTGGGCGGCGGCCCGGCCGGGCTCTCGGCCGCCTATTACCTCGCGCTTGAGGGGCACGCCGTCGAGATCTTCGAGGCCTCCCCCAAACTTGGCGGGATGCTTCGCTACGGCATCCCCGAGTACCGCCTGCCCAAAGAGACCCTCGACAAAGAGATCGAGACGATCACCAAGCTCTGCGAGGCGGTCCACCTCAACTGCGCCCTCGGCAGCGACTTTACCGTCGAGAGCCTTAAAAGGGACGGCTTTGCGGCGATATTTATGGGGCTCGGCTGCCAGGTGAGCCAGAAGATGCGCGTTGCGGGCGAAGAGACCCCCGGCGTGCTTACCGGCGTCGATTTCTTGCGCGATGTGGCCCTCGGCAACAAAGTTAAGCTCGGCGAGCGCGTTATAGTCATCGGCGGGGGTAACACCGCCATGGATGCCGCGCGCACCTCGCTTCGCCTCGGCGCGAAAGAGGTCGTGGTGCTCTACCGGCGCACCCGCGCCGAGATGCCCGCCGCCGCCGAGGAGGTCGAAGAAGCCGAGCACGAGGGCGCGAAGTTTCACTTTCTCTCGGCGCCGGTGCGCATCGTCGCTCAAGAGGAGCGCGCGGTGGGGATAGAATGCATCAAGATGGAGCTTGGCGAGGCGGATGCCACCGGGAGGCGCCGCCCGGTTGCGGTCGAGGGCTCCGAGTTCGTTATCGAGGCCGACACGCTCATCGCCGCTATCGGGCAGATGCTTCATATGCCAGACGCCCCGCAGGCGCCCGCACTCAACAAGCGGGGCCGTATCGAAACAGACGAAGCCACCACGGCCACCTCCATCGAGGGTGTCTTTAGCGGCGGGGATGCGGCGAGCGGGCCGGCGACCGTCGTTGAGGCGGTCGGGGCGGGAAAGCGCGCCGCTCGCTCCATACACCAGTATCTCAACGGCGAGGCGCCCGCGCCCGGGCCTGCGCCCTTCAACATAACCAAGGGCGCCCTTTCGCAGATCGACCCCTCCGAGTATGCTTCGGTAAAGAGGGCCCCGCGCGCCAAGCTCCCCGCGCTCAGCGTTAAAGAGCGCGCGCTCAACTTTAAAGAGGTCGAGTCGGGTCTCTCCGAGGAAGCGGCGCGCTCTGAGGCTTCGCGCTGCCTCTCCTGCGGCTGCAGCGATGTCTTTGACTGCGAGCTAAGGGCGCTCTCGGGCGAATACGGTGTGGAGGCGACCAAGTTTGACGGCGAGAAGCACCGCCTGCCCATACCCGATGACCACCGCTATATCGTGCGCGACAACAACAAGTGCATCCTCTGCGGGCGCTGTGCACGTATCTGCTCCGAGCTCATGGGCCTTGGCTCGATAAGCTTTGTCAACCGCGGGTTCGAGACGCTCGTGCAGCCATCGCTCGGTCAACCGCTCGAGGAGACCCAGTGCGAGTCATGCGGCCAGTGTGTCTCCACCTGCCCGACCGGCGCATTATCCGTCAAGGTAAATATGGCCAAGCCCGGGCCGTTCAAGACCGATGATATCCCATCGGCATGCCCGCAGTGCGGAATCGATTGCGCACTCACTCTAAAGGTAAAGGGCTCCAGGGTCGTCGATGTCACATCACCGCTGGGAAACGAGGTCAATGACGGCAATCTGTGTAAGAAGGGCCGCTTCGGCCTCTCGTTCATACACAGCAAGAACCGGATTACCGAACCTCTCATAAGGCGCGACGGGCACTTAGAGCAGGCCGGCTGGGATGAGGCGCTTACGGCCGCGGCGGAGGGCCTTAAGGGAGTTAAATCGCAATTTGGCGGTGATAAAATGGCCGTGCTGGCGTCGCCGAAGCTGACGAACGAGGAGAACTACCTCACACAGAAGCTCGCGCGCATGGCGCTTCGCACGAACAACATAGGGAACTCGCTCGGCGTGCCGGTCAACGATGCGCTGGCGCAGTGTTTTGGCAAAAACTCATCCACCTGCTCTTTTGTAGATATAGGCCAGAGCGATTTGATAGTCGTCTTCGGCAGCGATATCTGCACCGATTATCCCATCGTATCCTTGAAGATAAAAGACGCGGTAGGTAAAGGCAGCAGGCTTGCGATGGTAAATTCAGAGCCCACCCGGATCGACGCGCTCTCGACTATGACGCTCAAAGTGAGCAAACGGATGAATGAGGAACTGCTCCAGACGGTTCTCAACTATGTCTTCAACTATGGTCTAGTCGATAAAGACTTCGTCGAACGTAGAACGCTCGGTCTCCAGGTGCTGGAGCAGAACGTCAAACCTTACTCGATGGATAATTGGGCGGAGACGTTCTGGATTAAACCCGCAAAGGTCATAGAGTTTATCCATCTCTATGTCAGGGCGAAGAATCCGCTGATAATCGTGGATGCCGATAAACTCGAGGCCGAAGAGATGGCTCTCTTAAGCAACCTGGCGCTTGTGACCGGAAATGTCGCACGTGCGGGCGCGGGGATAGTCGCGTTGCGCGGCTCGGGAAATAGCCAGGGGCAGATAGAGATGGGCATTTCCTCGAAGTACCTACCGGGGCAAGAGCCTGCCTTCGGCACGACTCCGCGCCAGCGGCTGCAAAAGCTGTGGGGCGCAAGCCTACCGAAAGGCGAGGGGTTCGACGCAGAGGATGCGCTGACCGCTGTGAGGAGCGGCCAAGTCCGCGGAATTCTTGCCATCGGCGGAGCCGACGATGATATTAGCGCCGGGCTGCTCGGTGACGGGCGGGCATTCTCTGTGGCGATAGCCCCTGTCATGACAGACGCAATCGCCCAGGCGGACGTGGTGTTGCCGGGCTCGACCTTCGCGGAGAGCGATGGGACCTTTATTAGCTCCGAGCAACGACTCCAGCGTCTACATAAGGCGATAGAACCGGTGGCCGGTCGCCACACATGGCAAGTGCTATGCGACCTGTCGTCGAGTCTCGGATACAAGATGAAGTATGAGTCGGCAAGCGGTATCTTCGATGAGATACGCAAAGCGGTCCCGGCCTACGGCTCGATATCTTTTGATGATATCGGGGTTGGCGGCGTGACCGTGCCGTCATGCGATGAGCAGACGACGTTTATCGCCCCCCAGTGGCTTGAAAAGATGGCCGAAGCGGGGGTGCGTAAGCAAAAATAGGGATTCGTGCGACCGGAAACGGCGCAACACATGCATAGAATCTTAGTCAAAAGCACGCTGAAGGCGGGGTTGACCCCGCCTTCAGCGTCTCTACTATGCGCTCGCAAAGCCCGCCATCGTTTAAATCCATTCAATATATGGAAAATATAATCATATAAGTATTTATTAACCGGGAGCAGGCAGGCCATGCAACCGAGCCTTACCGCAACAGTGTTGCCGGTAGGGGCGGCAGTATGGCGATAGCAGAAAACATATGCCGACAAGGCCTTGACCGCCGGAGGTGAGGATAATGAGAATGCTGGTTGCTGTGGATGGGTCGGAGTCGAGCAATAATGCGCTGAAGCAAGTGCTTGCATTTGCGAAGCAGGCGGGCGGCGACGTTATCGCGGTAACGGTGCCGACGTTTTATGGGAGCGAGGCCGAGCTTGGCCTTGTCGGGACGATAGAGGAGATCTTTACGGGTCCCGCTGAGGCGATTCTGGCAGAGGCGCGCCAGACCGCCCGGGAGATGGGTGTTGATATACAGACGGTTATTGAAAATGGGGTGGTGCATGAAGCCATCATATCCATTGCGGCAGCTAATAGCGCCGATATGATAGTGATGGGAAGAAGGGGCCTGACGGCGTTCGCGAGAGCCTTGATGGGCAGCGTGACCGCCAGGGTCATCGGCTACAGCCCTATCGATGTATTGGTGATACCCAGCGATAGCACATTGAAATGGGGACGCATCCTGGTCGCGGTCGACGGCTCCATGTATAGTGATGCGGCGGTGGAGCGCGCAATTGCGATGTCCGATTCGTATGGCGGTAAAATCAGCATCTTAACGGTCGTGGACATGAATCCGGAACTCTACGCGATCGCGCCGGATGTGGCCGACCAGGTCGAGATGGGCGCGGTGAGCATAGTCGAGAGCGCCAAAGAACTGGCGGATAAGGCGGGCATCGAAGCCGAGACGATGGTCGTTCAGGGGGCGCCCCACGAAAAAATCCTAAGCGCGGCGCAAGAGTCGGGTGCCGATATAATCTGTATGGGCAGCCACGGGCGAACCGGTTTAAGACGCTTGCTCATGGGAAGCGTGACCGAGAGAGTCATAGGAGAATCGAAACTGCCCGTCCTGGTCGTGAAAACCCGCTAGCGGCCCGCATGTAATAAGTATATTAGGGTATGGTACCGTTAAGCCGGGCCTATTGGTTGTTTAAGGGTTGCTTCCGGTGGGAATATTTAATGCTGGGTTACCGAGTTTTTCTTAAATCTAAAGTGACCGCCGAGGGTTATTCTCAGCGGCCACTTTAGTTAACCAAGACCGAAGCGCAAGGCTTGGGTCCTTGCGCTTCGGCTCCCCATTAGTGCTTTTTCTTGCCGTCTTTCTTGTCCCTCTTCTTGCCGTCTTTCTTGACCTTCTTGTCCTTGTCGACATCGATGATCTTTTGATCTAACGTCTGTTTGTTTGAGTTGTCTTGATCGATATCCTGATCGATCTTGGCATTGTTTTCCGCAGTTGCATCGCCGCTTTTAGCGGTTGCCGTGCCCTTGTTGTCAACGTCGACTTTGGTCCCTAAGTTGATAGCTATTCCCCTGTAGGAAGTAGCGCTTGAGGTGGCCCAGACATCGGTGTAAGAGACATTACCAACAGCGTTTGCATCACCACTGGTGGCTTTGGCATCTTGCTTAATTTCAGCCTTCTGGTCAGCCTTGTTGTCCTGGTCCACGTATTGCTTCTGGAGACCTACGTTCGCATTGATGTCCTTCACATCGATAGATGGAGCGGGGATCAAGGCAAAAGCCGGTCCGGTCAACGCGAGTACGAACACCATAGCTAGTACGAACACAAAAGCTTTTCTCATATACGATTCACCTCCTTTCACTGTCATATCGCTGGAATCAATAGAGTAATATGTTCTTCGCACGCTTAGGTCTAATTGCTTAAATGAACGCGCTGGTTGTTTAAAACTCGGGGCTTTATCTTCCCGGATTAAACGCAATTAAACACAATAAACGAAAATAATTTATATTTTGCGGACTGAACAAGTATTAAGGGGGCTTAATCCAAATAAGCTGGTAATTGGCCTAATACCTACTTCAAACAGGGAATATCGCTTTTATCTTTAGATTAAATATCTTCACAAACCGAACTATGTGATAAAGAATAAAAAATATCCAAGGTGATCTTTCGCAGACCGATTTTTTTGGAGAAGGATGAAGAACTTTCGGGGTGAGGCGCTTAAGGTTCTTTAATTGCTTGCAAAGGACAGCCGAGACAACTTTTTATAAAAAGCGATTGGGATAAAAGTGGGGTTGCCGACCCGCTACCTCGTAAGCCGCTTCGCCAGCGCGGCCACCGGGACAAAAAGACCGCGATAAAGCCGAGGAGCGTGGCGGCCTCCCAGCCGACTTGGGTAAAACCGTCGCCAAAAATGCTTATCCTGTATACCGGCGTCACCAGAAGCGCGACGATGGTCTTGCGCTCACGATGTTCACGAGGAAGGCAATGAGAAGCCCTTCGATAAATACCATCAAGACGCCGGTCGTCGCTTTGGCGCCCAGGAACTCACGAACGCTGACCGGGGTGACGAGAATCGCCTCGGCGGTTTTCTTGCGGGTCTCATCAGAGACCAGATTGCCAAGCGCTTCACTTAGAGCCGGTAACGATCTCGTTCTTCGAGGCGGGGCTTCTTTTGCTCCTAAGCGGCACGCATAACCCCCACCATATCCTCTCTGAGGTGGAGTGGCCCACCATCTTCTTCACGGGGCTCTTCATAATCATCGGAGGCATTGTAAAAGTTGGCTTAATCGAGCTTGCCTCAAACGGGGTCTTGAAGATAACTAAGGGCAACATGTTTGCCGCCTCCATGGTGGTCATATGGTTTTCAGCCTCTGCGTCGGCCTTTGTGGACAACATCCCCTATGTGGCAACCATGAACCCGCTTATCGTGGACATGGCGCAAAAGATATGGCCGAATCTCTCCGGCATAGAGCTCTTGCACAAGGCTGAGCTTATGCCGCTTTGGTGGTCGCTTGCCCTTGGCGCATGCCTTGGCGGAAACGGCATCGCTATCGGGATCTCGGCCAACGTTATCGTGGCAGGCATGGCGGAAAAAGCGGGGTGATATAGCCAGGTTTTAATTCATCGATTTCTTCGCCAACGATGGTTAGTTCGGTCTTTTCTGTCATTTAGCCCTCTTTAGTTCTTAGATTATTACTAAATAAAAGCAGAAGGAATAGATTTTTCTATTATAGCATGGTTGTCTTTTAATTCATGCTATAAACATCTAAGAACTTAGATGTTTATATCGGCCTTAGTTTTCCGCTGCTCTTCCGGTTTACCTTGCTTTTATCAATGTTCTGTTCGTCGATGATCTGATCTTTAACTTGGAGAACAGCTCTCTGTCCTGGCTAGAGAAATATTTAGCGGCTCTGGTGAAACCTATGGTTCTCGAAGGATAGCAAAAGCCCTGGAGGGTAGAGGAATCCCCTGTGGCCGTGAACGTGCCAGGACGCTGATGAAACTCGCCGGTGTAAAGCGGAGGTAAAGAGTCGTCGTAAGTTTAAGACAACTACCGACAGCAAGCATAAGAAAGAGATCGGCGCCATTTTAAGAAAACTGTGCCAGTACAAAGGCATAGAAATCATTGAGGCAAACGCCTGTATTGATCACATACATATGTGCCTTAGGATACCGCCGAAGTACAGCGTAGCATGAGATAATGGGCTACCTCAAAGGCAAGAGTTCGCTGATGATCTTTGAGCAGTTTGGCAATTTAAAGTACAAGTACGGCAGCCGGCACAGAGCTATCCGGCTCCTTCAGCCTCATTGCGAAGATTCTTAGGAAGAAGCCGTTGTGTCTGCTTAACCCAAGAATCTACCCATTCCCGAAGATTTTCAGGAAGGCGCTTAGTCTCCCAATCTCGTTCGTGAGCTATAGCAGTTATGACGTCTGTAGGATTGGTGACAGCAACAAGTTTAATGGCGTAAAGAACGGGACCCAGGGCATGAGTAGGAACATGCGCAGTCGCCACCGCTTGGCCTGCTGCATGGGCGGCAAACTTTGCAGCCTTATCTTCTTCACTTACCTTCTTAGCAGCCGCATGAGCCGCAAGCGAAGCTCCTCGAATGGTAGACATGATGAACTTTCCAGTATTCACCCATTCCCGAAGCGTCCTGATGGCATCCCGGGGACGGGTGTCTGAGTATTTTTCCTCAAAATAAGGCAATAGACGCTCTGCACATTCTGCTGCCCAAAGACCTAGAGCTCTATGGTCGTTCTTATTAAAGAAAATCCAAAAGTCCTGATGCTTGCCCGTGTATCTTTTCTTGAGTTCTTCCAGAATATCCTCATCACGAGAAGGACAAGGACATCTTCGGGCATGTTCCATGTGCCATTTGACCCTCTGATCCAAAGTCGCATTTTTAGGTAGTTTATGTTTTGAATGCCACTCTATATTTGGAGAAGAATCAAATGCAAAATGCGAGGCTTGTTGACCTGTTTCTTGGGAATGCGATGCTTTTGACATGCTTGTATTATAACATATGATTTTGAGGCTAGAGGGAAAGCGCTGAAGAACCTCTTTGGATCTCATACAGAATATCTGTTCAGCTACTTGTGGGATTTTCAGGAGTAACGGCTGCTCTCCAGCTGCAAAGGGACTTATCAACCAACCTTAAGTACAAGTTCTTCTAAGAGTTCGAAGATTGTCCGATCCGGGGAGCACTTTTTTGATGCAAAATGCTACGTGAAAAAACCGCTTTGTAGGGCGGTTTTTTCGCATTTATGCCTACGGTTATGGGGTACGGTCACTGTTATGGGCTAGAGATTATATCACCCATGAAAATCTTGCGAATGTGAACAACGACCCACTTTCCACTCACTTTCCCACTTATATCACGGCTTGCTATTCTGGTTTTAAAATAATTAGAATGACTTAGGGATTGTAGTAGAATCGGTAAAGCGTAAGTGCGAGGATAAAAATGCGAAATTTTATTTGAAATTAAGAATGCACGTTTGCGGAAAAGGGTGCGGTAGGGGGTGCTTTATACGATTTGGGGAACTTTTACATATATTTGCCGTCTAACCGGTAAAGGAGGTAATTCTATGAAAAAACATCTGTGTTCATTCGCTTTCATAGCTATAAATTTGGTTATATTGGCAGGATGTAGTAATTACGGCAATACCACTTCATCTGCAAAAACAGAAAACACCTTGATTGGGACCAATTCAAGCCGATCTGATGATACAACCGAGACAAAAACTGCCTCAAGCCAATCCGTTGATACAGCCGACTGGAAGCCTACGCCATATGAAACTGTCAATAATTTTGACGGTGTCACCATGACTGTAAAGAAAGGAACGGCGTCCCCTACAGGATTGACAGTAGCATTTGAGAATAACTCGAACAGTCAGTGCATCTATGGTCAATACTTTTTGTTGGAGAAGAAAATCAATGGAAGATGGTATCAGGTTCCTGTCGCTATAGATGGCAGCTATGGATTTAATGATATTGGCTATACTTTAGCTTCTGGAGACGATGGGGAATGGGCAGTGGATTGGGACTGGCTCTATGGAAGCCTGGACGCAGGTGAATACCGCATAGTGAAAGATATAGCTGATTTTAGAGGTCCAGGGGATTATGATACCTACTATTTGGCTGCTGAGTTTACAATTTACTAACCGAACAAAATGAGCGCACTCTTTTACTTAGAGCTGGCCGGGTTTCTTTGGACAGCAAAGCGCGATTCTTAGGTGATAAACCGCTTTAGCCTAGACCGCTGCCGACAGTTCTAATTGTCGCTCAAGCGGCGTTGTCCGATGTAGCAAAGTAAACCTCATCCGGCGTTAAGTCGCCCGAGACCTTGATGCCGGCGCCGTTCATTGTAAAGTTCAAAGTATTCCGCAAGCCCGCGCCTCGCCTCGGGAATCGATCCGTATGCCTTAATATATACCTCTTCATATTTAACATTTTTCCAGAGACGCTCAATAAACACATTATCCATCCATGCTGATCTTGATTCCATTACCACTTAACAGCCCTGTAAATGCCTCTGACGTAAACTGGCACCCCTGGTCGGTGTTGAAATCTCTGGGGTTCCGTTGATCCTGGCGATTGCTACGCGATAGCATATAGTAGTCTCAATACAGGGCAGTTTGCAGAAGAATTGTTTAAATTAGCCTTTGCTAAAATGGAAAGATATCAGGCAGACGACGGCGGGATTATTACAAACTATGGTGATGAACATAGGGCAGGCTTTACGGTAGAGGCGTTATTTCTGCTGAAGAAATTAGGGCGTATAGCCTAAGCCGTAGCACACAAGCACAACTGCTCCAAAAGTTCGAATATAGTCCGATCCGGGGAGCAAATACGGAAGATTATGGCTTGTCAAAGCCATTTTTTCTTTTTTTAAGAGCAAGTACAGCGAGGACGGTAACACTGGCATCGGCGCTTAGGCGTGGCTAGGCGGTGGATACGACGTGACCTCGACCAGAGTTAGATAGGCGACGTATCGATTCTTTCTATAAGAATCAGCACCATACCCTCCGTTTGCACGCGCGCTTTGTAAGCTAGCCCGCGAAGAGGATGGTTGCCCTATTTGTTCGGCTTTCGACATAGATCCTCGACATATACTCGTTGTCCGTACAGTATATATCCGATTCCCACTAAGATGAGAATGTACTCACCGGCGGTAACGGCAGGCGGAGGGGGAACCGTGAAGAAAAACCTTGCCTGGTCGGCGGGCGCGGTGAGGAAAAGGAGCGCAGCGTCGATTACCGCCAAAACGCCGGCGAGCTTGGGTCTTCGAAGGAACAGCGAAACCAGCCCGGCAAGCGGAATCAATAACCCCACAGTTATAAAGAACCCTGCAAACGCCGGGTTCCGTAGTTCATTCATACGAGTCTCGACTCCCAACGGAGTCAACAGGAAGCCCAGAATAAAGCCCAACCCAAACAAAACTGCCAATACCCGCTCTGCATTCCCGAAAGACGTCTTTGTATTAGATGATGAAGACATTTCTTATTTTCCTATCTTATTGTCCTCATTGAAGCACAACTAATAAAGCTAAGCCGTGGAAGGCCATCACTTGGTCGAGGGCGGCGGCCTCGGACTGTGCTCCCCCGCTGATAGTTTTCCCCAGCGTCGCGTAAACCAAACGTTGTAGCGCATGAGCTGCGATGCGCAGCGATGTCTCTCAGCCCGAGTGGACCTTTCAAGCGCCGAGTCTGCTGGATGCGCCTGTTAGCGGGCGACGCTGCCGAAGCCCCCGCCGTCTGATCCCCGAGCGCGGTTCGCAGATCAATAACTGCTAATGCTGGGCACTGGCACATAAACACAATTGTTTCGAAAGTTCGAAAACAGTCCGATCCGGGGATGCATTTTTACGTGCACATAAACATATGGAATAACCGCTCTACAAAGCGGTTATTCCTATATCTACCTACAGTTATGGGGCATAGTTATGGATCGAGAGGGCCAAAAAGTCTTGCCTCCATTGAGTACTTGTAAAATTCGATGAAACCGCTTTATCCGTTAACCTTGCCCCTGTTGTGCAAATTATTGGCTTAGTATAGAGTAATCATAAATGCATTCTTGGAGATAATATGATTACTATAAAAGAAACCCCGAGAGCAAAAACCGTTATAGAGGCCATAAAAGGGCATATCGAACGCCGGCAAAGAGTTCTGTCATCCGAAGAACAAAGCGTTAGAAAATACATCATAACGCACTTTTTTGATACCTCCGAGTTTCCGGGTTTTGAAGGATTGGCAAGAGAGTTTAGCCTATCTGCTACAGAATTGCTCGCGATCCTTAAAAACTAGACGAATATGATGCCATTAAATTGGGAGAAAACGGGGTAGAGATCGCATATCCCTTTTCGGCATTGCCAACCAATTACAGTGTCTATTTGCCTACAGAGGATGGAACTCAAAAAAGAAGGTTCTATGCAAACTGCGCTATTGATGCTTTGGGTGTCGCCTACATGTTTAATTGCGATATTAAAATAACCGCATATTCGGCGCAGCTCAAGGATCCGGTCGAAATAACTATTAAGAAAGGCGTTGCTGCATCTTACACCCCAGAAAATATACTCGTTTTTGGTGGCACAAATTATCGCAGTAAGGCGGCAAGCTCTTTGTGTGGTTCGTTATTGTTTTTGCCTCTGAGGATGAATTTAGTGAATGGAAAACGCTAAACCCTACTAAACGGGGCGAAAAGCTTGATCTAGGTGAAGCCCTGTATGTGAGTAAAACCATCTTTCAAAACAGGCTGAAAGACCAGGAGATATAACGACCATCTCAGCCCACTTCTGTCTCTTAATTCACGTCCCTCGAATGTTTTTGAAATTTCCAACACAACAGTACCGCGAATGGGTATGAACTAGCCAAAACGTATGCTCAGGGAGATGGTTAATGTGGCAGATATCGATGTTTTAGTTATCGGCGGCGGCATGGCGGGAAGCGCGGCTGCCAAAGCAGCCCGCGACTACGGTGTATCGGTTGCACTTGCCGATCCAGGTGAGCTTGGGGGCACCTGACTTTGGCGGGGATGCATTCCTAAGAAGTCCTTGGTAAGGTCTTTGGATGTTTTCTCTACCGTTAAACGTGCTTCTGAGTTTGGCGTTGTTATCAAAGATGAGGTTCGTCTCGACTGGCCGCATGTGATTGATCGCAAGCAGTACGCAACCAAGAACGCCGAAGGTGATAAGGTAGCTGATCTCAAAAGGCGGGGCATTGACTACTATAAAGAGAAAGTAACCTTTCTATCGCCGGAAGAAGTTACTCTGGGCACCGAGCGTATTCGCCCAAAAGAATCATCATTGCAACCGGTTCAAAACCAAGCATGCCGCCTATCCCCGGCATTGAGCACGCCATAGCTAGCGATGATGCCCTTGAGATGAAAGAACTCCCTGAATCGATGGTTATCATCGGCGGTGGCTTTATCGCCCTCAAGTTTGCGCATGTATTTCATCAAGCAGGTGTAAAGGTAACCATTCTTGAAGCTAAAGACCGCCTTCTATCAGCCGCTGATGCTGAGATATCAAACGCCATAAAAGACTCATTTATCAGCCAAGGCATGGATGTCTACACCGGGGCAGGTGTTTCCGGTATCGAAGCACAAGATAGCAAAAGAGCCGTGACAGCAACCATAGCCGGTGAAGAGAAGCGGTTTATCACTGACGTTGTGCTAAATGCCACCGGGCGCACGCCTTCTTTTGATACCCTAAACTTGGATGCGGCTGGGATTCTCTACTCAAAGAAGGGCATCAAAGTTAACGAGTTTATGCAAACAAATATAGAGCACATCTATGCAGCAGGCGATGTAATAGGAGGATATATGCTCACCCCTGTTGCCTCATATGAGTCGAGAGTTGCTGCTCAAAATGCAGTTAGGGGAAATAGTCGAGCGATGGATTACCGCGTTGTGCCGTATGCGGTCTTTTCTCGCCCGGAAATCGGAAGCGTGGGGCTAACAGAAGAGGAAGCGAAGACAAAAGGCATTGATTA
>Ga0351925_1093_pt1 | contig 15591 bp, 10 predicted proteins | sample BONcelHT113001D9_FD_206870 | JGI IMG/M metagenome (GOLD analysis project Ga0351925, IMG submission 206870) | Enriched cells from coal bed in the Powder River Basin, Montana, United States - BONCAT cells T11 rep2 HSBNCT.T11.300.1.D9 ... | reverse complement strand
AATACCCAGATCACCCGCGTCGACCGTCAGGCCCACCGTGCCGTTGGCGGTGGTGATTCCCGTGACATCCAGCCCGTTTGCCGTGTGGCTTCCCGTGATGTTGAGGCCGTCGGATTCCTGGAAGAAAAAGTTTCCGACGGACTCCGCGCTAAGGCTCGCTACATTGTTGGCGCCGGTAAGATTTATGCTCGTTCCGGCGGAAAGCCCAAGGTGATTGGCGGTGATAACTCCTGCGCCGTTGATCGACCCCACTGTCGCGACAAGTGTGGCATCCTTATTGCCGCCATCCGCTGTAATCGGAGCGGCAATGCCGAGATTGCCCGCATCGAGTGTCAGGCCAACCGTACCGCCGGATGTGATCCCGGCACCCGCGACGCTAAGGCCATTGGACTCCCGGAAGAAAAAGTTCCCTCCCGAGACTCCGCTCAGGCTCGTCACGTTGTTGGCGCCGGTAAGGTTTATGCCCGTGCCGGCCGTGAGGTCGAGACCGTTGGCTGTGATTGCGCCAGCCCCCGTGATCGATCCCGCTGTCGCGATCAAGGTGGCATTCTTGTTGTTTCCTGCCGTAACCGGTGCGGCAATACCCAGATTACCCGCATCGACCGTCAGCCCCACGGTACCGCTGTTCGTGGTGATTCCGGTTCCCGTAACGTTCAGTCCGTTGGATTCGCGAAAGAAAAAATTCCCCCCCGAGGTGCCGCTCAGGCTTGCTGCCTGATTGGCCCCGGTAAGGTTTACGCTCAGTTCCGCGGTAAGATCAAGGTGATTGGCTGCGATAGCACCAGCACCACCAATCGACCCCGCTAAGGCCAACAGGGTAGCATCCATACCGCCAGTGGCAATTGGACCGTCTATGGTGAGATTGCCGCCGTTCGCCAACAAGACGACATTCCCGCCATTAGTGGTGATCCCCTGGCGGGAAAAATTTGTTCCGCCGGCCAGAACAGCATCGACACTGCCCACGGTCAGGCTGTTCATGTCCCTGTAATCAAAGAGATTTCCGCCGCCGGTTATATTGGCCGCAAGTGTTTGGACAGCATTGCCGCCACCGGTCAGCAGGGAGGCGCTATTTGCCTCCAAACCCAGACTTCCCGCAGTGATACTTCCAGCAGTCTGAATGATATCGCCGCCGGTTATCGCCACCAGTGTGCCAGTGGTATTGATGTTTCCGGCCAGGTGGACAAGCCCTTGATCGCCGCCTTCGAGAACAATGGTCCCCTGCTTGGCACTGAAGGTTTTCGCCTCCACCACCCCGCCAAGATTTATGGCTTCGTTCAAAAATCCGGCCGCGACATCAGCGGACATAAGCACAGTGCCGCCGTTGGCATGGATCTGCCCGGTATTGCTGTTCAAGATAGCCGCGGAAGAGGAATCGATTACTTTATCCAGGGATGCAAACTGAATGAGTCCATCCCCATTGAAGTCCAGAGTAAATGTCGGGGATCCACCGATCAGCACTTGTCCTAGCCTGGCCTGGATATATCCATCATTTCGAACGTGAGGAGCCACCAACCCGGCCAACCCAAGGTCGTTCAGGCTGGAAGTGCTCGCGATTATCCGGGCGCCTTCCTTGACCCATATTGATGAATCCGCGGGTGACGCGACTGAGAACCTGTAGTTCCCATTCAAAAAATCGTCATTATCGATATTGGCAGTCGTAGCGAGTATCCCGTGCACATCGACTCTCGCGTTTTGGCCAAAGACGATTCCATTTTGGTTGACGAGCCATACGTGCCCGTTTGCAAGTAAATTACCGTCAATCAGTGAGGAGTTTTGGTCGTTTATGCGGTTCAATGCAATGGATTTTGAACCTGCATCCTGAACGAATTGGGTTCGTTCTCCGTTGCTGATATTAAAGGAATCCCAATTAATTATGGCGCGGTCAACCTTCTGTCTGATCCTGGTGGTATTAACGCCATGTATATCAACGAAGTTTCTGATTTTGGCATTGGCATCGCCACCAACTACCACCCCACCGGCAGGATTGGCCCACAGCGGCATAGGAATGCACACAGCCACCCATGCAGCCATTACGGCACTCACGATTCGATACCACCGCTTTGAAGTACGACCATGGAAATAGGCAAAACCAGGGAGTCTTCTTCCGTTACCCATCTTCATTGCATTCTCCTGTCCCGCGTTTCACACTGCTACCTGGAATAATGCTTCTCCGGCATCAGCCTCTCGTCCAAGAGGAAAAGAGTTATTTACGATCCCACAATGTTTATGCGCTTAAAAAAGGGCAAAGCCTTGGAACAGGACCTGGAGGTCCTTGTTATCGCCACCTCGCAGGCTCTCATGAGTAAGCGGTTTGGCTAATGCCAGCTCTACGGAAAAACGAGGGGTGAACCAGGCACGCACACCACCACCCGCCGAAGAAAGCGAATCGGAAAGTCCCGTGCCGCGGTCCCACACATTGCCGAAATCATAGAAGCCGAACAACTGATAGCGGTGCAAAAATCTGTGTTCCACCGGGCGCGTGTATTGAAACTCCAGGGTAGCTCCGACCCCGTGATCGCCGCTGAGTTCACCGGGATTATACCCGCGACCGAAGCGAGTCCCGCCCACACCCAACTCTTCGTCGATAAGCACGCTGCTGAAGGCGTACTGCCCCGCAGCTTTGCCCAGCAAGGCAAACGGGCCAAAAATTTGCTGAAGGCGTGACACTTTCATGTTGAGCGTCGTGAAAACACCACTTCCATCGGATCGGGAAAGAAATTCATCGCCTGACTCGCTTGCATCCAAAAACGGGAGCCCCTGGCGCAAGCCCAGGCTCCAAAAATTCGAACCGCGCCAGGCATCATGATAGTCTCCGAAGGCCGTAAGGTGGAGCACCCGCAATTTGTCGCGCGAGAAGGTGATGTCATCAAAGATATTGGTGTCCGTGTTGATTACATCCAGCCCAGCCTCGACAAAAAGGTTGAGATCGCGAGATCTTATGATGGGGTAACCCACTATGGCGCTCACCAACATCTTGTCACTGATGACATCCAATTCAGCAATGTTGCCGCCCGGATTGGAATGGCCAAGCGAGAAAAGTGACTTGATGTAAATACCGCTGGACCAGGGTCGCACCGACCCGCCCGCCTGGATTACCCTCTGATTGTTTTCAGCAAAACCGTCGGAGGGATCGCTTAACAGCCCTCCCAGGGTCCAGCCGTCTCCGAGCGAAGTGAAAGAATTCAGTGACAGGAGCGCGGATGCCTCCCACACTCCCGTAAAGGAGCTGCCAAGATTGTCCACTGTCAGCATGCCGTCAAAGACACGACGTTCCACGCTTGCTATCAGTTGCGCCGCCCCCACTTGATCCGTGGCGGGACGCAAAGTCCCCTTGGCTACCACACCGGGGATATCGTTTACCAATAGAAGGTAGCGCTCAAGGGTCTTCAGAGTCAGAGGACGCTCGGAGGGCAAATTCCGCAGGTAGTCTTTGACCAGGTTCCCCGCCCGTCCTATATCCCCTTCGACCACTACATCACTGACATACCCCTCGAAGACCTGAATTCTGAAACGGCCTTCGCTCGATGTTTGCGCGGGGACGATGGCACGGGCCAGGAAAAAACCATCCTTGCGGTAGAGGCGCTGTATTTCTTCGGCGATATTATATATTTCCGCCAGGGAAGTCTCCGTGCCAATGCGCTGCTCATAGACATGTTCGATAACGGACTTCGGGTAAGCAGTGACCCCTTGCACTTCCAGCCCTCTCAAAACAAAGCGCACGGTCTCAGCCCCTGCCGGCGCGCGGGTCGGTGCAGTCTCCGGGACTTTAACCTCCGGAATCGACTGCGGCGCCTGATACTGCTGAAGCTGTTCCAGCCGGACGTCAGGCTCAACGGATTGAGGCAATCTCAGCCCGCCGGGTTGAGCAACAGCCTGAATGGGCAGAGCCAAAATTCCTGTCAAAAGAACTGCAAAAATGCTCAACAAAGCCCAACCGCAATGTGATCTTTTCAAAGCCCCCCCCCTTTGGATACTCTAAAGATCAGATCGAACAATATCACTCAGCCCCAAATGAATAGATGACAGCATGTTTTCATTAATAACGCCTTGAACGCATCAAACCGGTATGAGACAGGACCCGAGGGATTCAGCTAAGCGCCGGAGCCCGGCCTGCCTAAACCGCGGCAAATTCTACCTCTCACCGAAAGATCCCCTCTAACCAAGCAAGAATCGAATTCGAGCGCGCGAAACCGCCCAAGAAGCGAATTCAAGCAAAATCGCCCCACGCCGATTGGTGCGGAGGAAAATAACTATATAATGGAAACACATGTAATTCGGTCCGCTAAAGTGGAGTAAGGTCGGAGCAAACGGCAATATCATTATCCCGCGCCGCCACTTAAGATAGTCGAAAAGTGGACCCATATTTTGGAGCCTCTTCTCAAGGGTTCCCGTCTAATTAGCCGTCAAAATACAGTACCAAATGGTTGCACGCAAGCGATAGGTTGTCGACGCCTTATTGAAGAAAGAGATTAACTTGATAACGATTATTCTTAAATCTGGATTGCCTGTCCAGTTTAGTTTCTGTCTGCGGAGGTGTCAAGAAGAAACTCCTATCATCTTGCAATGTATCCAGTTATTTTCTATATGCCTGGCTTTCTACCGAATGATATCCCATCAATCTACTGTTGATAATGCCCATTCTTGGACAATCGATTCCTCACTGATTGGCGGGGGTACCTGTTTTGTGCAAGTAAGAGAAATTTTCTGTATTATCAACTGGACAATGACATGCAAACAGGTAAAACGGTGCTCTACATTCCGGGAATTAAAGACAATGCATGGTTTGAAAGGCAATAATTCGGGGTGCGGCGGGCATGAAGCGAAAAAATGCGTAGCGAGAAAAGTACCATGTTTAGTCATGAGCCATCGTTCCGAACCGAAAATCGAGAAAACCCGGTGGCCCATTTTCTGTAATTTATACCTTCGCGACAGTGGTTTGAGATAATTCACGCAATACCTGATTAAACATGTTACCGTCTGAGACCGGCAATAAATCGGAATGACAACTTGAGAGGAGCTTGATCAAAAGGTAGGAGCTACACTATGGGAGGAAATTATTATGAAGCAGCTTATCGACAATTGACAATCCCTCCTAATAACAGGGAGGTTTAATATCGGCATCCGATTTGCAATCCGATTTCAGGGTGACTTCAGGTCCAAAAATGGAAAAGGCCCGCCCCGAAATGCCGGTTTCTTCATGAAGATGGTCGGGGAGGACCTTTGCCCTTAAGTGCTTTTCAAATGCTTTTCACCTGCTATCTCATTAACCCTTGTCTGCCTTCTTGGACTTCTTTTCGGCCTTTTTCTCTTTCATGGTCTTCGCCGGTTTCTTCTTGGCATCCTTTTTAGTGTCAGCGCTCTTACTCATGGTTTTCTCCCTTATGGGTGTTGGGATGTTCTGTTACTGGGACATCTGCTCGCTTCTTGGCTCTACTGCCCTGTTTTTTTAAAAAAATCCGGGGAAGATCCGCCCGTCGCCCTTGTGCCTTAAAGAGTCAGATGAACAAGACGACCATAGAAAAACAGGACTACTCAGTCACCCTACTCTACCATCGATGCTTGGGGCATCACAGCGCGAAATGCAAGCGATAAAGACGGTTTGAATATTACCCGTGCAATGGGTCTGGAAGCAATAGGAAGTTTATCGGATGGAGCCGCGAAAAACCAGGGCTTCCGGCGGCCGCCACGCTATTTCCTGCTTCATCACTCTATAACAGTGATTATTTTTAGAAGGATCGATAGAAAAATTTTCATAATCGCCCGAGAATCAGCGTTTCCCCCTTATGTGGACTGTTTTCGCGGATGATGCGCAAGGAAGGCGCGCGCGTGACCGAAGAAGACACCGGCGGTTAAAATCGATGATCCTGAGACAGAACAGCCTCCCTTGCATCAACCGCGCGGAAGGAGGTAAGCCAATGGCAACAGACATTAGTCCGATTCCCCCACTCAGTGACAAGAATAGCTGCATCCATGCGGGCAGGGTTTATCCGGAGGCATCCATGGTCTGTGGTCATGAGATCTGTATCGTGTGTAAACAGGGTGAATGGGAGGAAAAAAGCATTGACTGAGAACTCACCCGATGAGGCAACGAACAAAATTGAGACCTTTCGCTTTGCCTCCAGATTCAAATGCGGAGAAACCGAATGCGTATGGCTTCGAAAGGATGGCCGTCCACTTCTGGTTGAATTGCCCTACATCGACACAGCACTGATGAATGGGGCTGAAAATTTGCCGGAATATTGTTCCGGCACGGAATGCTGGGTCGAGATGAATTATGAAGATCTTGATACCCTCGAAAATGAAATGGAATGGGTATTCGGATGGTAGAGCAGGCCCTTCCTGTCTCGAAATGGAGGGCTTCACAATGGAAAGCACCAGCAGTTGCCCCCCTTTTCTGAAGGGGGGGAAGGGGGGATTTGTGAGGGGTCAGGAACCCTCTTGAACACGACATGGTATTAATCGCCGTATTGATCGCCGTTCATATTGCCCTGAACTATAAAGGACTTACTCGCTATTCATATTCCGGGTTCTATCTATTTCCGCCAACATTTTGTTAATGAACTCATCGGTAAATACACCCGGGTTGTTCTGCTTGAGCCATCTCAGACACAGGGACAGGCTGTCCGTTCTCAATGCCTCTCGCAGCGTGGCGAACTCACCGGTCAAATCGTCGGCACTCTCGGCGGTGGCTTTTCTCTGCTTCGCCGAATTGAAATCAAGTATCCTCGCCATCCATTTCCCCTTCCTTGGAAGCTCTACGTACAGATTGCCACCCTATCTCATGTTAGGTTGCGAGATGGCGCCCTAATGGCCTCAAGTCGCCCTTACTTCCTTCAGCAGCAGGGATTCAGTTTGCTCAATCTGTAGAATTCCCACTTTCCGACAGGGGCACGGAAGGATTCGAACGCATCTCGGTATCACACAGGGATAGCTTCCAATCCAAGGGGTTAAAAAAAGGTTACAGCGGCCGTGTCCGCGTGACAATGCGGTAATTACCTGTAAGCCATTACTATTACAGCGAATCAGGAGGGAACTGTTTCCTGGGTGAGCATCGGAATTTTAGGAAGTTTGACCAGGATGGCCGGATTTTTCGGAGCGTCTTTGGACCCGCCCCGAAAATCCGACTGAATAATTTGAGGGTTGCACTGTATTCGGAATCGGTCAACAGCCGGCGTTATCTCCCTGGATCACCCCTTGCCCAGCAGGGCCAGCAAGACACCGCCCGCGACCACACTGGCAATCTGGCCGGCCGTGTTTGCCCCCATGGCGTGCATCAGGAGGAAATTTTCAAAATCCTCCTCCTGTCCGACTCTTTGAACGACGCGAGCAGCCATCGGGAAGGCGCTTATACCGGCTGCCCCGATAAGCGGATTGAAATTGCCGCGGCTCAGCAGGTTGAGGAATTTAGCAAACATGAGCCCAGCCGCGGTATCGAGACCGAAGGCGAGAATGCCCAGACCCAGAATGGCAAGGGTCTGGAGCTGCAAAAAGCTGGCGGCAAGCATCGTCGAGCCCACAGCGAGGCCGAGAAAAAGGGTTACAACATTGGCAATCTCGTTTGAGGACGCGCCGGTGAGCCGTTCGACCACACCCGACTCTTTGAGCAAATTGCCCAGCATGAGGGTCCCGATGAGTGGAATGGCCATCGGGACCAGTGAACCAACCACAATGACGACCATCAATGGAAAAATGACACGTGTGCGTCGGCTGATGTTTCGCGAAGTGTAGGGCATTTTTATGCGACGCTCGGATCTGGAGGTCAGCGCCCTCATGATCGGGGGCTGAATTACCGGCACAAGCGCCATGTAGCTGTAGGCGGTAACCGCAATGGGGCCAAGCAGATGCGGAGCGAGGAGGTTACACACGTAAATTGAGGTCGGCCCGTCGATGGCGCCGATTATACCGATCGATGCCGCCTCGTTGAGGTCGAACCCCAGCCAGAGCGCCAGCATGAGGGTCCCGAAGATTCCGAACTGACCCGCCGCTCCGAGTAGCATCATCCGGGGGTTTTCAAGAAGGGGGCCGAAGTCCGTCATCGCTCCGATTCCGATAAATATCAGAAGGGGAAATAGTTCGTTATCCACCCCCATCTTCTTCAGGACCTGCAGCATGCCGTCTTCATGGAGCATGGGGGAAAGCGGCAAATTGGCCAGAATACAGCCCGCGCCAATCGGAAGCAGCAGCATCGGCTCATAGTCTTTTACCACGGCCAGGTAAATCAAAAGACAACCGATCCCGATCATAAAAAGCGATCCGGGAGTGATATTGAGGACTCCATTGAGAAGCTGCGTAAAGTCGATGGTCACGACTGCTCCTCCTTCGCGAACCTGACCAACACGTCCCCATAGCTGACGCATTGTCCCGTTCGCACATTCACCGACTCGATCTTGCCGTCCCTCGGGGACTTGATGGAGTTTTTCATCTTCATCGCCTCGAGAATGAGAAGGGGCTGCCCGTGCTTTATGGCATCTCCGGGCTTCACTTCAATGGAAAGAATCACGCCCGGCATCGGGGCGGCGACATCCTCGCGCACGCCATCGCTTGGCATGGATGGTCTTGGCGGCTGCGCGGGAGACGGGGTAGCGGGAGGCGGCCGCAGCTCGTCGGCGGGAATGGGCTGGTAAGTCATTATTGGCCGCTCGATAGCAGTTTCGTCTTCGACTCTGGCCGGGACAACTTCGGGCGTGATCAGCGACTGGGCAAGATCCTGCTCGGACGTAAGCAGCACTTCCGTGACCACATCGTCGAGAACCACGCGAAACCTGTCGGAGGAAAGCTCCTGCACATAGATCACGTATTCCTTGCCCTTTATTTCCACTTTATATCTTCTCATTGGTTCCTCCGGCCGGGATGCCAACTGGTGTTTTCCAAAGAACGCCCAACAGTCACCCACCTGCTGGGAATGGTCCCCGGCAGGTGTTCGCGCATGACCGGCGCGGCCTCCTTTCGACGAAGCGCCCGATGGGTCGTCACAGCTACGATGATGGCGGCCATGGCGTCATAGTCGATTGGGGCGGTGGCGCGAGGTGGAGGTTGTTCCTTCCCGGCAGGTACTTCAGCCTTGGCGGAATCGCTCATGAGAAGAAACTTGAGCAGAACAGCCATCAATGCAAGAAGCAAAAAAACCAGACCCATTCCGTAAATGGTAAGCTGCAATCCAATACCTAGCGAATCCATATTTCCTCCCGTTTAACTGAGGCGGACCAACTCGGGTGCAGCGGCGGGAATCCACACCCACCGAAATCGTGCAACCCGGCAGGACGGGCTCCACAGGCCGAACTTCTCCAGGCCAAACTTCAGCCCAAGGCCTTTTTTTGGGGATTTGCGCTCAGGATCTATCCGATGGGTTCCTCTTCGCTCCACCCATCCTACGATAAATCTTGGCCGGATGACATGTTGGATGGGTGGAGCGTGGCGGAACCCATCATCTTTGGGCGCAACTTGAACGCAAATTGGTATTACATAGGCATCAACCCGTGTTTTTTGGGTGGATTCTGCTTCACTTTCGTGCGGAGAACTTCGAGAGCGCGAATGAGGCGGGGGCGAGTCTCTTTTGGTTCGATGACCTCATCGATCTGCCCCACATTGGCCGCATAGTAAGGGTTGAAGAAATTTTCCCGATACTCATGGGCAAACTTGGCCTGCAGAGCGGAGGGGTCAGAGGCCGCGGCCAATTCGCGCTTTCGCAAAATACGCACGGCGCCTTCCGCCCCCATGACGGCAATCTGGGCCGAAGGCCAGGCGAAAGCAAGATCGCAGCGCATCTGGCGAGAACTCATGGCGATGTAGGCGCCTCCGATCGCCTTGCGGGTAACGATGGAAATCTTGGGAATAGTTGCTTCGCAATACGCGTAAATGACCTTTGCGCCGTGCCGGATAATTCCGTAGTGCTCCTGGCTCACGCCGGGCAGGTATCCGGGCGTATCCACGAAGGTGATAACCGGAATGTTGAAAGCGTCGCAAATACGGACGAAACGAGCGATTTTATCGCTGGAATCAATCTCGATGACGCCGGCGAGGTAATTAGGCTGGTTGGCGACGATACCGACACAGTAGCCGTCGAGTCTGCCAAAGCCGACGATGGCATTTCGCGCATAGTACTGATGCACTTCCAGGAAACTGTCACGGTCAACAACGGCATCGATCACATCGCGCATGTCATAGGGTTCATTTTCATCCTGGGGCACGATGCTGTTCAGCGAGTCCTCCATCCTGTCGGGCGAGTCATAGCGGGCGACCTGTGGCGGGTCCGCGGTATTGTTTTGGGGCAGATAACTCAACAGCAGCTTTACCAGATCTATTGCTTCATGGTCGTTTTCAGCCGAAAACTGGGCCACTCCACTCTTGCTGTTGTGCACGAGCGATCCGCCAAGGTCTCCAAAATTGACTGTCTCACCGGTCACCGCGCTGATTACGTCCGGACCCGTGATGAACATGAAGCTCGTGCGCCGGGTCATGATAACGAAATCGGTAAGAGCCGGTGAATAGACCGATCCGCCCGCGCATGGTCCCATCATGACTGAAATCTGCGGGATCACCCCCGAGGAAAGAACATTTCGAACAAATACTTCGCCATAGGCCGCCAGGCTGCGGAAACCCTCCTGGATGCGCGCGCCCCCAGAATCGTTCAGGCCGATTATCGGGATGCCGCTCTCGAGGGCAACGTCCTGTATCCGGCAGATCTTGTGTGACTGCACCTCGGAAAACGAGCCGCCAAGCACGGTAAAATCCTGTGCGAAAACCGCCACCCGCCTGCCATTGATCTTCCCGAACCCCGTAACGACTCCGTCCCCGGGATAGCGCTGCTGATCCATCCCCAACTCGCATATGTTATGGGTGGCCAGGGCCCCAAGCTCCTGGAACGTTCCTTCATCGAGCAGAAGCCCCAAGCGTTCCCGCGCGGTCAGCTTCCCCCGCGCGTGCTGTTGCGCCATCCGCTCATCGCCTCCACCATGCATCGCGCGCTCGCGCATATCGCGCAGAGTTTTCAAGTGGTCGCTCATCCCCGTTTCCTTCCCCGAATAACCTGTGAACTGATTAGAGCTTCCTGGATATTCCATCAATAAAATTGCCGGTGCACCCATTCCGTTTTTACAATGGTGGGAAGCCAAGGCCTTGAAAATCAGGCAATGGATATCGTGACGCTCGGGTTATAATTCCAAGTCGATCAAATCCCTATACAGATTTACGTTCAAAATCTATCTGATGGGTTTCGCTACGCTCCACCCAACGATCATGAAGTTTTTGCTTCACCCCCGGACATGAAAACTGGGCTATAGCATGTAGGATGGGTGGAGCGTAGCGGAACCCATCATCTTAGGGCGCAACTTGAACGCAAATTGGTATTACTCGTCGACGGTCCTTTTGGGAAATTGTCTTTTCACGCATTCCGGGCAGATCCCATGGGTGAAATCCGCCTCCGTATGCTCGGCTATATAAGCTTCGACGTGGTTCCAATAGCCCTTGTCATCGCGTATCTTCTTGCACCACGCGCAAATCGGCAGCAACCCTGTCAGTCTCTTAACCCTAGCAAGAGCGTCCTGAAGCTGGGCGATAAGTTGTTTTCGTTCCGCGATTTCCATTCGAAGCTTCTTGTTAGCTCTTTCGAGCTGAGTCGTCCGTTCCCGTACCATCTCCTCAAGGTGATCGCGATGGCGCTTAAGTTCCCTTTCCCCATGCTTACGTTCAATCGTGTAGCGGATGGATCGCTCCAACTGGTCCGAGCTGATCTGGCCCTTTACCAGGTAGTCGGAGGCTCCCGCTCTCATTGCTTCAATGTCTATCTCGTAGCCGCCCTGCCCTGTCAAAAAGATTATTGGCACATCGCAACCGTGCTGCTTCAAGTCGCGCAAAAGATCCAGTCCGCTTCGCGGTCCGAGCCGGTAATCCAGCAGGTAAACATCGTGTTCCCGTCTTGATATTCCTTCAAAACCAGCATCGTAGTTTCTCACCCAATCCAGCTTGAACTTCGAGTTGGAAGCCTCGGCAAGCAACCCCCTGACCAGTATGCAGTCATCCTCGTCATCTTCGATGAGAAGAACCGTCGTTTGATTTCCAAGCATCTCGGGTTTACTTCCTGCCAAAGGCGGTCGGGTACTTTTCAAACGGGCGGAACCAGGAATGAACAACGTTCATGTGCTTCCCGGCGTTAGCCATTATCTACAACTTCAGAGTGGGATTATTAACATTAAACAGCAATAATTTCACCAATTTCGGACTACAATCCGGCATGCCTAAGTACTTCTCTTTCTCCTCATCAGCCTTAAAGTATCCGATACGTGGATTACCGGGATATCGGATGTTGTCCGATATGATCGAGCAAAAGGGAGGCGGCCAGCCGGTGCCCCCCGGCCGTCCAGTGCTTGTCGTTTCTAAAGAAAAGAGACTCGCCTTTTTTTTTCAGCTCGGCTTCGGCCGTCTTGAATGTACTTACGAAATCCAGCAGTTCAATATCGTGAGCCGTGCATATTTTTTTCAGGGTTGACAGATATACCGACTCGTCCTCGGATTCCATTTCATCGGCGGAAGGCACGTACAGGAGGGCAAAATCCGCGCCCTGTGAGTCACAGATGCCCTTCATCTCCGATATCACCTGGTCGGCAACCGCAACGATTTCCGGCTCCAGTCCGGTTATGTCACGGTTCCGCACTTTTTCCGAGGACAGTACCCGCTTAGCCAACCGGATGAAATAATCACCATAGTAGGTCAACAAAGAAGCGGCGTAGGATATGCGGATTGCCGGGCTGTAGGTCTCTCCCAACGGTTTCAGGACAGGAGAGTTCCTGACAACTACTTTCCCGTTGTCCACACTGCAATAGGGCCGCTGAAGATCATCCGGGTCCAGGTTGTCGTCGTAGTCGTTAAGATAAAACATCAAAACGACCAGGGTCGGTTTCTCCGCGCCGATCTCGCGCTCCAGAAGCAATTTTTGCTGCACCGTGCCGTAGGCATTTACCCCGCGGTTGATTATATGAAACCCCGGTCCGAGTTCATCCTGGAGAATGTCGGTAAATACCCTGCCCTGCTCAAGTCCCCACCCCCATGTGAATGAGTCTCCAAGGAACATGATCTTCCTTGCCGTTGGATCGGGCTTGATATTACATTCCGATTTTCTGAACCCCTCATCATTCATGCTGATAAATACATCGAAGTCGCCCCTCTTGAAACGGGCGGAGAACCCGGGGACCCCCACCCATCCCAGCACTGGGTCGCCCTGGTGGAAAGCGGGAAGAGGGTTGACGTAGGCAGGCTTGTAGCCGATTATTCTCAGAACCGCCTCCATAAAGCCAAAAGATATCAGCAATGCAAGCAGTATGGTTACGGATGCGAATATCATCTTCTTCAAATATATACCCTTTCAGCATCGAGGCTGGAAGGCAGCCTGTAAATTAGTTATATCCTGTTAATTCAGTTATTTACAGCATATATCCACATTCTGATTCGGCGGCTCGCCTGAAGATTGGAGACATTTCCTTGTCATTTGCCTTTGACGTGGGCTTCTGTTATACACCCTTCCAAAACGTTTATCAATCCGCCTCAAAATCGTTGTTGGATCGGAAAAGGAGAAGGATTTTCAATGCAGGAAGGCGGGAATGGGCTCTTCATATTGGGTATCTCGTGCTTCTACCATGACAGCGCCGCGTGTCTCATTCGAGATGGAGAGATTGTCGCGGCTGCCCAGGAAGAGCGTTTCACGAGAAAGAAGCATGACGCGGGTTTCCCTGAAAATGCAATCCAGTATTGCCTCGATCATGCCGAAATCAAGACGGGGGACCTCGAACATGTCGTCTTTTACGAAAAGCCCTTTCTAACCTTCGAGCGGCTTCTCTACAGCTATATCACGGCAGCTCCAAGGGGGCTCTCCTCCTGGCTCAAGTCAATGCCTCTGTGGCTGCGCCACAAACTGCACATACCAAAGTTCATCAAAAAAAAGCTCGGCTTCGAAGGCGATATTCTTTTCACGGAGCATCACGAAGCTCATGCCGCATCCGCCTTTTACCCATCGCCGTTTGACGAGGCGGCCATTCTCACTATTGATGGCGTGGGCGAATGGGCTACCGCCACGTACGGATATGGCCGGGGTAGAGAAATCACTCTGCTCAAGGAACTACAGTTTCCGGATTCGCTGGGTCTGCTGTATTCGGCGTTCACCTACTTCACCGGGTTCAAGGTCAATTCCGGCGAGTACAAGCTTATGGGGCTCGCGCCTTATGGTGAACCAATCTATAAAGACCTGATACTGGATGAACTTGTAGATGTGAAAGAGGATGGCTCACTACGGCTTGATCTTTCCTACTTTGATTTTCTCGGCGGATTGCGAATGACCGGCAAGCGCTTCGACACACTTTTCGGCGGCCCTCCGCGAATTCCCGAAGCGCCGATCACCCGGCGAGAGATGGACATTGCGGCAAGCATTCAAGCGGTTACCGAAGAAGTTGTCCTGAAGATGGTGAACCACGCGCATCGTGAAACAGGGCTTGAAAACCTGTGTCTTGCCGGTGGAGTTGCACTGAACTGTGTTGCCAATGGTCGCATTCTTCGCCAGGGGCCTTTCAGGAATATATGGATTCAGCCCGCGGCCGGGGATGCCGGCGGGGCGCTGGGCGCGGCGCTGTCGGTATGGCACCGGTATCTCGAGCGGGACCGGACCGCGCCGGACGGGCGGGACCGGCAGAAGGCATCCTTTTTGGGCCCTGTCTATTCCGATTCCTATATAAAAGAGTTCCTTAATTCGCGCCTGATCCCCTTCCATGAATTGCCCGAGGAGAATCGGGCGGGAACTATTGTAGAGCACATCATCGCCGGCAGAATTATCGGATACATGGCGGGCCGGATGGAATTCGGACCGCGCGCGCTTGGAGCAAGGAGCATCCTGGGCGACCCCCGCAGGGAGGATACCCAGAGTGTTATGAATCTCAAAATTAAATACAGGGAGTCATTCAGGCCTTTCGCCCCCGCCGTCCTCGAAGAATCGGCCGCGGATTACTTCGAACTCGATCGGTCAAGCCCCTACATGCTGCTGGTCGCAAAGGTGCGCGGCGACAAACGTCTTGCACTTCCCAGCAATGGGGCGGAAGACATCCTTGCACGTCTCAATACCAGGCGCAGTGAAGTCCCCGCCATCACACACGTCGATTTTTCCGCCCGAATTCAGACTGTTAACAAGCACGACAAGCCTGATTTTTACGAGATCATAAAGGAATTCGAGAATCAAACCGGGTGTCCCATGATTGTCAATACCAGCTTCAACGTGCGTGGCGAACCCATCGTCTGCACGCCCGAAGATGCTTACAGGTGCTTCATGCGCACCGAGATGGACGTGCTGGTGCTGGGCAACACTATACTATTGAAAGAAGAACAGCCACCATGGCTGGAATCCAGGGAATGGCGCAATGAACTCATCCTCGACTGATACCCGCGAAATCAGAAAGCTCGGTCTGCCGATGCTCATTATCTTCGGAGGTCTGGCGGGCCTGGGTTTTTGGAGGGGACATCTCCTGCCCGTGTATTTTTTCGGTCTCCTGTCGGTGATTGGTTTGGGGTTCTCTTGTTTTCCTAAAACCATGCGACCCGTCTTCGCCGGTTGGATGA
>Ga0351925_1092_pt1 | contig 15600 bp, 10 predicted proteins | sample BONcelHT113001D9_FD_206870 | JGI IMG/M metagenome (GOLD analysis project Ga0351925, IMG submission 206870) | Enriched cells from coal bed in the Powder River Basin, Montana, United States - BONCAT cells T11 rep2 HSBNCT.T11.300.1.D9 ... | reverse complement strand
AAAGGGTCATGATCGAAGTGCCCCGGTATACCTCGCCCGTTGTCGACCAGGTCACCGAGAGCGACCTCGCGTGCCACGGATGCTGCATATTCAGGAAAGAGGTGTTTTTCCAGGTCGGGGCGGAGCGCGAAGATATCATCCGCGGCCTGGACCCGGACCTGCGCATGCGCCTGCGCCGCGCCGGCTACACGGTTGTTCTGGTCCCGCAGACCTGGTTCTACCATCTTCCGCCGGCGCGCTTCGGCGCGTTCCTGAAGAAATGTTACCGAAACGGGAAGGGCTCCAGTTACATACAGATCCACCGCCCCGAATTGATATATGAGACCCATACCGGAAAGGGGAAATTTGTCGAGAAGCGCAGTTTTGTCTACCGCATATGCAGGTATCCTTTGCGGCTTGCGGACAATTTGCTGCACGGCCGTTTTATCGCCTGGATCGGCGAGGTGGCGTACGCCGCCGGTTTTGTGCACGGCTATATCTCATACGCGCGGCAGAAAAATGCCCCTTCCGAAAAAAACACCGAGCGGACGGATACCCGGACGTTTTAGCTTTTCTTCAGGTTGTTTTCAGAGTATACTACCTGGATGAATTATATGAACAATATCCAGAGATATCTGCCGTACATCTTCGCCGCCGTGTTGGCGCTGCTGTACCTGCCGGTTATGCCGTCATGGCTGAAGGACGTTTTTGCCGACGAAAACAACCAGCACTGCATGGTCATCCCGTTTATCTCGCTGTATATCATCTACCAGAAGCTGGGGACCCTCAAAGAGAAGCTGGCGGCCGCGCCCGCGAGCAAGGGCAATGTGCTCCTGTTCATCGCAGGATTGGCGCTCTACGTTGTCGGCATTCTGGGAGACATAATCTTCTTCAAACAGGCGTCGCTGATCGTTGTGATTGCCGGCTCCGTTCTTTATTTGTACGGCAAAAACGTCTTTCTCGAGATTGTGTTTCCGCTGTTCTACCTCATCTTTACCATCCCGATCCCGGAAGCCGCTTATCAGGCGTTTTCATCGCCGATGAAGCTGTTTGCTTCAAAGACAGCGGCCCATCTCATCCGTTTTGCCGGCATTCCCGTATATCGCGAGGGCGTCAATATCTTCTTTCCCTATACCAGTATCGAAGTCGTCGACGCGTGCAGCGGTATGCGTTCGCTCATTTCACTTCTCGCGGTGAGCACGATCTTCGCCTATTTTTTTCAGAAAAAGACCTTCGCGCGGATAGTCCTCGCCGGCAGTGCCGTGCCGATAGCGATACTCTCGAACGTTGTCCGCATCGTTTTGACCGGGATCATTGCGCACTCCCTGGGACAAAAATATGCGCAAGGCATCCTGCACACGGTCCTGGGAACGGTCGTGGTGCTCGCGATCGGCATCTCCCTGCTCCTGTTTGTCAATTATCTGATCAATGTCACCGCAAAGAAATTCAGCCATGCCGCCCAATAAATTTCTGACGATGATACTGCTTCTGGCGGCGGCGGGGATTGTCGCGTACGGCGCGTCATCCCTTCCGGAGGTCGAGATCAAAGATGCCGACCTGTCTTTGATCCCGTACACGATCGGCGCGTGGAAAGGGGAAAATACCAACGACGATACAATTCCGGACCTGACCAAGCGGATATATGCGACCAATATATTGTACCGGATATATGCCAAAGAAGGGGACCCGCCGATAACGGTGTTTGTTTCGACGTGCAAGAGCCTGAAAAAACATCCGAATTTTAAATATCATTTCCCGATGTATTGCTATGTCGGGTCCGGGTGGAAGATTGTCCAGGCAACGGACATCCCCGTGTTCGCGGGGACGGACCGCGCGTTTTTCGCGCGGCAGCTGATCCTCCAGCGGGGCGAGCATCGCATGGTGATCGTATTCTATTTGCAGACGCGCAGGTCCGTCAAGGTGACCCCGGGGATACAGCAGCGGATCCAGGATCTGCTGAACCGGTGCGTGTTCAGGCGCTCCGACATAACCGTGGTACGGTTTTCGTCGCCGGTTGCGGGCGATAATGTCCAGGTAATATCGGAGAGCATCGGGTCCTTCATCAAGCTGTTTGAACCCGAGCTGTCGCGCAGGCTGGCGGAACTCGGATGAAACAAGGGAGAATACATATGCGTGCAGAGGTGCGGCGTGAATGACTTTCTGTTTGGTTTCCGGAGGGGGTTGCGCCATTTCTGGCGCGGTGTCGAGTACCGCGCCGGCGTTTTTTTCAACATCACGTTGAGACGGCTTTACTTTCTCCGGAAAGCGCCGAAGCGTATTTTTGTGTTCCTCATGCATAGCGTTATCCTGATCGTCTCGGGCTTCGAACGGCAGCTGATGCGGCTCCCGCGCCTTATCAGGATCGCGTTCTACGCGGCGCTTATCGCGGGCATCGCGGGAGGCCTCCTGTACGGGGCGTATGCATTGATCCCCACGCGGGAAGAGCGCCGCGACGCATTCCTGGCGCGGGGGAAAAGCTTGCTCCAGGAGGAACGCTATCCCGAAGCTCTGATCGAGTTGAAGAACGCCGTGCAGATCGCGCCGAACTATGCCCCGGGGCATTACTATCTCGCGTTGGCCTATATATATTTGAGCCGTCTGCGGGAGGCCGCCGCGGAGTTCTATACCTGCGCCCGTATCGACTCGAAAAATGTCAATGCGCTCCTCAAGCTCAACGCGGTGCAGTCGCTGCTGAAAGACGCTCAGGACGCGCCCGGCGAAGCGCCCGCTCAGCCGAGACGGGGCGACGACTATCTGCGCGGAAGGACGTTGATGGCGAAAGTGCTGCTGTATTCTGGGGATGTGCGGGACGCGTATGCGGACGCGAAAAAAGTATACAGCACCAGCCCGGACACGTTCGAAAGCAATGTCCTGATGGGGGATATCAGTCTGGCTCAGCGGGATTTTGAAAAGGCAAAGGCGCATTACCTCAAGGCCCTATCACTCAATCCGCAGTCGTACGAGGTGAATTTTAAGATCGGCAGCCTTTATCTGTACGATAACGAATTCGGTAAAGCGATCGCGCAGATGGAGGCGGCGGCCCGGTTGTCTCCAAACAATCCCATGGTATATAAGATCATAGGCGACTGTTACGCGTATCAGAACCGGTATGACGCCGCCATCGAACAATACAAAAAGGCCTTCGCGGTCGATAAAGGTTTTGTCAAGGCGCTCAAAAGCATATGCAATATGCTCGTGTTCAGGGGGAAGCTGGTAGAAGCGGCCCCCTATGTCGAGGAATTTGCGCGCATATCCCCGGATGATCCGGACGCGCTGCTGGTCCGGGCCATCCTCCGTTTTTCCCGGGAAGAGCATGACGGAGGCTTCGCTGATATCGAGAAATCCCTGAAGGTAAGAAAGGATTCGCTTTTGGCCCGTTTTATATACGGGAGGATGCTTGCTTCAGCCGGGAGACACGCCGAAGCTCGGGATCAACTGCTTGCCGCCGTCAGGATAAATTCGCATATGACGGACCCGCGCATCGAACTGTGCGGCGTCTATCTCAAACTCGACGAAGGAGAAAAAGCGCTCAAGGAAGCCGAACGGGCCGTCGCCCTGAGCCCGAACGACATACGCCCGCGGATACTGCTGGGAAAGGTATATCTGCATCTGAAAGACTACCGGAAGGCGCAGGAGAGTTTTGAGGAGATTGCGCAAAAGTATCCGGACAAGCCTGACGCGCACTATTATATGGGCGTGATCCATCAGCAGAAGAACAGACGCGCCAGGGCGGTCAAAGAATATCTCAATGCGCTGGGACGCGATATCAACTACCTGCCGGCGTTCTATCCCCTGCTTGAAATATATATGGCAACCCGCAACTATAATCAGGCGGTGCGCCTGTGCGATAAAATGCTGCGGGTGCATCCGGAGAACGCGGGCGTGCATGAAGTTGCCGGCAGGGTTCTCGACGGTTTCGGCAAGAAAGACGAGGCGCTGAAGTTCTACGAGAAAGCGGTTGATCTTAATCCGAAGCTCATTGCCGCCCGCCTGAGGCTGGTCGATCTCTATCTCGAGAAAAATTTACACATGAATGCCTTGCAGCAATGCGAGGAAGTTCTGCGCCTGAGCCCGGACAATGCGCAGACGCTCCGGAAGGCCGCCCAGATATATCAGGCCCTCGGAAACCACGCGAAGGCGCTCGAGTTCTACGAAAAGGCGCTCAGTCTCCAATTTGATCATGTTTCGGCAAATAACGCGGCGTGGCTGTACGCCCAGGAGGGCGGCAGTATCGAACGCGCGCTCCAGCTTGCGGAACAGGCCGAGATTGAAAGCGGCTATGACCCGCGGACAGTGGATACCGCCGCGTGGATACTCATCCGCGCCGGCAGGTACGATGAGGCAGTAGAACGGCTGCGGAAGATTGTCGCCGCGCAAACGGCCAACCCTGTATTCAAATATCATCTCGGTCTCGCGCTGTATAAGAAGGGGCTCTTTGCGGAAGCCGCCCAGGTCCTGCGCGAGTCGCTCGCTTCCGGGCGCGCCTATGAAGGCAGTGTCGAGGCGCAAAGGCTCCTGCGTGAGCTGGATTCGAAAGGCAAGGAGTAGCGCTATGTGCGGCATTTGCGGCATCGTCAACGTGAGCGCCTCAGACCATGTCGACTCCGGGCTTTTGCGCCGGATGACAGACTCCCTGCGCCATCGTGGTCCTGACGACGAAGGGGCCTTTACCTGCAGGAATTTCGGCATCGCCATGCGGCGGCTGTCCGTTATCGACCTGACTACGGGACAACAGCCGATCTTTAACGAAGACAGGACTGTCGCTGTCGTCTTTAACGGAGAGATATACAATTATCGGCAGCTGCGCGTGGAGCTGGAGCAAAAAGGGCACGTGTTCAGGTCGCAGGCCGACACGGAAGTGATCGTCCACCTCTATGAATCGTACGGATTGGATTTCCCGCTCCGCCTCCGGGGGATGTTCGGGATCGCTCTGCTGGACATGCGTCAGGACAGGCTCGTGCTGGTCAGAGACCGCCTGGGTATAAAACCACTCTATTATGCCCGCAACGGAAACAGTCTGCTGTTCGCCTCGGAGATCAAGGCGCTTCTGATATCACCCGATGTGAGCCGGCGCATTGACTGCCGCGCACTCGACGATTATTTCTCATTCCTCTACACCCCGGCACCGAAAACGATATATGAAGATATCCGGGCGCTTCTTCCCGGAAGCATGCTGGTATGCACAGGCGGCTCCTGCTCGATGACCCGCTATTGGGACCTCGCCGCCGTATACGAGCAGTCGGCGGGGCTCAGGGCGTCACCACGCTCCGAGGGCGATGTCGCGGCCGAGCTTTACGGTCTGCTTAAAGAGGCTGTGCGCGAAGAACTGGTCAGCGATGTGCCGCTCGGCGCTTTTTTGAGCGGCGGTATCGACTCGAGCACGATCGTCATACTCATGCAGGAGCTGCTGGGAAAGAATGTCAAAACGTTTTCCCTGGGATTCGGCGATTCGCCGTATACGGAACTGGCCTACGCCCGTGAAATTGCGCGCGTATACGGGACAGAGCACTATGAGCTGGAGGTGCAGCCGGACATGATAGACCTCCTTCCGAAGCTGGTCGGGTACCTGGACGAACCGTTCGCGGATTCCTCGATCGTGCCGACCTATCTGGTCTCTCAAATGGCGCGGCGCTCGGTCACGGTGGCGCTTTCAGGGGATGGGGGAGACGAGTCTTTCGCGGGCTATGCGTGGACGAAGGTGAATCATCTGCTGGAGCCGTATCGTTTGTGCCCTGCGGGGATCCGGCGCGCGCTGGCGCGCGCGTGCGGCATGATGCCGTTCGCCTCAGTGACGGGTAGAAAAATAGCGCGGTTGAGTGAATGCATGGCCGCGGATTATCGGGAGGGATTTGCCAAAAGGATCACCTGCTATGAAGATGAAATGAAGAAAGAACTCTATACCGCAGAGTTCGCGCGCGCGGTGCGCGGGTATGATCCCGCGGAGCAACTCTACCGGCGTTTCACCGAGGTCCCCGCGGCGGACCACTCATCGGCGATGTTGTACGCTGACGCGGTCATGTATCTGCCTGACGATAACCTCAAGAAGGTCGACCGCATGAGCATGGCGCATTCGCTCGAGGTGCGTGTCCCGTATCTAGACCACCGCATCGTCGAATACGCGGCCGGCATCCCCTTCGGCATGAAGATCAAAGGACATATAACGAAATATATCGTCAAAAAGGCATTCGCCGGGCGGTTTCCCCCCAAGGTGCTCGCGCAGAGAAAACACGGGTTTGCCATGCCGGTGCATGAATGGTTTCGCGGGCAGTTGCAGGGATATGCCCGGGACATCCTCGGCGACGATCATTCCCGTATCTTTTCCTATGTGCGGCAGGAATGCGTCTCGGAGGTACTCAGGCGGCATCTTGCCGGCCGGGAAAATCTGGGAAACCATATCTTTTCCCTCATCATGCTCGAACTGTGGCTGCGCAATCAGGACACGCCGGTATGAAAATAAGCGCGCTCTACGCCCGCTGTTCCCGTATAACCGGTTTTTATAAACGGTATATCGCCACAAAACTTTTCCTGTGGCTTCTGATCGAGTCCGCGGTTGTCTTCTCGATCGGATTCGGCGTGTTCGCCTGTCTCGAACTCAAACAGATCGAAAAAGGCGTCGGCAACTCCTATAAGCACATGTCACGGGTTATTGCCGACGGGATTGAGAAACTCGTGCTCAGAGAGGTAGCCGAGAGCGATAGTATCCGCGACGCTGTTGTTGTCAAAGAGGCGGTCGCCGCCAGCAACCGGAGACTTGCCGGCCGTTCGCTGACGGAGCTCTTGCGAGAGGCCGGGCGTCTCGATATCGAGTGGGAGAGGATGCCGGGGACAGGCGGCATCTTCGAACAAATCCTCGACAGCCCCGCGTCCCGGTACCTCAAGGAGATGCAGCGAAAAAAGGCCGATATCTGGAAAGAGGTCTTTGTCACCGACGAAAGGGGGTGGCTCGTCGCCGCCAGCGGCAAGACGACCGACTTTTACCAGGCGGACGAACTCTGGTGGCAAAAGGCCTACCGGTACGGCAAGGGGAGTGAGTATTTTTCTGACCTTGAGTACGACTCGAGCTCGCGTTCCTGGGGGTTCGTCATCGCCCGGCCGGTGTTTGAGAGCGGCAAGGTCATCGGTGTCGTCAAATGCGTGCTTGACCAGGAATATTTCAATAGATATATAGAGACGGTCATGCCGGCGCGGCAGGGGCAGATCACGGTCATTAACGGCGACGGCAAAATTCTCTTTGATTCCTTCCTCCTTCCCGGGACGCTCGACAGGACGTATAAGCGTGACATGGTCAGCCGCATCGCCGGGCATAAACGGGGCGGTTTCGTCGTCGGCCTCAACATGCTCGACCATCGATCGATCATCGGGTTCAGCCCTGTTGCCCTGCGGCCCGGCGACGGGGACGAGTTCCGGTGGTATGTATTGTATTCGCAGGCGGTGGAGACGGCCTTCGGCCCGTTCCTGATCGGCTTTCCTTTGATCGTCGGCCTGTGCGCGTTCTTGGCGCTTCTTCTGATCGGGGGGGGCATCCTGATAGCCCGCCGCATCACCCGACCGATACAAACGCTCCATGCCGCAGTTGAGGGGATCATCAGGGGCGATTTTCCGCCAACTGTCGATCCCGCCGGCTCTGATGAAATAGGGAGGTTCGCGGTCGCCATTAATGACATGCTGCATATTATCAAGAGCAGGGAGCACCAGCTCACCCGGTACGCCGCCGAGATGGGAGCGTTGGGCGATATATGCCGGATGGTGGCTCTCGATAAGAACTTCGACCAGGTCGTTGAGCGTGTCCAGGGTATTTTGGTGGAAAACAAGAGCCTCAGGATGGACGCGGTCGCGACATCGCTCTATATTTATCAGCCGGCCGAGGGGATCCTGTTCAAGCGCGCGCATGCGGGTTTTCTCCGCGCGGCATCTGAGTTGGAGCTGTCGGCCGTCCCCGAAGAGCATCTCTCCCAGCTCATGGACAGGAAACAGCCCGTTTCGCTACCCGAGCTGAGACAGCAGGATTCTATCATGAAGACGTTGTCTCTGCTGTACGAAACCACCGCCCTCGCGTCCTTGTATCTCTACCCGATCGTGTCGCGGTCGGGGGTGCTCGGCATCCTGCTCATCGCGAGTGTGAATCCGCTTGCCGTTACCAGCGACGAAAAAAATATACTGCGGATAATCTGCGACCAGATATCACAGGGCCTGGAGAACGAGAAGCTCTTCAAGGACATGTTCGAGCGGCATTGGGAGATGTACTGGCTGCACGAGGCCGCTGTGGCGGTGAGCACACAGCGCGATTTCAGGCTCCTGATAGGGGCGATGGCAAAGATCATGATGGCCTCGTGCAAGGCCGAAAAGATCCTCTATGTCCCGTCTGAACGCGTCCGGCAGGACCTGGGCGTGTCGCCGCCTGGAGAGGCGTACGGTTTTTATGGCGATTCCGGCATCATCGTCGAACACGAGGTGGTTGAGCTCTTTTACGCGTATGCCCGGGAGCATATCGCTCCTGCCGGGCAATACGAAGCGCTTGATTTCGACGATCCTGTCCTGAAAGACGCCGTGACCTGGAAACAGTTCAGGAAACACGTCTCCTCGGGCATCGTCGTGCCGATCCGTCTCCCGGAAGGCGGTCTGACCATCGGGACATACTTCATATTCAGCGAGCGGCCGGCCGCGTTCACCAAGGAACGTTTGATCAAGCTGCTCCTGACATACGTCAAGTACATCAGCGAGGCCTATCCGACGCTGGTGAGACTCAAAGAGCGCGAAAGGTAAAGCCGTGGCAAGAAAGATACTCGTTGCCGATAACGAAGAGGCGCTGCGCAAGAACCTGGAACGTATTCTCGCAGGCAAAGGCTACGCCGTCACCGCGGCCGCCAACGGGCGCGAGGCCGAGGATATCCTCCAGCGCGAGCAGTATGATCTGGTCATCTGCGAGCTCAGGATGCCGGGCATCGACGGAAGCGCCCTTTTAAAATACATCAAAGACGTGCGTCCCGAAACCGATGTCCTGATCGTTTCTTCGATTGATTCGCTCCAGGTGGCGGTGGACTCCTTGAAGAACGGCGCGTGCGATTATCTCCTGAAGCCGTTCGAGATCGAGCAGGTCGGCATCATCGTCGACAAAATATTCCAGAGAAAAAAACTTGAGACGGACATGAGTATAGGGAGGCAGGAACACTCAAAGATCATCGAGCTCGTGAAGCGGATGGAGGATGTCGACAATCTAAAAAAAGACATTATCGCGACGGTCGCCCACGAGCTGAACACGCCGATCACGAACCTGGGCGGTTACATCCACCTGCTGGACGAGGAGAAGATCGGCAAACTGAACGGGTCGCAGCGCAAAGCGGTTGCGGCGATCAAGGAACAGTTCAAGCGGTTACAGCGGATGGTGCAGAACACGGTTGATCTCGTTATCAAGAAAGACGCAGTCATTACGTCAAGCCGGGTCGACCTGATCAAACTCGTCGACCGGATGATCGATTTTGTCAGCGACGACGCGGCGAAGAGCCGGGTGGCGGTCACCCGGGAGTGCGCGGACGCCTATATGCGCGCGGACGTCGACGTGGAACGCATCGAGGAGGTATTCTACCATCTCCTGGTGAACGCGATCAAGTTTAACCGCGCAGGCGGCTCCGTGACTGTGGTGATGCGCAAGATTGATAACCGGCAGGCGGTTATCGACGTGCGTGACACGGGGATAGGCATCCCCGCGCGCGAATTCGATAAGATATTCGACAAGTTCTATCAGGTTGATCATTCGATTACGCGTCCCTATAAGGGCGCCGGACTGGGGCTGGCGATAGTCAAATTGTATACCGAGCTTCACGGGGGTACCGTCACGTTGAAAAGTGCGGTCGGCGCCGGCACTACCTTTACCGTCACGCTGCCGCTGAAATAGTATCGGGGGATGCCGGTGAACGGTCATTACGAGGAAACGCGATGAAACACACACTCCATAGGGCAAAGATCATCGCCACGATCGGACCCTCCACCCGGAGCGTCGATATGATCGCTCGGCTCATCGAAGCAGGCGTGAACGCGTTCCGCTTGAACTTTTCGCACGCCGTCATCGCGGACCACGAGCAGTCGATCAAAAACATCCGCAAGGTGTCCCTCGAAATGAACAGACCGGTCGCAATCCTGCAGGACCTCGGCGGGCCGAAACTACGCATCGGCGAGATTGCCGCCGGGAAACCGGTCATATTGAAAAAAGGGGACATTGTCTCTATCACCTCCCGCCGTGTCATGGGGAATGCGCGGTGTTTTTCGACGAACGCCCCGCAGATCGTCGAGAACGTGAAGGTCGGCCATCACCTCCGTATCAACGACGGCATCATCGATCTGGCGGTCCGCGCCAAAGACGGCAAGACCCTTGAGTGCGAAGTCATCGCGGGCGGCGAGCTTTCCAGCCGTAAGGGGATAAATCTGCCCCATACGAAACTCGACCTCCCTTCGCTCACGAAAAAGGACCTGCGAGACCTCGATTTCGGCATCGCGCAGGGTGTTGATTGTATCGCGTTGTCGTTTGTCAGGCAGGCAAAGGATATCAAACAACTGAAAAATGTGCTGAAAAACAAGGAGGTCCGCGTCCCGGTCATCGCGAAGATCGAGAAGCCGGAAGCCATTGAGAACCTCGACGAGATCCTGGACCTCTGTGACGGCGCGATGGTAGCTCGGGGAGACCTGGCAATTGAGACGGCGGTGGCGGCGGTGCCGATCTATCAGAAAGAGATTATCGCGAAGTGCAACAAGCGGGGGATCATGGTCATCACCGCTACGCAGATGCTTGAATCGATGGTGAAAAACGTCCTGCCGACGCGCGCCGAGGCCTCCGACGTGGCGAACGCAATATTCGACGGAACCGACTGCGTCATGCTGTCCGCCGAAACGTCTGTGGGGAACTACCCCGTTGAAGCCGTCAGGACGATGCGCACTATCATTACCGCTGCAGAGGAAAGCGCTCTCGCCAAACATGAGTTCAGGATCAGTTACGCAAAAGGCCGCGCCGTATATCCAGCGATCGCGCATTCCGCCTGCCTTGCCGCCGACGAACTGCGGGCAAAGGCGATCGTGGTCTTTACGATGACCGGCCTGACCGCCCGGGTCGTTGCCAGCACCCGCCCCGCGACGCGCATCGTTGCATTCTCGTCAAACGAGGCGGTCCTGCGCGAATTGTCCCTGGTGTGGGGCGTAACGGCCCTGAAGCTCGACTTTATCCCCAATACCGACAGGATGTACGCGACCGGCAAACAACAGCTCCTGCAAAACAAGATCGTGCGCAGAGGTGACACCATTGTGGTCCTTGCAGGTGTTACACCCATGCCCGCCGGCAGCAACATGCTGAACATAATGAAAGTTTAAAAATTCCGGGGATAGATTGCTTAATTGCAGATACATAAGCATTCTTTTCTATGAACTGACGGGGGATGATCTTAGTGGGATGGGTAATCATATATGAAAAAATCCTTAGTCTCCGCGGTTATGATTTCCGCGGCTTGTTCGTTTTTTTTCTTCTCCTTCCTCATGAATTAACCCCGATTGTGTTTCAAGTGGGGAGTGGGTGTCATAATGAGGAAATGCAGCTGAAAAGCCTGATATCAAAAAGAAATTAGCGTAACCATGCGTGGCAAATAGACAGCCAAGGCGGCAAGGTCTGCTGGACAGAACTTCCGGTCTGTCGTGCATACTGTTGATAAGTTTGATTTGGTAGTGACTCCTGATATCCTCCTTTCCGAGATCTCTCGTTTTATTGCGTTTGCGTAAACCCAATTGTCCTGTGCCGGCGTTTCTGACATCCCCGGGGGGATGTTTTTCTGACCCAATCATTTCGTTGAAAATCAATCCTAACTGTTTAAATACTGGTCATTTAGAGTTATTGTCGGGATGTTTTGAGTGTTTTTACGCCGGCGCAATTCGCTCACTTGACAAACCGTTTTTTTATGGTACAATAAAGCGTAAGTAGATGTAATTCATGTGGATATAAATAATGATCAGAGGTTTTTGTGATACAGGCCTTTCATAAAACTGCGGTTTTGGTTGTTTTTTTTGTTTGTGTCCTGACCGCGAACAATCAGTTCGTAAAGAACAGGTTCGCTCTGGAGAGAGACACATTGACAAGTAACGCTGTTTTGGCTCCCCGCTCAGCCGGGTTTGGTCAGGATTCGGAGATTATGCGGGCTGCGAAACTCAGACAGAAGATCTCGAAACGCTATCACGACACGGTCATGACGGTTATGGAGGACTTTGACGCCGATTTGCAGGCGGAATATGACCGCGCAAAGATCGGCGGGGTTGCCGGCAACATGGAGCGGTTCAGGAAAATATTCCGGCTCAGGGATGATTGGAGGACGGCGGGCGGGTGGTCAGGCATGGCCAGCGTAGATGCCGATGTCAGGGAGCTTGTATATAGATGGATGAGCCGGAAAGCGGGTGACTTTATCCGGAACGTCCTGATGGTCCCCTTGAGGGACCCGCACGATGGGTCGATACTTATGACGCGATCCCTGATGACGGCACCGGGGCGCCTGACGTTACTTGACGATTATATATTTTCCGCCGGGTTCGCGCGCGACTATCTCGATCTCCGGCGCGGAGGTCCTCTGATAATCGATTTCGGCATCGGGTTCCCGCCCGTGACAACGCACGAGTTAGCCCGGCGGGCACGGCGGGAGAATCCGGATATTCGCGTTGTCGGGGTTGATAAATATCACCCTGTAATTATTATCAGGATCGATGACAATTACGCTCATTTTAACGCTTCCGGTGATATCCTCAACGTCTCCGGACGGGGGCCGAAAAGGATCAGCCGGAACGAGCGTGAGAGGTACGTGGCGCTCAAGGACCGTCTGGTCCAGGAATCTGGCGGAAAAAATTACACTGCGCCGGATGGGGCGACTATCGAATGGTATGCACCCTCACTGCAATCGTTTCAATTTGTTAAAGGGAATTTTGATTTCGACGCGGGGGGACCGGCTGACCTTATCCGCACGATGAACACTCTGATATATTATTACCGTGACCCGCAGCTGTTGGCGGGGGCATTGCTTGAGTTTGAAGACCGGCTGAAGGAGGGAGGGGTGCTTATCTGTGGTTGGAAACAGCCCGATTATAACGCCTGCCAGTTCATCGTTTATCGGAAGCGCGGCGGGTTATTGAGGCCTGTCGAGATGGTGTACGGCGGTATCTCTGCTGAATGGATGAATAAGGCAGCAGATATGCTCTACGATCCCGATACATATTCCCGCACCCCAATGCGGGCGTTTTCGGACTACCAGAAAGTTTTTAAAAAGGGGTTTCTCGAAGAAACTCCCTTGGGCGTACACTTTTCCAGCTTTTTCAACAATCTCGTGGGCACGTTTATCAAAAACAAGCGGGACCTGGAATCAACGATAGCGGACACCATCGCGTTTTACAGCGCGTCACGTTGCGTTGTATGGTTTGATGCCGAAAATGAATCTATGCGATTCGTGTATAATGACCGGGCCGGCCTTGAGTTCACCGATGCCGATGCGGCGCGGGTGATCGCGCGCGCGGCCGGCGGCAGTGAAACGGGGGATGTGTCCGCAGATCGGTCCCAGATGATTCTTGCCTATGCGAGGGAGCGCGCCCGTGAGTCCAGTGTAACGCTTTGCGCTTATGCCGCGAGGACGTTGAGCGATCCGATTGAACTTGTACATATCACGCAGACTCTGAGCGGCGAAAGCGTGGCGCTTCCGGACATTTTACGTTTCGCGCCCATCCTGCCGCTCTTACACGAGTTGAACCGCCCGGCCGATCACGACGCTGCCGCCTGATTCTCCCGCAGTAAACCCTTGACCAGTCTTTTCTTAGATATTAGAATGCCCCCTTTAACGGTGACATATGGTCGGATTGATTATTTCAATTATTGCCAGTTATCTGCTGGGGGCGATCCCTTTCGGATTTCTTATCGCGAGATATTATAAAGGGATAGACATCCGCGAGCACGGCAGTAAGAATATCGGCGCCACCAATGTGATGCGGACGCTCGGCAAGGGGCCCGGATATTTGACCCTTGTCCTGGATATGCTGAAGGGGCTGGTCGCTGTCACGGTGCTGCCGTATGTGCTGTACGGAACGGATGCCGGGGTCTCGCCCGAGCTGTTTCAGCTTTGCTGTGCCGTTTTTGTCATCGCCGGCCACAGCTGGACGATCTTTCTGGGATTTAAAGGCGGCAAAGGGGTGGCGACCGCGACAGGGGCGTTTTTCGGGATCGCTCCTCTGCCGATGCTGTGCGCCGCGGTCGTTTGGGCGGTAACGGCAAAGATCACCCGATATGTGTCGCTCAGTTCAATGCTGGCTGCCGCGGCCTTTGTCGTTTTTACGTTTGTTTTTCGTGAACCGGGTGAAATAAAGTGGTTCAGTTTTCTGGTCGCGCTGATCATTATCGTCAGGCACAAATCGAATATCAAGCGGCTGATGGCAGGGACGGAGAATAAAATAGGGGCGAAAGGTGCGGGACAAAGGATGGGCGGGGAGCAATCATGAAAATTGCGGTCATCGGAGACGGCGGGTGGGGGACGACGCTCGCGATCCATCTGGCGAATAAGGGGAGCCCCGTTACGCTATGGGGGCCTTTTCCCGATTATGTCGAATTTCTGCGGCAGAAGCGGGACAATAAAAAGTTCCTGCCGGGGATCACCATCCCGAAAAGTGTATATCTGACAGCAGATATCGCGGAAGCGGTGATGGATGCGGGAGTCATTGTTGTCGCGGTGCCGTCGCACTTCATGCGCGGCGTGATGGAAAAATTCATGGGCCTCGATACCGCCGGCGCGATCTTTGTCACGGTGTCCAAGGGGATCGAGAACGACTCCCTCAAGCGTATGAGCCAAATCATTTCAGAAGTGGTCCATCCCAAGCGGCTTGCCGTTCTGTCGGGGCCGAGCCATGCGGAGGAAACGGCCCGGAGGATCCCGACGAGCGTCGTCGTGGCATCAAAAGATCATGACGACGCAAAGCAGGTGCAAAAGCTGTTTAATTCGCCGACATTCCGGGTCTATTCGAATACCGATGTGGTCGGCGTCGAGTTCGGCGGGGCGCTCAAGAACGTCATCGCGATCGCGGCCGGTATCTGCGACGGCCTCGGTTTCGGCGATAATTCGAAGGCGGCGTTGATGACGCGCGGTATCGCGGAGATGATGCGCCTCGGGGTGGCCCTCGGCGGCAAGGCGCAGACCTTTTCGGGCCTGAGCGGGGTCGGCGACCTCATCACGACGTGCATCAGCCGGCACAGCCGTAACCGTAACTTCGGCGAGATGATCGGAAAGGGCGCGAGCGTTGACGAGGCGCTGCAGTCGACTGAGATGGTCGTGGAAGGGTACCGGACGACTAAATCTGTCCACCAGATATACAAGAAGAAGAATGTCCAGATGCCGATTGCCGAAGAGGTGTACAAAGTGCTCTACGAGAGCAAGAAACCGCTTAAGGCGGTTGAAGATCTGATGATGAGGGACTTGAAGGCGGAACACGAAGGGATCTGAACAGGGGCATCTGAACGGCGATGAAGTGCTTACATTCCGGTCAGCGGCGGGAACGATTACAATTGCCTTTGAAGCAAAAAGCTGGTAAAATCCGTTTTCATTTTTAAGAATATAACTATAACGGAGC